>Ga0209422_1000094_pt1 | contig 20492 bp, 22 predicted proteins | sample BlaSpr_A8_OM2_M3_FD_187983 | JGI IMG/M metagenome (GOLD analysis project Ga0209422, IMG submission 187983) | Forest soil microbial communities from Thunder Bay, Ontario, Canada - Black Spruce, Ontario site 2_A8_OM2_M3 (SPAdes) (version 2) | ecosystem: Environmental > Terrestrial > Soil > Boreal... | reverse complement strand
GATGCCGCTGGTCCAGCCCGCGGCGACCACGCCGGGCTGCGACTTGAACTTCGCAATCAGCGCCGCGGCGCGATCCGGATCTGCAGCGATGCTGAGGGTCTGTTCGCCGGCGCGCAGCGCGTCGCAGCTGACGGTGAGGCTGGTGAGCGCAACCTCGAGCTGCTGCCCCTTCAGACTTTTGAGGAAATCCTGCGCCGCATCGAGCTTCACCTTGACCGCGATCGATTCCGGCGACACTTCGCTGAAATCCTTTGGCGCCGGCGTAATGCCGTCTTCGCTGGTCTGGCTGTCCAGAAATTCCTTTTCGCCGAGATCGGAATTGTCGGCCGAGTTCACTTCGGTCACGGCCTGGCCGATGCTGATCTGGCCCTTGAATTCGTAGGTGTCGCCGGTCGGCTTGCGCACCAGTTTCACCGTCACCGGCAATTTGCCGCCGACGCTCTGGGCGGTGCCGGTCATGGTCTGACCGTTGACCGCAAGATTGGCGACGAAGCGGTCCTTGCGGTCGGAGCCTTTCTCGGCCGGATAGCAGACGTCGAGCACCGCCGAGGTGACGGTCTTGCCCTGGCGGTTCTCTTTCAGGATGACATCGGCAGTGCCGTCCATCAGGCCGTCGATGGCGGTGAAATATCTGGTTTCGTTGGCGTTGGCCGGCTTGGTCGAGAGCTTGATTTGGGCAAATGCCGCGTCCCACGACATCGTCATCAGGCCGACCAGGCAGAACAGAAGCGCGCGCATTTGAAATCCCTTTAGGCAGCAGGAATCGGCCGGTACCGTAGAGCTTTTTTGCTAAAAAAGAAGGCCGCCCGGAGGCGGCCTTCGTCGATCGATCATGTCGGCAACAGAACGGTCTCAGAAGCCCATTCCGCCCATGCCACCCATGCCGCCGCCACCGCCGCCGGGCATCGCCGCCGCCGGCTCCTTCGGCAGTTCGGCGACCATGGCTTCGGTCGTCACCAGCAGGGCTGCGACGGAGGCCGCGTCCTGCAGCGCGGTGCGCACCACCTTGGCCGGGTCGATGATGCCCTTGGCGACCATGTCGACATATTCCTCGGTCTGGGCGTCGAAGCCGTAGGTCTCGGACTTGTCCTCGAGGATCCTGCCGATCACGATCGAGCCCTCGACCCCGGCATTTTCGGCGATCTGGCGGGCCGGCGCTTCCAGCGCCTTCAGCACGATATTGATGCCGGCCTGGACGTCGGCATTTTCGTGGTGGATGCGGCCGACCGCCTTCTTGGCGCGCAGCAGCGCCACGCCGCCGCCGGGCACGATGCCTTCCTGCACCGCCGCGCGGGTGGCGTTGAGCGCGTCCTCGACGCGGTCCTTCTTCTCCTTGACCTCGACCTCGGTGGCGCCGCCGACACGAATCACCGCGACGCCGCCGGCGAGTTTGGCAAGGCGCTCCTGCAGCTTCTCGCGGTCGTAGTCGGAGGTGGTCTCCTCGATCTGCGCCTTGATCTGGGTGACGCGGGCCTCGATGTCCTTCTTCTTGCCGGCACCTTTGACGATGGTGGTGTTTTCCTTGTCGATCACGACCTTGCCGGCGCGGCCGAGCATGTTGATCGTCACGCTTTCCAGCTTCATGCCGAGTTCATCCGAGATCAGCTGGCCGCCGGTCAGGATCGCGATGTCTTCCAGCATCGCCTTGCGGCGGTCGCCGAAGCCGGGCGCCTTGACGGCGGCGACCTTCAAGCCGCCGCGCAGGCGGTTGACCACCAGCGTCGCCAGCGCCTCGCCTTCGACGTCTTCGGCGATGATCAGCAGCGGGCGGCCCGACTGCACCACGGCTTCCAGCACCGGCAGCATCGACTGCAGGCCGGACAGCTTCTTTTCGTGCAGCAGCACATAGACGTCCTCGAGCTCGGCGGTCATCTTTTCGGCGTTGGTGATGAAATAGGGGCTGAGATAGCCGCGGTCGAATTTCATGCCCTCGACGATGTCGACTTCGGTATCGAGCGACTTGTTCTCCTCCACCGTGATGACGCCTTCATTGCCGACCTTCTGCATCGCCTGCGCGATCATCTTGCCGATCGCGGCATCGCCGTTGGACGAAATGGTGCCGACCTGGGCCACCTCGGAGGACGATGCGACCGGTTTTGCCCTTTTCTCGAGATCCTTGACCACGGCGGTGACCGCGATCTCGATGCCGCGCCTCAAATCCATCGGGTTCATGCCGGCGGCCACCGATTTGGCGCCTTCCCGGACGATTGCCGCGGCCAGCACGGTCGCAGTGGTGGTGCCGTCGCCGGCGGTATCGTTGGTCTTGGAGGCGACTTCGCGCACCATCTGCGCGCCCATATTCTCGAACTTGTCCTCGAGTTCGATTTCCTTGGCGACGGTGACGCCATCCTTGGTGATGCGGGGTGCGCCGAAACTCTTTTCGATCACGACATTGCGGCCCTTGGGGCCGAGCGTCACCTTGACCGCATTGGCGAGAACCTCGACGCCGCGCAACATGCGATCGCGCGCGTCACCGGCAAATTTTACGTCCTTGGCAGCCATTTTTTGAACTCCTGAATGATTGGATACGGTCGCCTGCCGCGTCCCCCGCGGTCATTGCCGGGCTTGACCCGGCAATCCATCTACTTCGCAAGACTCTTTCGAAGTATGATGGATGCCCGGGTCAAGCCCGGGCATGACGAATTGGGGCGTGGCGGCTCTATGGTCTCGTCAAGCCAGCACGCCCATGATGTCGCTCTCCTTCATGATCAGGAGTTCTTCGCCGTCGAGCTTGATCTCGGTGCCCGACCATTTGCCGAACAGCACGCGGTCGCCGACCTTGAGGTCGATCGGGATCAATTTGCCGGCCTCGTCGCGGCCGCCCGGGCCGACCGCGGTGATCTCACCCTGCGAGGGCTTTTCCTTGGCGGTGTCCGGAATGATAATGCCGCCCTTGGTCTTCTCTTCGGCGTCGATACGCTTGACCACGACGCGGTCATGCAGCGGGCGAAATTTGGATTTGGCCATGACGGTTCCTTATGAAGGCTCGTTTTCAGATCTGGTTCAGGTCCGATGTGCGATCGGATGTGGATGGGAACACGGGCGCATTCGACACCGCCAAGGCGGCAAAAAGCTCGGATCCTTAGCAATCGGGGTCCCGGAGTGCTAATTGTGCGGCCGGGAATATGACTTGACGCCGATCCTGTCAAGCAAAGGCGAGTTAATCCGTTAGTGAGGCCGATATAGGATGCTTAGCCCGAAACCAAATTGGAGCGCCGGCGTAATTTGCTGGAGGTCATTGCTCCGACAGCGGTTTTACGCTTGGCTGTGGGACGGGTGCGGCCACGAATTTGCGCGGGGGAATGCCATGGTCAGGTCAGGTAGCGTGCGGACGGTTGCCAATCTTTGCATCGCCTCGGCGTTGACGCTGTTCCTTGGCGCCTGCAGCAGCTTCAACCTGCCGTCATTCTCGTCGTCAACGCCGCCGCCGGCCGCGGAGCCGGGCGTGGCGCCCGAAATGCCCGCCACCATCCGCTCGGACGAGATCGTCGGCCGCTGGGGGCTTGCGAGTTACCAGAATCCCAACGACCGCGCCCGCACCGAAGCCGCGGCCAAAGCGCAATGCAAGCAGCCCTATGTGATCGGAGCCGGACAATCGGGCGGGGTGATCATGCATCTGGCCGACCAGGCGACGCCGCAGGAATTGCGGCTGAAGGGCTCGCCCGGCGGCAAGAATTATATCGGTCCGCCCGGCCCCGCCGGCGGCGAGCAGGATCGCGAAATCGTCTCCTTCGACGGACGCGTCCTGATTACCCGCTTCACCGACAAGGACGCCGCGACCCGCTACGGCAACATGGTCTACGTCCGCTGCGCGCCGCGGGCGTGATATGCCGGATTCGTCATTGCGAGGAGCTGAAGCTCGTAGGGTGGGCAAAGCGAAGCGTGCCCACCAATAGGCGCGATCGAAATTCCTCCAATCGACCGAAGACGGTGGGCACGGCGTAAGGACGCCTTTGCCCACCCTACGAAAAAGGCCGCCGGTGTTTCCACGCGGCGGCCCAAAAAAATCCAACAAAGATAAACCTCAGTCGAACAGCGCGTCGATGTCATTCTGCGAGGCGTGGCCGACGTCGCCCTCGAGCTTCGGGCCGTTCAGCAGCCGGGAATCGCCTTCGCGTTCGTCGACGTGTGGCGGCGCGTGCGCCTTGATCGCATCGACACCGCCCCAGATATCCATCATGACGTGGATGTGGTTTTCGATGAACTTCATCGTGCCCATCACCTTGCTGATGCGCTGACCGGTGAGGTCCTGAAAGTTGCAGGCCTCGAAGATGGAGACGACGCGTTCCTGGATTTCCTCGCTGAGGAGCTTCTGCTGGTCCGGCGATGTTACCTTGGATAGCGCGCTCGCGGCCTGATCGATCGCCTCCGCGGCTTCCAGAATTTGCTGGGTGGCCTGCTCGGTGCCGCCGACCACGGCGCCGAGTTCGCCGTTGACCTTGGCCATTTCCTCGCCGTTGAAGCTCTTGCCGTGCAGCACGGCGATTTCCCGCTTGGTGCGGCTGATGGCATCGTGGATCAGGTCGATTTCGATCTTGAGCTTTTCGCATTGCTCGATCTGGGCGCGATAGGTCTCGAGCAGGCCATGGGCCTCGGCGATCTCGCGCGAGACCGACTGGCCGATCGTTTCCCTCGCCGCGCCGCGGTCGCCGCCGGCCATCTGGGCACGGATCGCGCGCAGTTCGTTCATGATCTCGCGATGGATGGGACCGAGGTCGCCGTCGGCGACCGCTTGTGCCGACATGTCGCCGCCGTTGATGGCTTCTTCGATACGAAAGCGTCTGCGATGAACCGGCATGAGATTGTTCCTGACCTTCACTCCTCGCGTTTTACCCATATGCGATTTAACATGAGGTTCACGCCGGAACTGCCGTGAGCGCATGGCGCGCCACCACACACCAACGATTAACCATGCGCACCCGCCGTTCATCGAAAATAAACGCTACCCGATGAAAGCGCGCCGAATTGGCGACGTGGTGAATCGAAAAGCCGTTTCCGTTTACCAAACCGATGCGGTTTTGATTTTATATGAATGGCGTGCGAGGGCGCTTTCGTGAAGCGCCCGAGAACAACAGTTTCAACAAGACGAAACAGTACAGAGTACGTCGATGTTCAAAACCATGTCTGCTGCGCTCCTCGCGGGCGCATCCTGCCTCGCGGGCCTCGATCAAGCCGAAGCCATCGATGTCACGATCGCCTCCGAACCCAATGTGATCTACGCCGATCAATCCGCGCGGCAGCCCGTGCCGGTGCGAACCGCCTATGCCGAGCGTTCCAATATGGGCGGCGGCTTCATCGAGTTCCTGTTCGGCGACGGGCCCGGCCATGGCGACCGCTATCAGCAGCAGCCGTCATACCAGCCGCCGGGGCGGTTGTTGCCGCAGGCGATGCCGCAGCAGGAAGAGGCCAACGATCCGGCGCAGCACCGCTTCGATCCGAAATTCGAAAAGCAGGTGGTCGACTATCACGGCAAGGAAGGCCCCGGCACCATTGTGGTCGATACGCCGAACAAGTTCCTGTTCCTGGTGCAGGGCGACGGCAAGGCGCTGCGCTACGGCATCGGCGTCGGCCGCCCCGGTTTCACCTGGTCGGGCGTCAAGCAGATTTCCGCCAAGAAGGAATGGCCGGCTTGGACACCGCCGCCGGAGATGCTGGTGCGCCGCCCGGATCTGCCGCGGCACATGGAAGGCGGCCCGGCAAATCCACTTGGCGCGCGCGCGATGTATCTGGGATCGTCGCTCTACCGCATCCACGGCTCCAACGAGCCCTGGACCATCGGCACCAACGTCTCGTCCGGTTGCATCCGGATGCGCAACGAGGACGTGATCGATCTTTACGGCCGGGTCAATGTCGGCGCCAGGGTCGTCGTCATCTGATTTTCCGGCGATGGAACGAAAGCGGCCGCCCGATCGGGCGGCCGTTTTGTTTTTTGTCGTTTGCGGAAATAGCGATCAGGCGTAGTCGCTGTCGCCGTCACCGCCGAAATCATCGGAATCCATATCGGTGTCGTCGTGATCATCGTCGTCATCGTTTGGTCCGGCATCGTCGTTCGACGCGGTGTCGTACAACCCCGCGCGCGAAGCGTCATCGGCGCGGTCCGCGGAGCCGCCGATGTCCTTGATCCCGGCATCCTGCGCCAGCGTGCTGCCGGACTGGTCGGTCAAGGGGCTCTGGCTTGCGGTGTCGCCAAAGGCGCTCGGAGTGCCAAGGGCGTGATGGCCGCCGCCCATCATCGAGCGGATGCCGCCGAGCAACAGCGATCCGCCGACCATGCCGGCCGCCGCCGCTGCCGCTGTGCCCAGGAACGAGCCGCCGCCGCCGACCGGCCCCTGCGGCGCGCCATAGGGCTGACCGTAGGGCGGCTGATCATAGTGTCCCGGGGATTGCGCCTGCTGCATCACCTGGCCGCTGTTCCATACCGGGCGGCTGGCCGGCGCGGCGGGTGGCGGAACATTGGGCACCGAACCGCGCGGCTGGCCTTGCCCGAAGATCGTCTCGCGCATCGAATCAAGGAACCCGCCACCGGATGGTTGCGGTTGGCCTGCGCCCGCGGCCTCCAGTTCCTGGATGCGGCTGTTGGCGCGCTTCAGCGCTTCGTCCTGCACCAGCACGGTCTGCACCAGCGCGTAAACCGCGTTGGGCGCATTACGCAGGCCCTGGGCAATGGCGGCCGTTGCTTCCGGATCGCGCGGCGCGCTCTCCAGTTTGGCGAGCCGGTCGAAAAGATCGTCGATCATTTGGCGTTCTTGCGGTGTCATGGATTTTCTCCTCGCTTCGAAGCGCAGCGGAGATGTAGGGGGGCTTTGTGTCGCCGAAAGTGTCGCGGCGCATTAAATTCGGGTATGCGACAAGGTGCCCGGGGATCGTTGACCGATATCAGCCCAATGTAACTTTATTCGCGGCCAAAAGCGGCGGGAAATACGCGCCGCCGAGGAAAGCGTGTTCAACTTCGCGCTGGGTGGTCAGCGGGTCGAGGCTTACAAGCGTGTCGTCGACAAAGCCGGGATGACACATGATGAGCCCGCCCTCCGGCATCCCGTCGAGAAATTCGCCCATCAGGGCGCCGAAATCGGGCCGCCCCGAAAAATCATAGGCGCCGGCGAATCCGGCATTGCAGGCGATATCGGCGCGCGCGGCGAGGCTGCGAAACTTCGCGCTCAGGAGGTCGAGAACCAGCGCCTTCGGAGAGCCGAGCCGCCGGGCCAAGGGCTGATCGCGTCCGCTCTGGCGAACCCAGGCGCCGGGCGCGGCCTGCTTCACCGCCGCAAGGAAGGCCTCGCGCACCCGAGGAAATAGCTGCACATGCTGGTGGCCGTCGACGAAATCAGGCGGGCGGCCGAACATGTCGGTGAACGTCGAAAGCTGCACCATCAACTCGGCCTGGATGATTTCGCCATCGAGCCGGCGTAACAGCCCGGCGCACAACAGTTTCGGCAACCTGGGGAACATGCCGCCATCGATCGGCCTGAAGTGCATGGTCAGCGGCCGAAACGGCGCCGTCAGCGTGATGTGCAGGCCGACCGCGCAACGCGGGCTGTTGGCGGCGGCGGTCTGCAGCGCCCCGATTTCGTCGCGGCCGACCGAAGGCCCCACCACCATCACCGAGGTCGCATTGAGACGGCCGCGTTCGATCAGGTCGCGAATGGCGCGGTTGACGCCGGGGCTGAGACCATAATCGTCGGCGCACAGCCAGATCCGGCGTGGCGGCGCGGCGTCGTTCATTCCGCGGCGGTCCTTTCGCTTTCGTTTGTGGCCGCCTCGGCGTGCTTCTCGCTGTGTTCGGCGACAAAATAGATCGGACGCGCCTTCAGCTCGGAGAGGATCTTGCCGATATATTCGCCGACGATGCCGATCATGATCAGCTGCACGCCGCCGATCGTCATCAGGCCGACCACCAGCGAGGGATAGCCGGGAACCGATTTGCCGGTGGTGAAAGTTTCCCACAGGATCGACAGCCCGAACAGAAAGGCCCCGGTGGCGAGCAGGACGCCGAGCAGGCTCGCGAATCGCAGCGGCGCCACCGAAAACGATGTCAGCCCTTCGATCGAAAGCCCGACCAGCCGGCCGGCGCTGAAGGTGGTCATGCCGTGGGCGCGGGCCGCGGGCTCGTAATCGACGCGGATCTGGCGGAAGCCGATCCAGCTTGCCAGTCCCTTGAAGAAGCGATTGCGCTCGGGCAGCTGCCGCAACGCGGCTACAGCGCGCGGCGACAACAGGCGGAAGTCGCCGGCGTCCTCCGGGATCTTCTGCCGCGCGCCCCAGTTGATCAGCGCGTAGAAGCCGTGCACGGCCAGCCGCCGCAACAGCGATTCATTGTCGCGATTGGCCTTGGCGGTATAGGCCACGTCATAGCCGCCATCGACCCAGTGGCTGACCAATTGCTCGACCAGATCCGGCGGATGCTGGCCATCGCCGTCCATGAACAGCACCGCACCGCGCCGGGCATGATCCAGCCCAGCCATTAACGCGGCTTCCTTGCCGAAATTGCGCGACAGCGACACCACCTGGACATCCAGCGCGTCGGCCTTGAGCGCGCGCGCGATGGACAGCGTGGCGTCGGCGCTGCCGTCATCGACATAGACGACCTCGCAGTTCAGCCCGTAACGCCGCCGCAGCGCCCTTGCCAGCGCGCTCAGACGTTCGTGCAGAAGCCCAAGCCCCGCCGCCTCGTTATACAGCGGCACGACGATCGACAGCCCCTGCGCCGCGGCGGTGGCCGCGGTGGTGGACAGGCTAGAAACGTCGGTACCCAGCATCATCGATCAGGTTCCAAACAGGCCAACATCACAGCATATGCTATTCGTCGCTTTCTGTCGCAACGATGAACGGACATGCGCCTTACCGCCGCAGGAACGTCTCGAGCCTGGCGAACAGCGGATTGTCGCGATCCAGCACATAGTCGAGCGAGGCCACCGACACCGTGTCGGCGCCGTGGGCGCGAAGAAAACTGCCGAGCGCGTAGAGCTGCGCCGGCGGGCAGTGCAGCGTCACCATGCCGGACGAAGTCGGGCCGCCGAACGGCGAGACCACGCCGAACCGGTTATGGGCTTCCGCCAGCAGTGTTGCGTCGCACTCCTTGAAACGGGTGCGGACTTCCCGGTATTTGCTGGCCCGGGCGCGCGCGGCGATGTGATCCAGAATCACCCGCGCGGTCTCTCTGGCCTCGCCCGACCAGTCGGCGTCCTTCGAGGCCACCAGGTTGGCCTGGCTGCGCAGGATCACGCCGTCGTCGAGCACTTTGAGGCCGTTGGCGGCGAGCGTGGTGCCGGTGGTGGTGATGTCGACGATCATCTCGGCGGTGCCGACCGCGGGCGCGCCTTCGGTGGCGCCGGCGCTCTCGACGATGCGATAGTCGACGATGCCGTGCGAGGCAAAGAAGCTCCGGGTCAGGTTGATGTATTTGGTCGCGATCCGCATCCGCCGGTTATGCTGGGCGCGGAAGCCGGTGGTGACATCGTCGAGATCGGCCATGGTGCGCACATCGATCCAGGCCTGCGGCACCGCGACCACGACATTGGCGCCGCCGAAGCCGAGATTGTCGATCAGCAATACGCGCTTGTCGGCGTCCACAATGCTTTCGCGCACCAGGTCCTCGCCGGTGACGCCGAGATGCACCATGCCGCGCGAAAGCTGCCAGGCGATCTCGCTCGCCGACAGATAGGCGATCTCGACATTGTCGAGGCCCGAGATGGTGCCGCGATAGTCGCGCGCGCCGCGCGGCTTTGCCAGCGCGAGCCCGGCGCGGGTGAAGAAGGCTTCGGCGTTTTCCTGCAGGCGTCCCTTGGAGGGAACGGCGACGACGAAGGGCGCGCTCATGACGCGCTCCCGGGGTTGCGCCCCAGCCTGGTCAGCGCCTCGACCCAGACCGAGAAGCCGACCGCGGGGATCGGGGCGGGCGCGCCCAGCTGGGTCATCAGCCCGTCATAGCGCCCGCCCGCCACCAGCGGCTCGACGCCATTTCCCTTATTGTGCAGTTCGAATTCGAAGCCGGTGTAATAATCGAGGCCGCGCCCGAACGAGGTGGAAAACCGCGTCCTGGCGGTATCGATGCCGCGCGCGGCCATGAAGCCGACCCGGGTTTCGAGCTGGTCGATCGCCGCGGTGATGTCGAGTTTGGCGTCGGCCGCGAGCGTGCGCAATTGCGCGATCGCGTCGCCGGGATCGCCTTCGATGGCCATGAACCGCTTGATGAGGCCGAGCGCGTCGGGCGGCAGCGCGCCGCTTTTCAGGGTCGACTGCTCGAGGAAGCGATCGGCGATTTCCGAGACCGTGCGTCCGCCGACATTGGTGGTGCCGGCAATCGACATCAGGTCGGTCACCAGCGCCAGCGCCGCCTTGCGGTCGGAACCGGCGAGCGCCGCCAGCACACCCTCATATTCATTGTGGCCGGGGCCGGTCGAAAGCGTGATGCGTTCGATGTCTTGCGCGAGGTTGATCTTGCGGTTGAAATCCTTGAGCAGCCTGCGACGCCACACCGGATAGAGGTTGAGCGCCTTGATCAGCGCATTGAACAGCGCCACGTCGCCGGTGCGGATTTCGACCTCGCTGAGGCCGAACGCACCGGTCGCCTGCAGGGCAAGTGCCAGCATCTCGGCATCGGCCGCGGCGCGATCCTGCCGTCCGAAGGATTCGATGCCGGCCTGCAGGAATTCGCTTGGCCGGCCGCCGCGATAACGGAACACCGGCCCGAGATAGCTGAAGCCGGCCGGCTGGCCGCAGCGGTCGGAGGCGAGATAGTCCCGCGCCACCGGAATGGTGAGATCGGGGCGCAGGCACAGTTCCTCGCCGCTGGCGTCGGTGGTCAGATAAAGGCTCTTGCGGATGTCCTCGCCGGAAAGGTCGAGGAACGGCTCGGCCGGCTGCAGGATCGCCGGCTCGGCCTTGACGTAGCCGGCCTGCGCGAACGGCAATAGCAGGGCGTCCGCCCATGCGGCGGTTCCGGTCGCACGGGGGGCGGCGGTCAGGGTCATCGGAAGGTCCAAATATCGGGCCAAAACGGGCCCAAAGCCTGAGCTGGCGCAGCCCTTTAGCATGGCCGCGGCCCGGTTTCGACAGGGATCGGCCAAGTGGCTTAACGGCCTGCAACCTATCCGCCTACGTCGGTACCGGTCCAGTCGCCGAGCACGGCCTGCACCAGCCCCAGCGCCGCCACTCCGGCGGTGTCGGCGCGCAGCACCCGCGGCCCCAGCGAAAGCCTTAAAGTTCGTTGCTGTCGCACCAGGATGGCGCGCTCCTCCTCGGCAAACCCGCCTTCGGGGCCGATCAGGACGTCGATCCCGTCGGCCGCCTGCTCGGCTTGCAGCGCCCGCAGCGGATTTGTGACGTCGGCGGCCTCGTCGCAGAAGACCAGCAGGCGCCGGCCGTCGCGTCCGCCGAGATAGCGATCGAGGGTCACCGGCTCGGCGACCTCGGCGAGGCTCAGGATGCCGCACTGTTCGGCGGCCTCGATGACATTGGCGCGCATCCGCTCGCCGTTGACCCGCGAGACCTGGGTGAAGCGGGTCAGAACCGGCTGCAGCCTTGATGCCCCCATCTCCACCGCTTTCTGCACCATGTAGTCGAGCCGGGCATGTTTCAGCGGCGCAAACACGTAAACGAGGTCGGGCAGGCGGTCCTGCGGTCGGGTCCGGGCCATGATGGCAAGGCTGTCCGGCCGCTTGCGGCCGGCGATCGCGGCCTGCCATTCGCCATCGCGGCCGTTGAACACCAGGATCGAATCACCTGCGGAAAGCCGCAGCACATTGCCGAGGTAATTGCTCTGGCTGCGCTCTAGCGTGACGGTTTCGCCCGCGGCAAGCGGCGCATCGACGAACAGCCGCGGTTGATTGAAATCGAATTGGGGCATGGCCTGAATTCCAATTGCCCCCGCCTTTTAGCCCAAAGCACTAGAATTAATGCAATAATCGGGTTCCGGGCGCGGCGCTACGCCGCGCTGTCGCCAAATTCCACGGGTTGTTAAGAACCCGCTGGAATCGTAAAAGGCCGTAATCGAAGTCGCTCTTCTATCGGGAAGATATTGGGGTCCCGTGGACCTTGCCGGAGAAACAGCTGTGATCATCCGCCGCCTGATTGTGCCGCTCGCCGTGGCGGCGGTAACCGTCCACGCCGGCCACGCCTTTGCCCAGGGCGCGTTTCCCGCGCCGCTGCCCAATCAAACCGTCCAGCCCAACGATCCGGCGTTTCCGCCGGTGAACGGCGCGGCGCCGGCGGCTTCGTTTCCGGTGCAGGGTGCGGCTCCGATCACCGGCTCGGGGTTCGAGCGGGGACCGGCACCGCCGTCGCAGGCCGGCGGTCCCTCGGCGGACTGCATGAACGGATTCGTCCCGCTGCGCGAAGAGGCGGAGAAGCGCGGCAAGCTGATCAAGGCCGCGAGCGACCGCCATGCGCCGCCGGATGAAGCCTGCAAGCTGATCGCCAATTTCGGCCAGGCCGAGACCAAGATGATCAAATATGTCGATACCCACGCCGCGAAATGCGGAATTCCGCCGCAGATATCGGAGCAGCTGAAGGCCGGCCACAAGAACACCGAGATCATGCAGAAGAAGGTCTGCGACGTCGCGCAGCAACAGCAGCAGAGGGGACCGGCCGGTCCGAGCCTGAGCGAAGTGCTGGGCTCGTCGGCGTCGGTTCCGGAAGCGACGGCCACCAAGAAGGGCGGCAGTACCTTCGATACGCTGAACGGCAACGTCCTCACGCGATGAGCGGCGCGGCCGCGCGGGTTGCCGATTCAACCGGCAACTGGGTCGACACCCACGCGCCGCAATGGTCGCGGCCCTATTTGCGGCTCTCCCGTCTCGACCGTCCGATCGGATCGTGGCTGTTGCTGCTACCATGCTGGTGGTCGGCGACGCTGGCCGCCGGTGTTGCGCACAGCATCGCCCAGTTGCCGCTCACGATTGCGCTGTTCTTCATTGGCGCCTTCGCCATGCGCGGCGCCGGCTGCACCTGGAACGACATCACCGATCGCGACCTCGACGCCAGGGTGGAGCGGACGCGATCGCGGCCGATCCCCGCGGGCCAGGTGAGCGTGCCGCAGGCGCTTGTCTTTCTGGTGGCGCAGGCGCTGATCGGCCTTGCGGTGCTGTTGCAGTTCAACCGTTTCGCGGTCGCGACCGGCATCGCCTCGCTGGTCATCGTCGCGGTCTATCCGTTCATGAAGCGGATCACCTGGTGGCCGCAGATCGTGCTGGGGCTGGCGTTCTCCTGGGGCGCGCTGATGGGATTTGCGGTGACGTTTGCGCGGATCGATGCGACGGCGCTGGCGCTCTACGCGGGCTCGATCGCCTGGGTGATCGGCTACGACACCATCTATGCGCACCAGGACGCCGAGGACGACGCGCTGATCGGCATCAAATCGACCGCGCGCCTGTTCGGCGCACGCACGCATCGGGCGCTGATCGTCTTCTACGGGCTGGCGGTGGTCTTGATCGGCGTAGCCCTCGGGCTCGCCGGGGCGCGGTGGTCGGCATGGATCGGGCTTGCCGCGTTCGCCGCGCATCTGGCCTGGCAGATCACGCGGCTCGAGATCGCCGATCCGGCACTGTGCTTGCGCATCTTCAAATCCAACCGCGATGCCGGGCTGTTGCTGTTTGCCGGGCTGCTCGCGGATGCGCTGATGCGGGCAGGAGTGTAGGGCTCAATCCCGCGCGATGATCTCGCGCTCGCCCTGATGGAGGTTGGCCGGATTGAGCAGGTCGCCGGCACGCCGCCGCACCAGGAATTTCGGCCGCCGCGCGCGGATCGCGTTGTGACGGCGGCGGCGCGCCGCCGGCTCGGCCGGCTTGTCTTGCGGCAATTGCGGAAGCGCGAAGATCTCGCTCCACATCCGCCAGGCGGACGCGATTTCGTCGGCATCGGAGCTCACGCAGAGCGGAATAGTCAGCGACGGATCGCGGTGCACCAGCACCAGCATCTGCGCATCGTCGATGCCGCGCAGCGCGACGCCGAGAAAGTCGCGGACGCGAACGTTGACCGCCATCTGCATGCCATGCAGGGCACGGCGCAGCACCACGCGTTCGCGATGAAGTTCGATGTTGCGCACGCCGCCGTCGGCACGGGTGTCGTGCGCGTCGAAGCGGACCGGCAAAGAGAGAGGGTCGAGCCGCAAGGCGCGGCTCGACCCGGCGGGATTGATCCCGCTTGTTGATGTTTGACGCCTCACGGCTTTGTCTCCCCGCCGGGATTATGTTCCCGGTCGATACGCGAGAGCATGCCAGAGCCGCCTCCGAAATCGCTTAAAAAGGCTGGTTAACCCGGCGTCACCTGCCCCGCATTCGCCCGCATGATTGACAAGTGCTTGGCCCACATGATTGACGAGGCGTTGCGATGAAACGCGAAATGTTTGGCTTTTCGCTCGCGAAAATGCTTGAAATCCCTGTGAATCAGGCACATCTGATGGACTCCTGATTTGCAATCGGGCCGGTTGCAATCCTCCTTGAATCCCCGGGATTTTGTTCGTGATCTCTTCACCATCCGCCGTTTCCGCGCTTTCACCCGATGCCGCAACCTCCGACCTGTTCGATCAATCGGCGCTGAGCACGCTGGCACAGCGCCTGGTCGAGGCAGCGAGGCGCGCCGGCGCGGACGCCGCCGACGCGGTCGCGGTGCGCGGCGTTTCGCATGGCGTCGAGGTGCGCGACGGACGCGTCGAGGAATCCGAGCGCTCGGAAGGCGACGATGTCGGACTGCGCGTGCTGGTCGGACAGCGCCAGGCGGTGGTCTCGACCAACGACGTCAGCGGCGATGGCGTGGCCAAACTCGCCGAGCGCGCGGTGGCGATGGCGCGGGTCGCGCCCGACGACAAATATGTCGGATTGGCCGACCCGTCCTTGCTGGCCCGCGATTTCCCCGATCTCGATCTGCTCGACCCCAAGATACCATCGACGTCCGAACTCGAACGCCGTGCCTGCGAGGCGGAGGCCGCAGCCCTTGCGGTCAAGGGCGTCAGCAAATCCGGTGGTGCGTCGGCATCGAGCGGAATCGGCGGCATGGTGCTGGTGACCTCGACCGGCTTCCACGGCTCGTATCTGCGCTCGAGCCAGGGCATCTCGATGACCGCCATCGTCGGCGACGGCACCGGCATGGAGCGCGACTACGACTATACCTCGGCGCCGCACGCGGCCGACCTCGATTCGCCCGAAAGCGTCGGCCGCAAGGCCGGCGAGCGCACGGTGGCGCGCGCCAATCCGCGCAAGGTCGAGACCTGCAAGGTGCCCGTGGTGTTCGATCCCAGGGTGTCGGGGTCGCTCGTCGGCCATCTCGTCGGCGCGGTGAACGGCGCCTCGATCGCGCGCAAGACCAGTTTCCTGAAAGACCGGCTCGGGCAACAGCTGTTCGGCAAAAACATTCGCATCATCGACGATCCGCTGCGCCGGCGCGGGTTGCGCTCGCAAACCTTCGACGCCGAGGGCGTCAAGGTCAAAAAACTCGCCATCGTCGATGAGGGCGTGCTGACATCGTGGCTATTGGATTGCGCTACCGCGCGCGAACTCGGGCTGGTCACCACCGGTCACGCCCATCGCGGCGTCTCCTCGTCGCCCTCGCCGGGGCCGTATAACCTGCATCTCGAAGCGGGCCAGGCGACGCCGGCCGAACTGATGTCCGACATCAAGCAGGGGTTTTACGTCACCGACCTGATCGGCTCCGGCGTCAACGGCGTGACCGGCGATTACAGCCGCGGCGCCTCCGGCTTCTGGATCGAGAACGGCAAGATCAGCTATGCGGTGAGCGAGGTGACGATCGCCGGCCATCTGCTCGAGATCTTCAAATCGATGGCGCCGGCCAACGATCTGGAATTCCGCTACGGCGTCAATGCGCCGACCGTGCGCATCGAGGGACTGACGCTTGGGGGACGCTAGCGCCGAGCGCGTGCAGGAGCGGATTTTGACGCGCGACGCCGCGCTGTTGCGGGAAACCGTGCGCGAGGCGGGCCTGCTGGCGCTGTCGCTGTTTCGCACCGAACTGAAGAACTGGACCAAGGGCGCATCGTCGCCGGTGTCGGAGGCCGATATCGCCGTCAACGATCTGCTCGAGAGCAGGCTGCGCGCGGCCACGCCGGATTACGGCTGGCTCTCGGAAGAGAGCGTCGACGACGAATCCCGTCTTGGCAAGCATCTGGCCTGGATCGTCGATCCGATCGATGGCACCCGCGGCTATCTCGCCGGCCGCGAAGACTGGTGCGTCAGCGTGGCGCTGGTCGAGGACGCTTCCCCGGTGCTGGCGGCGGTGTTCGCGCCGGTCACTGACGAATTTTTCTTTGCCGCGCGCGGGCAGGGCGCCGAGCGCAACCATGTGCCGGTTCATGCGACTGACGGCACCGAGCTTGATTTTTCGCGCGTGGCCGGGCCGAAGCCGCTGGTCGAGCGGCTCAACCGGTCCGCCGGCGAGATTGCGCTGCATCCGCGGATCGGATCGCTGGCGCTGCGGCTGTGCCGGGTCGCGCAGGGCAGCCTGGATGCGGCCTTCGCCGGCGGTCAAAGCCGCGACTGGGACCTTGCCGCGGCCAATTTGATCGTGCAGGAAGCGGATGGTAACATGACCGCGCTCTCGGGGGACACGATATCCTATAATCGCCGGGAAGTGACGCACGGACTGCTGGTGGCCGCGGGACGAGATCGTCATGCGCGCATTGTCGAGCATTTCCGCAACCGCCCGCTGCCCTGAACGCCCCGGACTGGCGTCGGGAAGCGGGCCTGCCGGGCACCGTAGTAGGAAAAGGAATCATGCCAGATAGTGCCCAGCAGCAATTGCTTCACCTCGTCATCGGCGGCGAACTGACCGATCTCGGCGGCACCACGTTCAAGGATCTCGACAAGGTGGAGGTGGTCGGCGTGTATCCGAATTACGCCACCGCCTACACGGCCTGGAAGGCGAAGGCGCAGCAGACCGTGGACAACGCCCACATGCGCTATTTCATCGTCCATCTCCACCGGCTGCTCGATCCAGGTCAAGACGCAAAGCCTGCCCGTTGAAAAAGCTGGTTCGCAACCTGCTGCGCAGCAGCTGGCTGCAGCGCGCTGTGGGGTTTCTCGCGGCCGAGTTTCTGCGGCTGGTCTGGCTGACCAATAAATTCGGCTACGATCCGGCCAATGTCTATGAACGGGTCGAGCCGGCGCAACCGGTGATCTTCGCGTTCTGGCACGGCCAGCATTTCATGACGCCGTTCATCAAGACCAAGGAAAGCCATCGCGCCAAGGTCTTGATCTCGCGGCACCGCGACGGCGAGTTCAACGCCATCGCCGCCGAGCGGCTCGGCATCGGCACCATCCGCGGCTCCGGCGATCACGGCTCGGCGTTTCAACGCAAGGGTGGTGTCGGCGCGTTCAGGGAGATGGTACGGGCGCTCGAGGAGGGCTATAACGTCGCCTCGACCGCGGACGTACCGAAGCGCTCGCGCGTGGCGGGGCTGGGCATCATCATGCTGGCGCGCGAATCGGGACGGCCGATCCTGCCCTTTGCGATGGTGACCAGCCGGTTCATCCGGTTGAAGAATTGGGACCATACTACCATAAATTTGCCATTCGGGCGGGGCGCAGTGGTAGGTATCGATGCGGTGTTTGTGCCGCCGGATGCCGATGCCGAGACCATGGAAAAGTGCCGCCTGCAGGTCGAGACCTATTTGAACGAAGCGACCCGTCGCGCCTATGCGATGGTCGGGCGTCCGGAGGCCGGCCTTGGTTAATCCGCTGCCGATGACGCTGCGCGTCTATCAGACGCTGTCCTCCGCGATGGTGCCGCTGGCGCCGGCGCTGATCAAGCGACGGCTGAAACTGGGCAAGGAGGATCCGGCGCGGATCGGCGAGCGCCGCGGCATGAGCCGCGATATCCGCCCGCACGGACCCCTGGTGTGGATTCACGGCGCCAGCGTCGGCGAGGTGCTGGCCGCGGTCGCCCTGATCGAGAAGCTGCGCGCGCTCAACATCCGCATCCTGCTGACGTCCGGCACGGTGACGTCGGCGGCGATCGTGGCCAAGCGGTTTCCCGCCGATATCATTCACCAATATGTGCCCTACGACTCGCCGCGCTATGTCGCGCGCTTCCTCGATCATTGGCGGCCTTCGCTGGCGCTGTTCATCGAATCCGACCTGTGGCCCAATCTGATCCTGTCGAGCGCGGCGCGGCGGCTGCCGATGGTGCTGATCAACGGCCGGATGTCGCATCGTTCGTTCCCGCGCTGGCGCAGGGTTTCCAGCACGATTTCCGCATTGCTCGGCCGTTTCGACGTCTGCCTCGCCCAGTCGGAGGTCGACGCCGAGCGCTTTGCGGCGCTGGGCAGCCGCAACGTCGTCACCACAGGCAATCTGAAGCTCGATGTCGCGGCGCCGCCCGCCGATCCCGCCAGGCTTGAGCGGCTGATGGCGATGACGCGCGGCCGTCCCGTCATCGTGGCGGCCTCGACCCATCCCGGCGAAGAGGACATTGTCGTGGAAGCGCACCGGACGCTTGCCGGATTCTTTCCCTCGCTGTTGAGCGTGATCGTGCCGAGGCATCCCGGCCGCGGCGAAGCGATCGCGCGCGCCATCGCCGCGTCCGGCCAGCATGTCGCCTTGCGGTCGCGCGAGGAATTGCCGACCGCGACCACCGACATCTACGTCGCCGACACCATGGGCGAATTGGGCTTGTTCTATCGGCTGGCGCCAATCGTGTTCATGGGCGGATCGCTGGTCGAACATGGCGGGCAGAATCCGATCGAGGCGGTCAAGCTCGGCGCCGCGATCGTGCACGGCCCGCACGTCTTCAATTTCACCGATGTCTACGACGCGCTCGACCGCGCCGGCGGCGCGCGCAAGGCCGACACGCTGGAAGCGCTGGTGAAGCAGCTCGGCCAGTTGCTGGCCGACCCCGCAGCTCGCGATTCCGCGCTGGTCGCCTCAAGCCGCGTGGTCGAGGAGCTCGGCGGCGCGCTCGATCGCACGCTTGCCGCGCTGGAACCGTATCTGTTGCAATTGCGGCTCGAAATGGGAGCGGCGAATGCGTGAGCCGGCCTTCTGGCACCGGCCGCGGTCGTGGATATCCCTGTTGCTGTCGCCGCTCGGGGCGCTTTATGGCCTGATCGCAGCCCGGCGGCTGCGGCGCGAAGGGCTCGACGCCGGCATCCCCGTGCTCTGCGTCGGCAATTATCACATGGGCGGCGCCGGCAAGACGCCGACGGTATTGGCGCTGGCCAAACTGCTGCGCGAGCTCGGCGAAACCCCGGTGGTGCTGAGCCGCGGCTATGGCGGAGAATTGCGCGGTCCGGTCATGGTCGATCCCGACAGGCACACCGCGCGCGACGTCGGCGACGAGCCGCTGATGCTGGCACGGACGGTCCCGGTCGCGGTGGCGCGCGATCGTATCGACGGCGTTGCGCTCGCGAAGTCGCAAGCGGCCACCGTGATCCTGATGGACGACGGCTTTCAGAATCCGGCGATTGCCAAGGATATTTCACTGATCGTGATCGACGGCGCCCGCGGCGTCGGCAACGCGTGCGTATTTCCCGCCGGCCCCTTGCGGGCGCCGCTGCCGCCGCAGCTCGAGCGCACCGACGCGCTGATCGTGATCGGAAATGGAACGGCGGCCGCGCCGGTTGCCGCCGCCGTCGCCGCGCAGAACAGGCCGGTGTTGTCGGCGCATCTTGAGGCCGCCGACGCTTCGGTTGCGTCACTGCGCGGCAAGCGCGTGCTGGCCTTTGCCGGGATCGGCGATCCCGGGCGCTTTTTCAACACGCTGCGGGCCAGCGGCATCGAGGTCGCGGCGGAACGCGCCTTCGACGACCATCATCCGTTTTCGGATCAGGAGATCGCGGCCCTGATCGCCGAAGCCAAACGCGACGGGCTGACGCTGGTGACTACCGAGAAGGATTTTGCCAGATTGCGGAAGCCGGACGGACTGCCGCACGAGGCGCAGGAAATGGTGGCGTTCGCAGTGACGCTTGAATTCGAGGACGCTGCGCGGCTGCGGAAGTTCGTATCCGACCGGCTGTTCAAGGCGCGGGAGAAGAAGTTTCGGAGGAATGGGTAGCATGGGTTGAGCGCAGCGATACCCATCAATTGTTTCCTGTGAGATGATGGGTTTCGCTGCGCTCAACCCATCCTACGGTGCTACGTTCTCAGCCCTTCAGCGCGCCGGGGAAATGCCGCTGCAGCACCGCGCTCGGAACGGCATAGGCCTCCTGCAGGTCGACGCTCCAGTATTTCAGCTCGTCGAGCGGGATGCGTGCATCGGTCACGGCGCAGCGGACATAGGTTCCCGGCGAGATCACGCGGAAATCGCCATCCAGATATTGCACCTGCGCCTCGCCATGGCCCGAGGGACCGAATTTATTCAGCACGGTTGAATTCTCCGACCGGTCCCGGCGATTCGCGGCCGGGTGAAAGGTTTTTCCAAATGCGATCTATCATAAATAGGTCGCGCTGTCCGCCCGTCAAACCCACCGATTTGTGATGAAATTATGCCGGTCGCGCATGCTAGCGTTTCGCGAATGGACGCTGTTTTCAGCGCGCCGTAGCGACCCG
>Ga0209422_1000093_pt1 | contig 20605 bp, 18 predicted proteins | sample BlaSpr_A8_OM2_M3_FD_187983 | JGI IMG/M metagenome (GOLD analysis project Ga0209422, IMG submission 187983) | Forest soil microbial communities from Thunder Bay, Ontario, Canada - Black Spruce, Ontario site 2_A8_OM2_M3 (SPAdes) (version 2) | ecosystem: Environmental > Terrestrial > Soil > Boreal... | reverse complement strand
CGCTTGCGCTTCGTCGCCGCGACATTGCCTCGCCCGGGACGGCGGGCTCGTTCCATCCGTGGAACTCGCGCCGCCTCGTGAACTGCTTTGTCGCTCCGGCCTCCGGCCTGCGCTCGGCGCAGGCGCCCGGCTCGGCAACGTCGCGCCGCCTCGCGCAAGCGCACGCAGCCGAGGCGCGGCGGTTCAATGACGCTCGTGCATCGTTCAGCATCGCGCTCGACGGAGGCGGCCGCGTACAGATTCTGTTGCGGCGCGAGGGGCGCGTCTTGCACGTCATCGCCTTGTGCAGCGAGGGGCACGTCGAGCTGGTGCGACGCGCGCTGGCCTGCGCCGACCTGCACTTGCGAGCGCGCGGCGAAAAGGTCTGCTCGTCGGTACGTGCGCTGTGATCTCGCAAATCGCCGCTGCCGTCGCTCGCGTCGAAGCGCGAGCGCAGGAGGTCCAACATCTCTTTGAGGGCGGTTTCGAGCCCGACGACGCGCGCTCGGTGCGGCGCGGGACGACCGCGGTACCATTCCTCGATCCGCTCAGCGTGGTCGCGCCGGACGGGGCGTACTTCGTCGCTTTCGACGATCGCGGCCGTTCGATTTTCACCCGCGATGGTGGTTTCTCGTTCGCCGACGGAACGCTCCGCGGCCACGATGGCTCGCCCGTCCTCGGTTTCCGCGACGATGCGGGGAAGCCCGCACCGCTGCGGGCCGATACGCTCGACGTCGCGCTGGGTCGTGTCGCGGGCGCGCGTCTCGAACGCGACGGCTCGCTGACCTACGAACGCAGCCTCGTCGATCCGCGCAGCGGCGAGCGGCGTGTCGAGCGCGTCGTCGTCGGCCGCGTCGCGCTGGCGCGTTTTCCGGCGGGAACGCAGCCGCTGCGTCGCGATCCGACGCACGTCGTCGCTCCTTCGGGAGTCCAACCGATGTTGGGGCGCGCCGGCGACAACTCGTTCGGATCGCTGACGACCTTCGCGCGCGACCTCGGCCGGTTGGATCCGCTCGCCGGCCTTGACCGGTTGGAAGAAGCCTATCTGTCGTTCGAGGCGATTCGCGCCGCCGGCGTGGCGCATGGCGGTCTCGAACGGACTGCGCTGGATCTCGTCAAGTGATCGCCGACCTCGCGTTCCTCGAGCCGCGGCTCGGCCGGCACGGGCGCGCCGTGCGTGAGATTGGCTTCGCGCGCCGCTCCGGGTTGCCGCTGTCGGCAGCCTGTTTGGTCGCGAACGGCGTGCGCGAACATTTCGGTCGTTTGCTTGGACGCGCGCTCGAAACCGACGTGATCGCTCCGGTCGTCCCCGATGCGCATTTTTTTCGCGTGCTCTTCGAAGAGGCCATCATTCGGCGGGTTCGCGGCCGGCTTTGCGAGGCGTTCATCGCGATCCGGCCGGCCGACGTCCGGCACTTGATTGCCGTTGCTTTCGTCGAACCTGAGCGCGGTCCAACCGCGCTATCGCAGGTCGAGCGTCTCACGCTCGATCGGCTGTTCGCCGTGCTGCCGCCGCTGTGCGTGCCACTTTGCGGCGACGTCCGCGGAGTTTCGGCGGAGATCCCCGAGCGCGCCGCCGCCGAGGCGAGGACCTACTTCGAGGTGCGGATCGCGAGCGGTGTCGACGCCGCACTCGGCTTCGCGTTGACCGTCGATCCCTCGCAAGAATCCGTGCCGGCGCTCTCGCTCGAGGATCTGCAGGACCTTGAATTCGAGTGCGCGGTCGAATGTGCCCGGGGGACGCTCGGCGTCGACGCCGTCGCTCGCCTTCACGAAGGGATGACGCTTCCGTTTGAGACGCTGCTCGACGATGGCGGAACGCTTCGAGTCGGAGACGCTCCGATCGCCCGCGGCACGTGCGGGGTACGCGGCGGACGCGCCGCGTTCGTCGTGCAATGAACGACGAACGGCGGCTCGACGTCTTGATGAACGTCGCGCTCGGCGTCAGCGCCGAATTAGGACGCTGCTCGTTGCGGCTTGGCGAACTGCTGAAACTCGGGAGCGGCGCCGTCGTCGAACTCGACCGTCGCGCCGGTGCGCCGATCGATCTGTTTGTCAACGGAAAGCTGATCGCGCGCGGCGAGATAGTCGCCGTCGACGATCGCTATGGCATACGCCTCACCGAAGTGCTGACGGGTAAGGGGACGCGCTGATGGACGCGCTGCTCGGCGCGAGTCACGGCGTGCGTTCGAGCCTGCCGCTCGAGGTGCTGGCTGGTCTGACGTTGCTCGGCGCCGTCCCCTTCCTGCTGGTCATGACGACGTCGTTCGTGCGGATCGTCGTCGTCCTGTCGCTCGTGCGCTCGGCGATCGGCGCGCCGTCTTTGCCGCCGAACGCGGCGCTGACCGGATTGGCGCTGGTCCTCACCTTCGTGGTGATGTGGCCGACGGCCGAGCGGATCTCGCACGAGGCGCTCGAGCCGTACGCGCGGGGACGATTGACGCAATCCCAACTCGTCGAGCGCGCCTTCGTGCCGTTGCGTGCGTTCATGCTACGCCAAGCGCACACCAAAGACGTGGCGCTCTTCGAACGTCTTACGCACGTGAAGCATCGGCCTGCAGCCGACGAGCCGCCGGCGGTGATTCTTCCGGCCTTCGTCGTCGGAGAATTGCGTAGCGCCTTTGCGGCCGGCTTCGCCCTCTACCTTCCCTTTGTCGCCATCGACCTGGCGGTCGCGTCGATCTTGATGGGTCTCGGAATGTTCATGTTAAGCCCCCCAATCGTTTCGCTCCCCTGCAAGCTACTGCTGTTCGTCATGGTCGACGGCTGGGCGCTGATCTGCGGCGGCCTCATATCCAGCTTTCGTTAGATTGCGCAGCACGCCGGCGTGTGCGTCGCATCACGTCCCGCCGTCGACGCTCGTGAAGCGAGCCAAGCGACGCCGATATGAATTCTAGGCTTACCTTGGGCGCCACGGAGGGCACCCGGGGCGAGCCGTAAGGAAGTAGGGCCTTGCGGTACAGCGACAACCTCGTCTATGCCGAGGCTACCGAACGCGAACGGATTCTTGCTCTTTGGGTAGCCGGGGTGGTAGGCATATTCACCATCGCGAGCATCCCGGTTGCACGAATACAGGGCGGCGAGATCGCCGCGATTCTTCCAGCCGTGTGCGGCGTCGCCGTCTTTGCCGAGTTGCTGACGGCGTTCTTGTTGTGGAATCAATACCGCGCGTCGGGCCATGCGCCGATCGCCGTCCTCGCGCTCGCGTACGCGGGCGCCGCGCTTCTGGGGATCGAGTACGTTCTCACCTTTCCGCACGCGTTCGCCGAGCATTTCCTCGGGGCCGGGCCCCAAACGTCGGCCTGGCTGTATTTGATCGGGCAGGCCTTCTTCGCGACCTACATTATTTTGTTCGCGCTTTGGGAGCCGCTGTGCCGCCGAGTCTCCACCTTCGCAAGCGGCAACGGCGTACCGATGCTGGCCGCGATCACGGTTCTGATTTCGCTGGTCGCTCTGCTCGTGACCGCCGGTTATTCCGACGACCTGCCGGCCGCGCTCCGGGGAACGCACGCGACGCCGCTGTGGCAGGAGAGGATCGTCCCGTTGATGCTCGCCTACCAGCTCGCGGCATGCGTGATCCTTGTGGCGGTGACGCGCCTGCGAACCGTGGTCCATCTGTGGCTGGCGGTGGTTCTCGCGGTTTCGCTCAGCGAAGCTCTGCTTTCGAACGTCATCTCGGGTTCGCGCTTCACGCTCGGCTGGTATCTCGGCCGGGTCGAATGGCTCGTCGCCGCAAGCTTGTTCCTGATCGTGCTGCTCGGCAGCGTCTACCGGATCTTGCTTACGCTCAGTTCGACCAACGCCACGCTCTATCGGCAGTCCGTCTCCGACGAACTGACCGGTTTGCTGAATCGCCGCGGCTTCAACGCCCGGCTCGATGAAGAGTTACGGCGCGCGCAGCGGCGTAACGAGGCGGTCGCGTTGCTGGTCATCGACATCGACGACTTCAAGCGCTATAACGATTCCTACGGACATCCAGCCGGCGACACCGCGCTCGGAATCGTCTCGCGCGTCATCAAGACCACGTTACGGCGCGCGGCCGATTGCGGTTCACGCATCGGTGGCGAAGAGTTCGCGGTACTCCTACCGGAAACCGGCGAATCAGGGGCATCGGCCGTCGCCGAACGGATTCGGCGCGGCGTCGAGCGTGTGGGCATCTTGCAGGGCGTTGGCGCGCGGCACAGCGTCTTGACGGTGAGCATCGGTCTCGCCTCGACCGAGGAACGTCCGGCTCAAGACGGGCTCGATCTGATGCGCCGCAGCGATCGTGCACTCTACCAAGCCAAGAGCGAGGGCCGCAACTGCATCCGCGTGCAGGGGGCCCCGAGGATACACGTCGGCGAATCATCGCTGGCAGGTTGAGGATAGATCAGACCCTGGCGCTTGGACGCCCATGCTTCTCGTTCGAGTTCTTTCCGCCGAAAACCGATGAGGGCGTCGAGAACCTGGTGGCGACGGCCCGGACGCTTCGCGCGTTCGAGCCGGCGTTCGTTTCGGTGACGTACGGCGCCGGCGGATCGACCCGCGCGCGAACGATCGAGGTTGCGAAACGGATGAAGCGCGAACTCGACCTCGAGGTGATGGCGCACGTCACCTGCGTCGGGCATACACGCACCGAACTCCGCGCGCTCTTCGGCGAGATCGAGGGCGCCGGCATCGAGAACGTGCTGGCATTGCGCGGCGATCCGCCGCGCGGAGAGACCGCGTTCACGCCGACCGAAGGCGGCTTTCGCTACGCCTCGGAGCTGATCGCGATGCTGCAAGAAGAGTTCGCCTTCTCCCTCGGCGCCGCAGCCTATCCGGAAAAACATCCGGAGGCGGTGAGTTTCGACGAAGATTTGGCGAATGCGATCCGCAAAGTTCGCGCCGGCGCGCGGTTCTTGATCACGCAGCTGTTCTTCGACAACGAGACGTACTTCCGGTTCGTCGAGCGCGCGCGACAGCTCGGGATCGACGTCCCGATCATCCCGGGAATCATGCCGATCACCAATTACGAGCAGATCGCGCGCATGACCAAGATGTGCGGAGCGACGATTCCGGGACCGCTGCTCGCAGAACTCGAAGCTCGCGCCGCCGATCCGCAGGCCATCACCGACCTCGGCGTCGCCTACAGTGCGCTGCAATGCTCCGAACTCTTGCAACGTGGCGCTCCCGGCGTCCATTTCTACACGCTGAACCGCTCGCCGTCGACGCGGGCCGTCGTCTCGGCGCTGCTGGCCGCTCGCGGCGACGTCAACGTCATGCGGCGGTAACAGCGCGATAGCAATGAGGTAACCGCCGCCCGGTAGAATCGAGCGATGGACGCGCTCGGTGCGATTCTGCGCGAGGCCCTTGTCGTGGCGGCGCTCGCGACATTTCCTATCCTCGGGATCGCCACGGCGGTCGGCGTCGTTGTCGCCGTCGTTCAAGCGGCGACCCAAGTACAAGAACAGACGCTGACCTTGTTGCCGAAACTGTTGGCGGTGAGCGCGGCGCTCGTCGTGTTCGGCGGCGTCGCGCTCGGCGCATGCGCCGGGCTCTTCGAGCACGCGATCGCGGCGCTGCCCCAGATCGTTCGGGGTGCACCGTGAGCGAAATCCAGATCTTGGTCCTCGCCCGCTGCCTCGGCTTCGTCTTTCGCGCGCCCGGATTCTCGCATCCGGACGTTCCGCCGGCGGCACGCGCCGCCTTCGCGTACGTCTTCTCGATCGCACTCGCGTCGCGCCAAGACGCCACGCATCTCGCCCCGGGCGGTTTCGCGTTCGCGGTCGCGAGCGAAGTCGCCCTCGGCGCCGCGATCGGCACCGCCGCATCGCTCCTGTACGACGGCGCATACGCGGGCGGGCGCGCGCTGGATGATTACGCCGGGATTCGTGGCAGCGTGCCGAGCGCGAACGTCGGCGCGGGTGCGGGTTTTGGGCGCCTGTGGTCGCTCGCGTTCGTCACCGGCTTCTTCGTTCTGGGTGGCGATCGCTTCGCACTCGCGTCTTTCGCGGGAGGTTTTGCGGCGCTGCCGCCCGGCGCGCTCGTCGAAGCGCGCGATCTCGCGACGTTCGCGATCACGCTGCCCTCGACGCTCTTGCGTGCGGCGCTGTTCGTCGCCGGGCCCGCGATCGTGGTCGGTCTCGTCGTGCAAATCGCGCTCGCTACGATCTCGCGCGTCGTTCCGCGGCTCTCGACCTTCCCGCTTTCGTTCGGCCTGGTTTTGGCGGCGATGATCCTGCTAACGCTGGCTTCGCTGCCGGTCATCATCCCCGCCGCGGCGACGCCGTGGCTCGACGTCTCGGCGTTGCGATCGCGCTGATGGACGACGCGCAGGACAAACCGTTCGAAGCTACGCCCAGCCGGCTCGAGCGCGCGCGACGCGAGGGCGATCTGCCGCGTTCCGCCGATGCGGCCGCGCTGGCGGCGTTTGCCGGCGCGTCGCTCGCGCTGGTCGCGATCGGCGCGCCGTTTGCCGAAGCCGCGCGGGCGGCCCTCGCCGACGCCGCTCGCGGTACGCTTGCCGGCGGACCGTACGCCGTCATGGCGACGTGCGCCGTTATGCCTGCGATCGGCGCCATCGTCGGCGCCGTGGCCGCGAATCTGATCGTCGGCGGACAGCTCGGGGTGCGCCCGCTGGCGCTCGATCTTGCGCGATTGAATCCGCTGGGCGGATTGCGGACGATGTTGTCGCGCGAAGCCGCACTCAATGCCGCGAAAGCGTTGGTAGCCGGGCTCGCGCTCGTAGTGGCGTCGTGGCCGGCGATCGCGGCGACCTTCACGGGCGCCGCTCGCGGCGGTGGCTCCGATGCGCTGACGGTCATCGCGGGTCAGGCGCTCGTCCGAATCTTCATTGCCGCACTAGCCGTCGCGGCACTGTTCGCAGCGATCGACGTTGTTTCCGGGCGATCGAAATGGCGCCGCAAGCAGCGCATGAACGCTGACGAATTGAAACGCGATCTCAAGCAGGATGAAGGCGATCCGCTGGTTCGCGGTCGCCGCCGTAAGGCGCACGGCGCGCTCGTGCGCGGTTCGCTCGAACGAATCCGCGACGCCGCGTTCGTCGTCGCCAACCCGACGCACGTCGCCGTCGCGCTCGCCTACCGCCCGCCCGAGATCGCGGTTCCGCTCGTCCTGATCCGCGCCGTCGACGCCGGCGCGCAACTCGTCAAGGAACGCGCGCGTGCTCTCGAGATTCCGATCGTCGAAGACGTCACGCTCGCTCGAACGCTATTCGCCCGGACCCAAGTCGACGCGTTTATTCCGCGCGAGACCTACGACGCGGTCGCGCGCATCGTCGCGGCGCTGCTGCATCAACGCAAGGTGCTCTCCTGAGTCGCAACGCCGCGACCTATGGTTTCGCCGGCGCCGTCCTCGGGCTCGTCGGTATCTTGCTCGTACCGTTGCCGCCGCCGCTGCTCGATGTGCTGCTCGCCTTCGACATCTTGGGTTCGGCGGTGGTGCTGCTCGTCAGCATCACGGTCGCCGATCCGCTCGAGTTCTCCGCGTTCGCGCCGACGCTGCTGATCGCGACGCTCTTCCGTCTCGCGCTCGACGTCTCGGCGACGCGCTTGATCCTCACGCAGGGTCATCTCGAGGGCGGCGTCGGGACGATCGTCCCGGCGTTCGGGCAGTTCGTGATTCGGGGCAACCTCGTCGTCGGTTTGATCGTTTTTGCGATCCTCGTCATCATTCAATTCGTCGTAATCGCCGCGGGGTCGCAGCGCGTCGCCGAAGTCGCGGCGCGCTTCACGCTCGACGCGATGCCCGGGAAGCAGATGGCCATCGACGCCGACGTCCACGCCGGCACGCTCGATGCCGAGGGTGCGCGTCGCAAGCGCGCGCTCGTACAGAAGGAAGCCGATTTCTTCGGGGCGATGGACGGCGCGGGAAAATTCGTCAAAGGCGACGCGGTCGCCGCGCTTGCGATCGTCGTCTTGAACTTGATGGGCGGCGTCGTGGTCGGCGTCGCCTACCACGGGTTCTCGCCGCTCGACGCGCTCAATACGTTCGCGATCCTCTCGATCGGCAACGCGCTCGTGACGACGCTACCCGCCTTCCTACTCTCGACCGCGATGGGGCTCATCGTCACGCGCGTCGCCGCCGACGGCTCGCTCGGCTTCGATCTCGCGACGCAGATCCTCGAGCGGCCGGCGGTGCTGCGCGCCGCGGGCTGCTTCGCGCTCGCGCTGGCGCTCGTGCCCGCGCTTCCGCGCGCGCTGTTTGCGACGCTCGGCCTCGGCGCGCTTGCCCTTGCCTCGCTCGGCGACGCGCGCCGCCATCGCCGCTCGGAAGAAGAGAAGGCCGCGCGCGAGACGGCGCGCCGCGTCGCGATCCGCCGGCCCGAAACCGCACTCGGGCTGGTCGGCGTCGACGCCCTTTCCATCGACGTTGGACTCGATCTCGGCGCGCTTCTCGTCCCGCCGCTCGCCGACGCGTTCTTGGACCGCATCGGTGAAGTTCGGCGCGGTCTCGCGGTCGAGATCGGGATCGTCATGCCGGGAGTTCGTCTGCGCGACGATCTCGCGCGCGATCCGCAAACCTACGCGATTCGCGTCCGGGATGCGATCGCGGCCGAAGGCCGCTTGCAGCTTGACAAATTGCTCGCCGTCGCCGACGACCGCGTCCTCGTGGCGATGGAGGGAGAAGCGACACGCGAGCCGGTCTACGGCCTGCCGGCGCGCTGGATCGCGCCGGAATTCCGCGATGCGGCGCAAGGCGCAGGCGCGCTCGTTTTCGACCCGGTCGCGATCGTCGGCTCGCACCTCGCCGAAACCGTGCGAGCGCATGCGGCCTCGTTGCTCGGACGCCAAGAATTGCACACCTTGCTCGAGCACCTGCGCGCCGGCGTTCCCTCCCTGGTCAAAGAACTCGGCGGCGACGGTGTCTCGCTCGCGCTGGTGCAGCGGACCTTGGAATGCCTTTTACGCGAGCGCATCTGGCCGCGCGACATCGTCGCGACGCTCGAGACGATCGTCGAGGCCGCGGGCGTCACGCGCGATCCACGCGAGTTGGCCGAAGCCGCGCGCCGCCGCATCGTCCCCGATCAGCTCCGCCGGCGCAAACTCGAGGCGCTCGAACCGCTGTTGATCGCGCCTGATTTCGAAGCGGATCTGCGTGCCTGGTTTGCCGACGGTGCCGCCGCTCCGCATCCGGAGGTTGCCGTCCATGTGCGCACGGTCGCGGCTGGATACGTCGCCCGCGTCGCGCGCGAACGTGCGGCGCTGCTCTGCGCCGCGAATTTGCGCGTCCCGCTCGCCGAGTTTTTCGGGCGCCTCGGCGTGCGTCTCGACGTGTTCGCGTACGCCGAGCTACCGGCCGAGCTCGAGATCCGTCCCGCGATGATCCTCGAGCGCCCGCGGGGCGCTTTGGTTAGTTAGCCCCGTTCTTGCCGGCTTTGCCGGCGCACTTCGTGCAGCGGCCCACGATCGTCAAGCCGTAATCGACGTCGCTAAACCCCTTGGTCGCGGCGATCTGCGCGGCGATCTCTGCGACGCCGTCGGCTTGGACGTTTTCAAGCGTGCGACAATTCGTGCAGAGCAGGTGATGGTGCTTGTCGAGGGCGGCCTCATACCGTGCCGCGCTGCCGCCGAACGAGAAGATCTGCACCAGACCGATCGCGCGCAAGATGTCGAGGGTTCGATAGATCGTCCCGAGGCTGACGGCCGGCAATTCGGCGCGCACCTTTTCGAGAATCGTCTCGGCCGAGAGGTGACCGCCGTCGCCGAGCGCGCGCAACACGGCGGCGCGCTGCTTGGTCAATCGGTAACGCGATTGCAGCAATCCGGCGTCGACGGTCTTGAGATCCATTTGCCAGCGGCTCCCGAAGCGAAGAGGACCTGGGAGAAATGGCGCCACAATTGGTTTGACGGGGTAGAGCGACATGCTATAATACCCCGGTTCTCCCCTCCCCGGCGCTTCTTCGTACACTTCTCAATATATGTGGACACGTCTCAAGCCTTGGCTAAAAGGGGCCGCCGTTCTCGGGACGGCGGCGCTTTGTCTGTATTTGATCCTGCCGATTCAGAGCAAGATCAAGCTCGGCTTGGACCTGCAGGGAGGGGTGCGGGTGCTGCTCCAGCTCCACACCTCCGCCGAGGTTCCGAAGATCAATCCCCAGGTTCAGGGCCAGGTCGAAATGGTGCTTCAGAATCGGATCAACGGCCTCGGCGTTTCGGAGCCGGTCATCACCCCAGTGGGCACCGACCGAATCTTGGTCGAGTTGCCGAACGTGAAGAATCCCGACGAAGCGGTGCGCACGCTCAAAGACGTCGCGAAGCTCGACTTCAAGATCATGCCCGACGCCGTCGTTCAGCGCGCGACGCGCGACAAGAAATACGCCGACGACCCGAACGGCGCGTATAAGGATTCAGGCCCGATCGTATATTCGGGCGCCGATCTCAAAGGCGCGCAGGCCGCCTACGATCAGTCGAATCAGCCGAAGATCGATTTTCAGACCAAGAAACCGGCCGAGTTCGGGAAAATGACACAAGCCAACTTGCAAAAGTGGCTCGGCATCTTCCTCGACAAGAAGTACATGTCGGCCGCCGTCATCCAAGGCGTGATCACGAGCGACGGCCAGATCACCGGGTCGTTCACTGAAGACGACGTGGTCCGCATCGCCAACGAACTCAACGCCGGCGCGCTCCCGGTCGCCGTGACCGTGATCGAGAACGATACGATCGGGGCGATTCTCGGAAAAGCCGATCTCGAGAAGTCGATGGTGGCCTCGCTCATCGGGCTGACCCTCGTGTCGCTCTTCATGATCTTCGTCTACCGGCTGCCGGGTTTCATGGCGGTTATCGCGCTCGTCGTCTACGTCCTGATGCTGCTCGGCTTACTCGCCGGGGTGAAGGCGGTTCTGACCCTGCCCGGGATTGCGGGCTTCGTACTCTCGATCGGCATGGCGGTCGATGCCAACGTCCTGATCTTCGAACGGCTCAAGGAAGAGTTGTGGTCGGGGAAGAGTCTGCGCGCCTCGGTGCAGATCGGCTTCCGGCGCGCGTTCACCGCGGTCTTCGACAGTCACGTAACGACCATCGTCGGCGCGGGCGTGCTCTTCATGCTCGGGACCGGAACGGTCAAGGGCTTCGCGTACACGTTGTTCTGGGGGACGGTCTTCTCGCTCGTGACCGCGGTTTTCATCACGCGCTACTTCATGGATGTCGTCGTCGACAACGATCTGGTTACGAACCACAAGGCATACGGAGTCTAAATGTTCTTCCGTAAGCTGAATTGGAACGTCGTCGGTTGGTTCAAGATCGTCTCGGCGATCTCGTACACCATCATCGCCGCCGGCGCGATCATGATCGCCTACAACTGGTTCGCGCACGGTTACCCGATCAAACTCGGCCTGTCGTTTACGGGCGGCACCGACGTCACGGTCAAGTACAATCAGCCGGTGACGTCCGAGAAGATCAAGACCGCGCTCGCTACCGTGGGCGTGACCGACGCGCAGGTCAACACGCTGCAAAAAACCGGCGAACCGGCGAACGAGCGGTTCACGATCTCGACGCAGGTCGACTTCGGCGACCAGACGGGCAAGCTGTGGAACGCCCTGAGCGTCGTCGCTCCCGTCGATCGCGGTCAGTCGCAGATCGAATCGGTCGGTCCCTCACTCTCGCACGAGTACCTGATCAAGGCCCTCGAGGCGCTGGTCATCGCGATCAGCATCCAGTTCCTCTACATCGCCTTCCGTTTCGGCTGGAACTACATTTTCGGCCAAGTCGTCGTGATCGCGCTCGTGCGCGACGCGGCGATGATGATCGGCATCTACGCACTGGCGCAGAAGCGCGCCGACGACGCCTTCCTCGCGGCAGTCCTGACCGTCATCGGCTACTCGGTCATGGACACGATCGTGATCCTCGATCGGATCCGCGAGAACGTCAAGCTCATGCCTAACGAGCCGTACGACAAGATCGTCAACTCTTCGATCTTGCAGACGATGACGCGCTCGTTCAACACGCTCGCAACCGTCGTGATCACGCTCGTCGCGCTGCTCGCCTTCGGCGGCGCCTCGCTGCAGAATTTCGCATTTGCATTGCTGGTCGGAATTTGCTCGGGAGGCTACCACTCGATCTTCTACTCGGCGCCGCTGGTGTACGTGATGCGCGAGCGCGAGCAGCGCCGCACCGCAAAGCGCCGTACGCGGGAGCGTGCCGACGCCGAACGACCACGCACGGTCGCCGAAGCGCGCGAACAGGCCGCGCGGGGGATGTCGCGCGATCAAGTCCTGGCGGCGCGCCGGGAGCGCCGCGCGCGCGAGAAGGTTTCCGGCCGGCCGGCCGGCGGCCCAGCGCGATATCGCAAGAAATCGCAGCCGGGGGCGCCCGTCGCGACGTCGCTCGAGGACGAACAGTTCTTCGATGAATCGGGCGAGATCGATCCACTCGATGCGCAGCGCGCCGGTCTTCATGACGCCGAGCTCGAACTCGGTCACGAAGAGATCCATTTCGATCTCGACGACGAACCCGAGACGAGCGGTGAAGCGCAGAGCGAATCCTCCGCAGCGGCAAAGCAGGAGTAAGACCGAAACCCCGACGCCTCGCCGGCGGCCGACTCGCGCCGCCGTGTTGCCGCCGCCGACCGCGTCGGAGGCCGCCTTCGAAGCGCTGCTCGCGCATTTCGATCGGGACGAAGACGTCGTGCCGGACAGGCCCGAGCCGAGCGGCGTGCAGGCGTTCGTCGATGCATTGTTCGCGAAGGGTCACGAATATCTCGAGAAGGACCGGTTCGCTACGATCGGTGACGCGAACGACTTTTTTACGAAAATCGTCGGGGTGTCGTTCGAGCGACGTCAAGAAAAACTCGTCGGCTTGGACGCAGGCGAGGCGCTCGAACTGGTGCGCGAACCGGCGAACGAACACGATCCCAACGCGATCGCCGTTCGTTACGGGACGATTCAACTCGGCTATCTGCGGCGCGAGATCGCCAAACATCTCGCCCCCATCTTTGACGCGGGCGAGCGCTACACGGCTGTCGTCGGCAGCATTACCGGCGGCGGCCCCGACAAGCACACCGGCGTCAACATTCACGTTCGCCGTCACCGCGCCGCGCGACCGAGCACCGAGGACGCGAGTGCGCGGGCGACTTTCACGAGAGAGTCCGATGCGATCCGCGAGCTCTTCCTCGGCGCGCGCGCGCTGCGACCAGCGCAAGTTGCGGTCCTCGAACGACTCGCCGAGAAGCGCAACACGCTTGCGGTCATGGGCACCGGGCGTGGGAAATCGCTGTGTTTCCAGCTCCCGGCCACCGAGTCGGCGTTGCGCGAGCATGCCAAGACGCTCGTCTTCTATCCGCTGCGCGCGCTCGCCAACGATCAGCACGATGCGCTGGTCAGGCGCCTCGAGCCGCTCGGGTTGCGCATTCTTCGGGCGAACGGCGCGATCGACGGCGACGAACGAGCGGCGCTGGAACTCGCGCTCGAAGACGGTTCCTGGGACGTCATCCTCGCGACGCCCGAGTTTGCGACCTATCATCACCAAGCGTTCGCACGCCCGCCAAATCGACCGGCTTTGCTCGTCGTCGACGAAGCGCATCATCTCTACGAGTCGCGCCACCGACCGGCGTACGTCGGTTTCGGCGACCTGGTCAAAGAGCTCGGCTCGCCGCAGGTGCTCGCTCTGACGGCGACCGCCGGCGACGACGCGTTTCACGAGATTCGCCGCGTCCTCGCCATCGAGTCCTGGGTGATCGATCCGACGGTACGCGAGAACCTTCACGTCGTGGACGCGCGCAACACCAAAGACAAACTCGCCTACTTGGAGCGAACGCTCGACGGCGAGGGAAAGGCGATCGTGTATTGCATGTCGCGCAGCGAGGCACACAAGGCCGCCGATCGGCTGCGGCGCCGCTTCGGCCCGAGCGTCGCCTTTTATCACGCGGGGATGCCGAGCGGAGAGCGGACGCTGGTGGAAGATTTCTTTCGCAGCGGAGGCTTGCGCATCGTCGTCGCGACCTCGGCGTTCGGTGAGGGCATCGACCTCCCCGACGTGCGCGCGGTCGTCTTGTATCATTTGAATTTCGCGTTCACCGAATTCAATCAGCAAGCCGGTCGCGCCGGTCGGGACGACGCGCCGGCGCAGATCCATCTCCTGTACGGCGACGAAGACCGGCGCATCAACGATTACCTGCTCCGGCGCGCCGCACCGTCGGTCGGCGTCTTGCGTGACCTGTACCGGGGGATGCGCGGCCTGGCGACGTTCGACGTCGTGCGGACGAACTTCGAAGACGTCGCGCGGACACTCGAGCTCGACAACGTCGACGGCAGCACCGTGTCGACCGCCGTTCGGATCTGGGAGGAAGCCGGTCTGGTCGAAACCGGTCGAGATGACGACGGCCGCTTCGTCCGCTTTCTGGAGTTCACCCGAAAGGTCGACTTGACGAAAACGGCGCGTTACGCCGAAGCCGAGGCCGAACGCGAGAGCTTCGAGCGGTTCTGCAAACTCGCGCTCACAGCCGACGCGACGACGCTCGAGCAGATCATCAACCGCCCCATCTATCCCGACCGGGTTGCCCTAACGAAATAAGCTCGAACTATTTTCCGCAGATCAGCTTTACCGGGACGACCGAAAAGGCGAGCGGCCGGCCTAGGCGAGGACCTTGCTCAGTTTGTCCGCACCGACCGCCTTATAGAAGGCGTTGTCGGTCTCGCTGATCTTCGGTGCCCACGGATCGATTTGCGCGCCGTTGACCGGGAAGTGCACGGTCGGTCCGACGGCGTCGCCGTAATCTGCATCGGCGAACGGCGCGAAGTCTCCGCTTTCGCGGTGGGCGAGCACCGTCTGTCGGATCGCGGCCGCTGCGGCTTGCGCGGCGGTGCGCACGTTCGCCGGAAGACGGCCGTCTTCGGCAAACGTGTCGTACAGGCCGAGCGCCGGCCGATCGGCGCGCCACGGCAAGTGCCTCCCTTTCGGAAAGCGCACCATGCCGTCGATCGCCTTCGCATCTTCGCGAATCGCGGCGCGTGCCGAGCGGTCGCCCGCGGCGGCGACCAGCGCACGGTCGAGGTTTTCGACGCCCGACTCGATCGAGGCGATCTTCTTCGGATCGAGATCGAGGACGTCGAACGCGGCGGCCGGCGACCAGCCGCCGTTACTCGGGAAGTAGCGCGTCTCCATGACGCGATCGACCATGCCGCTTGCCATCGCCGCGGGATCGCCGGCATGCGCCGCGATGTCGATCGCAACTTCACTCGGAACGCCCGGCGCAAGCATCGTCTCCGGCGACGCGGCCAGATAGCGCACGCCGACGTGCGAGAGCGCCGACGAAAAGCCGAGGGGTATCTACACAAGCGCCCGAAACGTCCGGTCGGCTCCGAACCCGGCACCCTGCGTGATCCGCTGGGCGGGCTGCGACCCGGCGGGAGCGTTACACGGGCCTGCTACGCGCCGCTTAGAAGTTCTGTTTCGCTCTCGGCGCAAACAAGGTTAGGTGGCTGGCTTGTCTGTGACGGTTTCATCCTCGCGAGCCCGCTGCTCGTCGGCGGCGAAGCCGCCTTCTTGATCGGCTGGGGTTGACGCGATATCTGCAAATGTCGAGGCAGCGCCTTCTTCGACAGAATATGAGTTTGATTCAGTATACGCGCGCTCGCCGGATATCTGTTTTTGCAATACCCCTCGCTTATAAAGTAAGCCGACAGATCGGTGAACGTCCTGGACTGAAATTCCGAGTTTACCCGCAATTTCACGATGCGTCCCTTTTGGAAAGGGTTGAGCAGGTAGTGCATCACGGACCCTGTCCACTACATCTTCGTCAACACTCGGGCGTGAGGGAATCGGCTGATTCGCGAATTCTAAGGCTCGAGCAATGACATACTCATCCCATCGCTCCCTAGGCCAGACCTTCATCTCGCCGGCTTCGCTGGGAGGCACTTTAGTTTCCAAGACCTTTCCCCAAAAGCGCTCGTCTGTGCCAGTCCCGAGGAACAGCGTATACAGTCTCTTTCGGGAAGCCTTAGGGCCAACAAGCTCCCTTACCGAGCGCGGTTTAGCTAATTTGAGTGAAGTCCTACCCCCTGTTGTCCTCGCTTCGATTGAAATCTTTAGATCACGCACTTCCTGCGCTAGTGCCCCTAAGAGCGTATCCTCTTCCGAAGCAGCTTGAATAGTCGCCAGTCTCGCGACGGCTTCCATTGGCCTATAGTAATTGCCCTCGACAGCACTCTTAATAAAAGAAACTAATCTCCGTTTGTTCAGTTCGATGCTTTTGAAATCGCGCTCCTCCATTATGGCACGCTGATTGCTAACGTCGAATGGCAGTGTTTGATCCTTCCAGGCCATAATTACGAGAGGTAAACTCAGCGCATGGCGGATGCCGAGTTCATACATCACATTAGGATTGGGTTCGTCTTCTGGGTCAACGCCTCCCAAATCAACTACAACCATTTGATCATATGCCAAATGAGTGCGGATTTCGTCGTTGATCGCTCCCGGTTGAGGTTCATGAGCCACTAATATGGGCTCAAAGCCAGCTTCTTGAATTGCCGGTTGAATTACGACTTCATACCAGCCCTGAAACCATCGTTTGTCCAACGTCTCACGACCCAAGGGCATCACTACAAAGCAATGACCCTCGTGCCCAACGGCTGGCGCGACATCGGGTTTTGATTCCACGTTTAATGAATCACCGCTAGTCAAATTGCACTAAGATACCGCAAAAGGCCTGAGGCCTTGGTCGGTCGCTCTTTGAGCACGCTACTCGGCAACTCTGCAAGCTAGTCGTTCAGCCAAACGGGCCAAGAGCAACTACAGCCACCACCAGAGCGAGCATTTTCACCGCAAGGTCTAACCGCTTTGCAGCGCTATTCCACGAAGTGTTCACTGTCGATCCTGATTTCGCAAACCGAGCGACGATGGTTTCGGCCATTGGCATCTTCCTTTCCGGTTTCCCAGTAGACTGATGATGGCCGAGATTGATCCTGACGGCTGCCACCACGGTTTGAGGTCCCGCGCATGGCCGCTTGGCCCTTTGGCTCAACGACTAACCCCGAGCTTCTTGGACGTGACCATGTCGAGTCCTCTGCGCAATGCACTCCGAGCGTCTCGCGGTTGGCCGTCGGCTAATCTGTCGCGATGACTATCTCACTAGAGCTTCAGGTCTCGGGCTACAACAGAGCGGATCTGGTCGAGCCTGACGTGATCGTTGAGTGTAAACCATACTTCATCTCCGCCGGAGACCCTTAACTATCAAGACAGTCTCTTCTTGCGAAGCCAAGTCAGCACGTTATCAAGCGTGTGAAATTCGCTTCTACATGAAAGAAGTTTTCGGATCAATTCCCGGATCAGCCTCCGAAGCGATACGAACCGTTCGTCTTCCTCTGCGCGAGATCCAGAATGCGAGATTCGACTGCGCGCATCGTAGGCTTCCTCAATTTCCTTCTTGAGATTCTCGCGGGCCTCTTGATCTTCATCGCCAGCCAGCAAGAAGGCAACTCCGTCAGAGAAATTCGAAGTGATGGCGGCACGTTCGTGTGAAAAGAAGAGTTCGCCGGCTGTCACAAGGCTCATGAACCGGATCTCAATGCGTCGTTCGTTGACGGCTACCGAGAACCAGTGAATGGCGTCTAGCAATGCCCGTTCAAATTCCGACAATTCCTCGAAGTTACGTATCAACAGCTCTTCCAAGCCGTCTATCCCGTGCTTTCTCAACAAGGGACCGAGGGCGCCGCTAATTTGCAGATCGCTGACTGGACGTGGAATTGTACTTCGTGTTTCCCAAGTACGAGCGCTAATTACTAGAATGGCGCCGTCACGAGGCTCTCGCGTCTCAGGCGATCCAAGCTGTACGCCGACGAAATCCGGGGCTATTTCCAACGTCGCCAAGAACGTTAGCGCGTCGGTGATGCGTTCCGCCTCAATTTGGCCAAGTTCGATTGCCTTATCATGGTCGGCATTTATTCGCATTTCGATGCGAACGCGTTCCTCTTGTGCGTCAAGCATGGCCAATTCCTCGACGGTTAAATCCCGTCCGATAATTGGTGGAACGTCCGCTCTCGGTTCGGTGGCGTGAAAGTGGCGAAGGATCGCCTTGCCGATGGGGACGCTATCAATGCGCAAGTCAATCCCGTACACCGGAAAGAAGAGTTTCGTCTCGCCGGTGGGCGCTTCGAGTCGAGCGATCCATCTCTTGAAAGCCTCCGTCGGATCTGCAATGTCCGCTGCAAGGGAGGATGACAACAGAACGTCGAGGTGAATTCGAATATACCGAGTCGTATATTGCCGCCTAACGCTTTCTATTTCGAGAACGTTAGCGAAACAGACGTCAAAGAGTTTCTGCTCATCGTCCGTCTTGTCCGCAATATAGCCCAGATGATCGGGTGTCTTGTCGCCACCCGCGCGCCGCTTGCGGATCGAATGGAAGAGCTGCTTGAAAGGGCCGACGGCCCGAGCGCGGAATTTCAACACTAATTGTGGGGCTCGGCCGATGCAACTAGAATCGGGTTTCCGCCACCCACATAGACGCGCTCGAAGGGCTCGATTTCTAGTGGCTTGCTCACAAGCGATTCGATCATCGCTTGTGGGTTATAATAATGGCCGCTTATCCACACGATGAGCCACAATGGACGGGGCCAGTTTTGCGCAGAGCGACGCTTCCTTGCTATAGCATCATATACTACGCGGGTAGCGTCCCAGGGCGCCTCTACCGACATGGCGCCGCGAGTCACCTGGATCGACGTGACGCGGCTCTGTGCACAATAGAACTTGACTTCCAAGTTGTGCAAGTGGGGATAGGCGTTCGAAATCTTCTGGATCTTCTGGGCGGCGAGTGCGCTCAAATCTTCAGCAAGAGTAAAGCGTTTCAGGTCCTCGAAAGTAGCTTCTTCATCTTTCTTGCTGGGCGGCTCGGGCATAAAGAACGCCAGGTTATAGCCCTGCAGGCGCGCTGAAGCTTCGTTATCGGTCAGAGCCCAGTTTGAGAGGCCATAGCTCATGTCCGAGACCTTTTGGTCAGCCCGCGCTTCTCTGCTTTCTATGGCGTTAGTGATTTCCACGTAGACTCGTCTCTCATTTACGAAGTCGACTTTGAAATCAGGCGACTCAGTCTTTTGGACGCGCAACGGGATATCATTAGACGCCGCCAACGAGGTGAGTAGAATGTTGAACTCAGTCTGCTCGTCGGTATAGAAAAGGCGATCTGAATAGCGAGTTCTACGGAACGAAGCCTCAGAACTCAGCGGTTGGTCGTTGAACGTAAAATCTGGGGGTAAAGAGAACTCGCGACTCGCCTCGAACAACTGGTAGCGAACCTTCACGATAGACTTTCCTTGCGCTTCAGTCTGTAACCACGAGCCTGCTCTGCCCGGCGACGTCGTCGCTGTTCTCGCGTCATCCCGGGCATCCGCCTACGAAGCATTTGAGTCTTACCAGCCTTCCGCTTTTTTCGCGCGGTCGCGTCCCATCCAGGATTGCGTCCCTCTTGGCGCAGTTGAGCGACCCTCGCCTGTGCTAGTTTGAGTGGCTGCCGAACCTCCACTGAATGTCGCAGATAACAAGGACGCCCGCAGAACTTGAGGCCGATCTTCGGCACAGGCTGCTTGCAGTATTCGCACGGCGGCCCGTCGCCTTTCTTCGTGCCCTCGATCTTCTTCGCAACACGATGATCAACCAGCCGATATGGTATCGTGATGCGGCGCAGCTGTCTCGCGAAATCCTGGGCCGCCAAGAGCGCCGGCTGCCGCAGCTTGGGCATCATGGCATGCGCATAGTCACGCGCGGTATCCGGATCGAGGCGCACTATCCCATCGCGCAGCTCGATGAACATCCAGGGGCGCAAGCCTTTGCGTCTTACCCACTCCAGAGTTAGCCGATCGACCCTGACACGCAGCGACTCTAGCAGATCGAAAACAAATGACTCGCGAAGCCTCGCATCAACGTGCAGATAGCCGAGGTCAGGATCGAGTCCCTCGACGATGCAGCTAATTCGGGTCTCAACTTCAAGAAGCGTATAGCCGTAATTGAGGAGCGCGTTAAACGGATCGCGCGCGTCCCGTACTCGATTACGCCCTCCGCTGTCGCGAATCGAGATCATCCGCCAATGCGCCGGGACGCGTTTCTGCGTGACTTGTGTCCAGGGCAACTCAGTTCCGACGAAGTTGTCCCAGTAGATTCTACTGCCATAGGCTTCATGCGTGAGAAGCTCGGTCAACGACTCGTCCCTATTGATCCAGGTGATTGCGCGGTCCAGTTCCTCGATCGAACGCTTATCCGTCGCGACGATCGCATCACGCTGCGACCCTAGCTTCTTTCGCAGAAGCCAGCGAGCGAGGCGCACTCCTTCGTCCGTTGTGCCGCTAATCGCTTGGGCACGGCGCAGCGGCCCGTCGTGAGGGCCATCGGGGATGAGGCAATTGACCAGTCGACTGTCGGAGCCGATGAACGCCACGGTAATGCCCATACGGTTGCACCAGTCCAGGGCTGCGATCGAGACGGTTCCGGCCGAGGCGCGAACGATGATTCGGTCGACCTCGCATCGCCCGCGAGGAAAGTGAATTTCGCGAAGCTCGCCATCCGAGAGAAAGCCGTCCTTGACGATCAGGTGACCGCGTTCGACGTTCATCGATACGCCAAAGCCGTCGACGACAAGGACGTTTCTGGCTTCGATCGTAGGTCGGAGGCGGCGCTGAGCCCTCGAAGATAGCTGCTCGGTTTCTCTAAGGCTTGCGAGC
>Ga0209422_1000092_pt1 | contig 20618 bp, 24 predicted proteins | sample BlaSpr_A8_OM2_M3_FD_187983 | JGI IMG/M metagenome (GOLD analysis project Ga0209422, IMG submission 187983) | Forest soil microbial communities from Thunder Bay, Ontario, Canada - Black Spruce, Ontario site 2_A8_OM2_M3 (SPAdes) (version 2) | ecosystem: Environmental > Terrestrial > Soil > Boreal... | reverse complement strand
TCAGCAGCAATCCGAAGGTGGCGACCGCTTCCGCAAGCCACTGCCCGGCGCCGGTACGCGCGGTGAGCGAAAACTGCCAGACCGGCAATTCAAACATCAGATGGGCCGCCCACACGCCGGCGACGGCTCCGATGATTTGCGCGGCAATGTAACCTGTGGCGATCGACCATGGCAGTTCGCGCCGCAATCCGAACGCGATGCTCACGGCTGGATTGAAATGCGCGCCCGAAATCGGCGCGAAGATCAGGATCAGCACGACCAGGATCGCGCCGGTCGGGATCGTGTTGCACAGAAGCGCGAGCGCGACATTCCCGCCCGCGAGTTTTTGCGCCATGATGCCCGAGCCGACCACGGCCGCCAACAGGAACGCGGTGCCAAGCCATTCCGCGAACAGACGCCGCCCCAATGATGGCATCAGGTCTTTTCCGTCGCCTTGGCCGTCGAGCCTTCCATCCGCCCGATGTCGTGGAGCTTGTTCTGCAGAGCCAGTTGATTGAGCGAGTGCAGCGGCAATGCCGCGAAGATGCCGATCCGCTGGTTCAGCAGCCGATAGGCTTCCTTGAAGGCGAGCGAGACTTCGGCAGGCGTCCCCGTCGCCTCTGCCGGATCGGGAATGCGCCAATGCGCCGTCATGGGCTGGCCTGGCCAGACCGGACAGGATTCGGCCGCCGCGTTGTCGCAGACCGTGAACACGAAATCGAATTTCGGCGCTTGCGGCGCGACGAACTCGGCCCATGATTTCGAGCGATAATCCAGCACGTCGTATCCGAGGCTCTTCAGGAGCCGCAGTGTCTCCGGATGTATACTTCCTTTCGGGTGGCTTCCGGCGCTGCAGGCGTGGAATTTCCCCGCGCCAAGCTTGTTCAGGATCGCCTCGGCCATGATCGAACGCGCCGAATTGCCGGTGCAGAGAAACAGGACGTTGTAGGGAAGATCAGCCACATGGCCCTCCATCAGCAGCAGGCCGAGGCGGCCTTGGCGGATTCCGCCTGCGGTGCGCAGCAAGCGCCTTGCTTCTCATGCGCGATGCGCACCGCGTTCTCGCCGGTGCCGTCGCCATAGGTGATGCTCTCGCCCGTGGTCAGGAAGGTTTCCCAGGCAATGCCGGCCGGATCGTCGATCCACGATTTCTCCGACTTGGCGTAGCAACAGGCGGTCTGGCCCTGCTCGATGACGTTGCCGCCGGCCTCGCGCAGGCGGGCGTACACCTCGCCCAGTTCGCCGGCATCCTCGACCTGGATGCCGAGATGGTCGAGGCCGGGTTCGCGGCCCCGCGACGAGATCGCGAAATTCACCCGCGGATCGTCCAGCATCCATTTGGCGTAGTCCGGCTTCACCACGGCGGGCCTGGCCGCGAACAGCGCCGAGTAGAAGCCGATGGATTGCGGAATGTCGCTGACGGCCACGTGCACATGCAGGCGTTTCATAGATCATCCTCCGTTTTCGACGTGTTGATTTCCGACAGATACTTCCCGTGGCAGATGAAGCCGGGTCACGCCGTGACCTTTTTTCGTCTCGAGACTACCGCAGGCTTGCATTCGACGGCCGGTGCGCAAGGCGCGCCGCCGCAGCAATTCTCGGTGAGATAGGCGAGCAGCGCGTTCATGGTTTCGAACCGGGCCGCGTAGATCATCGAGCGGCCGTCGCGGCGCACCGTGACGAGGCCGGCGGCGCGCAGCCGGTCGAAATGAAAGGTCAGGGTGTTCGGCGCAAGATCGAGCGCGCTGGCAACCGCTCCGGCCGGCATGCCCTCGGGGCCGGCCTCCACCAGCAGGCGGAACACGTCGAGCCGATTATCCTGGGCGAGCGCGGCCAAAGCCGCGACGGCTTCCATTTTTTTCATATTTCAATGGTTATTGAACTAATTCACCGCCGTCAAGAAACAATTCAATGATCCTTGAAATAAAGTCAGCAAGGGATCATCCGCTTTTCGCGGCACACTCTATCGCGGGATGTGATTGCCACTCGAAGGCGGACCTGTCCGCCGAAGCTCGCCGAGCGAAGGCGGAAGCGTCAAATCAATCCGGCTTTCCGCTTGCGGCGGGCCCCGGATTTCGCTTCGCTCCATAAGTGGGTAAAGGTTAAATTCGCAACTGCAAACGGTGACGTCTATGCGAACCTTACTTGCGCGCGCGATGTGCCTACCGACAGCGTTGATCATGGCGGGTATCGCGACCAATGCGGCCGCTCTGCCATTGACGCCATTTCGCTATGAAGCTCAGGCGCAGCGACACTGCCCGGAGGACACTGTGGTCTGGCTCGATTTCCGCAAACGCATCTATTACCTCAAACGGCAGAATCGCTACGCGCATGGCAGCACCGGGAGCTTCGTGTGTCTGGACGAAGCCCGCAGCAGCGGTTACCGCCGTTCCTTGCTCGGACTTCGGTAGGTCCGCGCCTGCACCCCAACCGGGTTCCCGAAAGGCTGTCGGCGCAAGTGGCCCCAACCTCTCCACCGAACCGCCTTGCTTTGGTCATACCGCAGTGAAGTCTGCGGAACGACGTTCTCCTGAGCGGCCGCTAGCCAGGCGGTGACATTGGACCGAGTACGGAGCGCCAATGCAGACCACGCAGAACCCGAAACAACCCGACGATCCCCATGACGTCCTGGTGGTCGCGCCCGATGTGGTGCTGATGGCGCCCACGGACGAGGAGCTTTCCAGGCTGGCGCGCACCTTGCGCGGTGCTTCGAATCCGCTAGCCCGTAACGAGCCCGACTTTGCGGCGGGCCCAGCGGTTCCACCGGTCGATACGACGTTTCGCCCGGCGACCGTCGGCGATCTCGGCCGGCGGTCGATCGGCCAACGGGCGGCCCGCGGCTTCGGCGTTGCGCTGCTGCTGGCGTTGTGCGCCGGCATCGCCAACATCGCCTGGCAATCCTGGGGCGACGCGGCCGAACAGATGATCGCCCAATGGGTGCCGCCCCACATCCTCGCGACAGTGCTGCCGCAGGAAGGCCCGGCGCCATCAGCGCAACCTGCCCCACCCGCAGCCGACGCAACTGTGAACGCAGCAGCTCCGCAACCAATACCGGTGGCTCAGACCGCACCCGAAGGCGCCGCTGCGACCGCCGCCGCGCCATCGGCCGAACCGGCGCCGCCGCCAGCCTCGGTGCCGAACGATGTCGCAAGCCTGCGCCAGGAGATCGAGCAGCTCAAGGCCAGCGTCGAACAGCTCAAGGCCGGCCAGCAGCAGATCTCGCGCGACATTGCCAAGGCGTCCGAGATCAAGGCGTCCGAGATCAAGGCATCCGAGCCGAGGGCATCCGAGCCGAACCCGCGGCCGCGGATATCGGCGCTGCCGCCGCGGCCGATCGCCCCGCGCGCGCGCAGGCCGATGCCACCGCAGGCCGCCATGGCTCCCACCATGCCGCAGGCGCCGGCGCCTTACGCGGCGCCCTACGTGCCGCGGCAAGTTGAGCCACCGCCGCCAGCCGCGGATCAGCCGCTGGCCGATCCGGAGCTGGCATCGGTGCCACGGCCGCCGATGCCGGTGCGGTAGCATTGGTTCCTTCACGAAAGACCGATCCGCTTCGCTCGAAAGCGCTATAGTCGGGCGAGTCGGATTCGCGCGCAGGAACCAATCCGGCAGCCGCGGCTTATCGCGCATATCCAGACAACCGGGAGACCGCCATGAAAATCGTCAAGATCGTTTTGGCAGGTACAGTGGTCCTCACTATCGCCGGCTCGGCAGCGTTGGCCCAACAAGCGTTGACGGGGGTACTTACCAAGATCGACCGGATCCATGGCGTTGTCGCGATTCAACGGACGCAAAGCGGGACCGTCGGGGCGAATAACAGCGGCGGCGCCGAAGAGTTCAAGGTGCAGGACGGCGTGGCATTGGACGACGTGCATGCCGGCGACAGGGTCTCCTATTCGGTGACCGAAGCGGGCGGGATCAAGACCGTCACCAAACTTGGAAGACAGTAACCGGCGCGCCGTCAAGGTGATCGACCGACGATGGCGGCGATGGTTGCCGGCATGATCTGAATTGCATGAGAAACGTCAGCCTGAAAACGCCGGACCGGCACGGACCGCCCGGGCTTTCGGTGCGACCTCGGTGCGCATGAAGTCGCCGCGCTTCGTCAGTTCATCGAAACGCGTGCTGCGGAAACGGAGCGGCGTTTTGCGCAGCACGCGTTCGACACAGCGCCACAGGATCATGGCGTGGACCGGCGACCGCAGGGCCGTTTGCCGGGCGGCATCCTCGTCGTAGCCGAGCAGCTTCTCGCCGAGCTCGCACCAGGCCTCGTAGACCTCCGTATTGCGGTCGCCGTAATTCACCGGCTCGAGCGCCAAAGGCTCTAGCAGTTCGATCGCATCGGCCCGCTTGAAACGCCAAAGCTGGATCGTCGAGGCAAAGGCGACCAGATGCAGCCATTCATGAAGCAGCGTGGTGCCGAGCAGCTGACCGAGACGGCGATCGGGTTTGTAGAGCACGATCAGGCTGAAATTGGTGGCATGCCCCAGATTGAAGAACTCGCCGCCCCGTTCCTTGCGCACCCAGGGATCGAGGAACGACGGTTCGTCGCTCAAATGCAGGCGCCGGACCAGGCGTGGATCCGGCAATTCGCGCAGCAGCGCCAGCGCTTCGGTGGCGTCGATGCGCTCGTAATCGGCAACGCGGTCCGGAATCTCGATCTCGGCCTTGCAGCCGGCAACGCAATAAACCCGCATCACCACCGGCTGCCGCGCCGTGCCGCCGCGCAGGAACGCCTTCAGGGTCGGGAAGCGCGAGGCATCCGACGCCACGAACAGCGTCACCGCGCGGGCATAGATCCGTGAAAACCCGCTCGGCGGCGCCGGCTTCGGATCGAGCGTGCGGATCGGGCCGAGCTTGCCGCCAACCCGCGGCATGTTGCGGTGAAGAAAACCGACGACGAGCAGCGCAAGAAACAGGATAATGATGACGAGCTGGGGCACGACCATGACGCTCGGAAGGTTTGGCAAACGTCGCTCCATGGCGGCCGTCGGGGATGCCGGCCCGCCGGTCCGATCGAACGATGTTCGCGGTTCGGGCCAGAGCCGACTTCAATTCGAGACGCTTGCATCTGTTATCCCAACCGGACCTTGACCCGGTCAACCCGCGCGGGCCATTTGCAACGCATTTTTCGCTGGCGGCCCGGCTTTGCTTTTCGATCGACAAAGTGCATCGTGGGAACCGGGGGGCCTATGGAGCGGCGCAGATTCATCACACTTGTTGGCGGCGCGGCGGCGGCATGGCCGCTGCGGGTGCGCGCGCAGCAGGCGGCGATGCCGGTGATCGGGGTGCTCGCCGCACCGACCGAGGCATCGTATGGGCCGTATATCGATGCCTTTCGCAAGGGCCTGAAGGAAACCGGCTATACCGAGGGACAGAACGTCGCCATCGAATATCGCTGGGCGGAGGGGCAGTATGACCGGCTGCCGGCGATGGCGACCGATCTGGTCGCGCGCCAGGTCGCCGTGATGGTGACGATCGGCGGCATTCCCGCGGCGCTGGCGGCAAAAGCGGCCACTTCGACGATCCCGATCGTGTTCGGTGTCGCCGAAGATCCGGTCAAGGTCGGACTGGTCGACAGTTTGGCGCGGCCGAACGGCAACGCCACCGGCGTAAGCCTGTTGAGCGTGGAGCTGGAGTGGAAGCGGCTGGAGTTGATCCGCGAGGTGATGCCGCAGGCGGCGTCGATCGCGATCCTCCTGAATCCAAAAAATCCGCAAACCGCGGCGCAATTGCCGGAGAAAACCAAAGCGGCGAAGGCGCTCGGGCTCCAGCTCAGCGTGTTGAACGCGAGCAGCGATGCCGAAATCGACAGCGCGTTTTCGGCCGCCGCGCAGCAGCACGTCAGCGCGCTGGTCATTGGCGCGGACAGCTTCTTTCACGGCCGGCGCGAACATCTTGTGGAACTTGCCGCGCGCTACGCGCTGCCAACGATTTATCCCTATCGCGAGGAAGCCGCGATCGGCGGGCTGATGAGTTACGGCATCAACCTCGCGGGCGCCTATTACCTGGAGGGCGATTACGCCGGACGTGTGCTGAAGGGCAGCAGGCCGGCCGAGTTGCCGGTCCAGCAGTCGACCAGCGTGGAACTGGTCATCAACCTCAAGACCGCCAAGACGCTCGGCCTCAGCTTTCCGCTCGCGCTGCTCGGGCGCGCCGACGAGGTGATCGAATAGACGCGGTTCGCTGGCGGCTCCGCGAGTCCCGCGGTCGAGAGAGCCCCTCACCCCAACCCTCTCCCCGCAAAGAGCGGGGAGAGAGAGAAACGATCGATCGCCGCTGTCGCATCAACCTAAACTCATCCCGCTCTAACGTGAGGTGCGGCGCGCCAGTTTGGCCGCCAGATTCAAGCCGACGCCGGGCCGGCTCCACGGGCACACTGCGATGCAGATCGCGCAGCCATGGGTCTGGTTGAAAAACGGCAGGCAACGATCGAAATCCACGTACCATTTCTCGACGCCGCGGACCATTTGCTTGAGCGGCGCGATCGCCTCGGGCGGACAGGCGTTCTCGCAGACCCTGCAATTGGTGCAGAACGAATCGACATCGAAGGTTCGTTGCGGCGTTGGCATGAACGGCGCGTCGGTCAGCACCGCGGACATCCGGAACGACGAGCCGAATTCGGCATTGATCAGCGAGCCGTGCTTGCCGAGTTCGCCGAAACCGCAGGCGATCGCCGGCGGAATCATCATGACCTTCGATGTCATCGGTCCGGTCAACGGCTCGGCGTCCCAGCCCTGCCGGCGCAGCCAGGCGGTGACGGATTTTGCCGCCGCGGCTGCACGCCCGTATTGCCGGACTACCTCGGCGCCGGCGGTGGCCTCGGGCGCGGTCGCGATCTGCGCGTAGTCATGGGCGAAGCCGAGCATGATGATATTCCGTTGCGGCGCCTGCTGGCCTTCATAGACCCAAGCCGGATCCATTCCGGCGACGCCCCACATGTCGAAATTTCCGCCCTCGCCAAGCCCGGCAAGCGCCGCATTCCAGTCTTCCGGCCGCCGTTCGACCGGCTCTCCCGTCACTTCGGGCAGCGCCGTCGCGAGTTGCTTCGCACGCGCTTCACGCGCGCGCGAAAGATGCGGATTGCCGGGATCGACCTGGTAGAACCAGCGCTGCATGGCGCCGTGGGCGATGGTGTCCGGATCCGGCGCCCAGTACACCATGCGCGGCTGGCGCGGGGTGGTCTCGCCGAGGCCGTTGATGGCGTTGCCCGAGATCGCGGGCTGCAAGGCAAGCTGCGCAGGATCGGCACAGAACGGCCGGTGGTGGTTGGGCATCGTCGCTGGTCCTTCGCGAGGGCGCGGTCAAGATTAATCTTGTCGGCCCATCGGCGTCTACGGCCAAACGACGATCGCGCGGCGGCGCGCCGTCATCGCTCGCGCAACGCGGCTATGGCATCGGCCGTCGAGACGATGCGGGCAAACTCGCCATTGAGATTGGCGAGGGTCATCGCGTGGATGTCCTCGGCCGAATGGACGTCGCCGTCAGGGCCGGTGCGGTCGAAGGTCCAGGTCGCATCGCGCACCAGCCGCGCGTCAAATCCGAGATTGCCGGCCATCCGGGTCGTGGTTTCCACGCAATGATTGGTGGTCGCGCCGCAGATCACCAGCGTCTTGAGACCGGCGGCACGCAGCCGGGCTTCGAGATCGGTGCCGATGAAGGCGCTGTTCACGCGCTTCACGATCACCGGCTCGCCGGCCTGCTCGCGCGCCTCGTCCTTGACGGGATAGCCGGTGCCGTCGAGGAGGAAGGAGGAATTCGGATTCGTACCCTGGTGGCGAATGTGGAAGATCGGCGCGCCGTGCTCCCTGAATGCGTTCAGGAGATCGACGATGCGGGCAACGGCATGCGGGTTGTTGCGCCGCTTGCCCGCGGCCTCCCATTGGTCGAAGGCGCGCTGCACGTCGACGACGATCAGGGCCGCGGCAGAGGCCGGACTATCGGGCATGGTTCGGGCTCCGGAGAATCATCCTGCTGCGCGCCGAGGTGCCATGGCGAGGCATGCATCGAAACGGCATTTTTCCCTCGTTTCCGGCCTCGTCAACCCCGCCGCTGCGTCCGCAGCCAGACTCCGAACGCGATCGCCACCGCGCCCGCCAGCGTGAACCAGGTGATGGCGTATTGCAGGTGGTCGTCCTTGAGATGCACCTCGAGCGGGCCCGGCTTCGGGATGCCGCTGGCGGGCACCGGCTGCTCCAGATCGATATAGAACGGCGCGACCTCTCCCCAGCCGAGCGCGCGCGCCATCGCGAGATGATCGCGGGTGAACCACAGCCGTTTTGCGATGTTTTCCGACGGCGTCAGCACGCCTGCGGTTTCGGGGAAGCGGATATAGCCGGTCAGCATGACGGGCGCACCCGTGACGAGCGGCTGGACTGCGCGATCTTGCTGCGCGCGGTCCTGCATCGTGTTCGGCACGAAGCCCGCGTTGATTGCGACGGTGTCGCCGGTCGGCAGCCGCGCGGGCAAAAACGCCCAGGTGCCGGGGCCGCTAATATCTTCGCGCACGGCGGAGCCGGAGCTGTAGACCATGGCGTCCGGAGCAGCCGCATAGGTCGCGGTGAAACGAACGCGGCGGAATTCGTCGGCCGCCGGCGTCATTGCATTCCACTGCGCGGCCGTCGGCAACGGCGAAGGCGCGGCCGCCAACCGTTCGGTGAGCGCCGCGATCAGCGCATGCTTCTCGACCCGGCGCTGCAACTGCCACAGCCCGAGGCCGACAAAGGCCGCCACCATCACAAGCGTGAAAATGGCAAAACCGGCACCGCTCGCCCTTCGCGTCGTCGTCGCCGTCATTTCGGCTCGCCATCGATCAGCCGGCCGGGCGCGGCCTTGTGATGGAACTGCAGCGCGATCAGAAGCGACTTCATCGCGCGCAGCGGCAGCAGCGTGGTGGCGAGGATCAGCGGCAGCCAAAGCACCGCATGCAGCCAGAGCGGCGGCTGGTATTTGATCTCCACGATCAGCGCGCACGCCACCACGACGGCGCCGGCCAGCATGATGATGAAGATCGCCGGCCCGTCGCCGGTATCGATGAAAGCGTAGTCGAGCCCGCAGGCCTCGCAGCTCGACCGCAGGGTGAGGAACCCGGCATAGAGCCTGCCCCTGCCGCAGCGCGGACATTTGCAGGCAAGCCCGCGCAGCGCGCTCTGGGTGACGGTGGGCAAGGTGGGGTCGGGCATTCATCTTTCCTTCCCCTCTCCCCTTGTGGGAGAGGGTGCCCTGAGCGAAGCGAAGGCGGGTGAGGGGTTCTCTCCGCAAACTCAGTGCTTGCGGATGGAGACCCCTTATCCGGCGCTTCGCGCCACCTTCTCCCACAAGGGGAGAAGGAAAAGAAAAAGGGCGGCCCTTGCGGCCGCCCTCTTGTAGCACAATGAATTGGCGATCAATGCGCGCCGTGGGCCATGGTTTCGGCGCCGTGGCCCCAGACGTAGATGCAGATGAACAGGAACAGCCAGACCACGTCGACGAAATGCCAGTACCAGGCGGCGAATTCGAAGCCGAGATGCTGGGTCGGCGAGAAGTGCCCGGCATAGGCGCGGATCAGGCAGACGATCAGGAAGATCGACCCGACCAGCACGTGGAAGCCGTGAAAGCCGGTCGCCATGAAGAAGGTCGCGCCGTAGATGTTGCCGGCGAACGAGAACGCGGCGTGGCTGTATTCATAGGCCTGCACGCAGGTGAAGGAGACCCCGAGCAGGATGGTCAGGATCAGGCCGTATTTGAGGCTCTGGCGATCGTTCTCCAGCAGCGCATGATGCGCCCAGGTGACCGTGGTGCCCGAGGTCAGGAGCAAGAGCGTGTTGAGCAGCGGCAGATGCCAGGGATCGAAGGTCTCGATGCCCTTGGGCGGCCAGACGCCGCCGAACAGCGCCTCGCGGGTGGCGTGCACCGGATCGGCCGGGAACAGCGCCGAGTTGAAGAAGGCCCAGAACCAGGCGACGAAGAACATCACCTCCGAGGCGATGAACAGGATCATGCCATAGCGGTGGCTGATCTGCACCACGCGGGTGTGGTCGCCCTTGAACTGCGCCTCGCGGATCACGTCGGTCCACCAGCTCGCCATGGTGTAGAGCACGCCGATGGTGCCGATGCCGAACACGATCGGCGCGGCCGAGTACAGATGGTGCATCCAGCTGATCGCGCCGACCGCCATGATGAAGGCGGAGACGGCGCCGACGATCGGCCACGGGCTCGGATCGACGAGGTGGTAGTCGTGGTGCTTGACTTGCGCCGTAGCCATTTTCGCTCTCTCCGTTGGCGGTGCCCCCTTCGGCACGTATTGGTCTCGAAAATCAATCCCCGGATATCTACGTTTCAAGGGGATTACAGGTTTCCCTCAAAGATTTCCCTCAAAGATTTCCCTTGGGTTTGTCCGGCTCGGTCGCGGCCACCGGCTTCGGCGCCGGATCGCGCACGGGATAGAAGGTATAGGACAGGGTGATGGTGTTCAGCCCGTCATTGTCGCTGTCCTTGACGATCGCCGGATCGACATAGAACACCACCGGCATCTCGCGCTTTTCGCCCGCCGCCATGGTCTGTTCGGTGAAGCAGAAGCAGTTGATCTTCTGGAAATAGGCGCCAACCGTCAGCGGCGCGACATTATAGGCGGCCTGCCCGGTGGTGGTCCGCGCCGACTGGTTGGTGACGGTGTAGAACACGGTGACGACCTGGCCGATGTTGACCTCGATTTCGGTCTGCTCCGGCTCGAACTTCCACGGCAATCCGCCGGCGACGTTGGAATCGAAACGCACCGCGATCCTGCGCTGAAGCGGCGCGGCTGACGGCGCCGAGGTCGCGACCTGCGTGGTGCCGTTGAAACCGGTGGCGCGGCAGAACCAGTTGTAGAACGGCACGGCGGCAAAGGACGCACCGACCATCAGCACCACGACGAATCCGCAGATCGCCGCCACCAGCGCATCGCGGCCGAGGCGCGGGCTCGTCCTGGGATTGCTGGTCGGATGTTGCGGCATCTTCTCCATATCGATCATAACGGCCGGTTCAGCACGGCCGGCCCCTTGACGATGGTGACCGCGAAAAACAGCACGACGAGCACGCCGAGCGCCAGCGCAATGGCGATCGAGCGCCGGCGGCGGCTCTTCTGCTGCGCCTCGGTGAGGACGATTCCATCTGGCTTCGGCTTGTCATCCATGCTGATGCCATGCGCCCCCTACCAGACCGTTGGTGCGAGGGCGCGGACCACCACCTCGAGCAGCAAGGTCGCGAACAGCGCAAACAGATAGAAGATCGAGAACGCAAACAGCCGCCGCGTCGCGCGCAGCGCTTCGACACCCTCTCGGCGGCGATAGACATTGACCGCGAGCGCCAGCATGCCAGCCCCGAGAACCAGCGAGGTCACGCCATAGACCGCGTCGAAATAGCCGAGCGGCCAGGGCGCCGCCGCCACCGCGACCAGCACGATGCTATAGAGCAGGATCTGCAGCCGGGTCGCATCGGGCCCGGCGACCACCGGCAGCATCGGCACGCCGGCCCGGGCGTAGTCGTCGCTGCGAAACAACGCTAGCGCCCAGAAATGCGGCGGGGTCCAGAAGAAGATGATCAGGAACAAAAGCCACGGCTCGACCGACAGCGACCCGGTCGCGGCCGCCCACGCCACCACCGGCGGCAGCGCGCCGGCCGCACCCCCGATCACGATGTTCTGCGCGGTCCAGCGCTTCAGCGCCATGGTGTAGATCACGACGTAGAAGAAGATCGTGAACGCGAGCAAGCCGCCCGCGATCCAGTTGACGAGGATGCCGAGCGTCATCACCGCGAAGAACGCCAGCGTCATGCCGAAGGCGAGCGCCTCCTCCCGGGTGACGCGGCCGCGCGGGATCGGCCGGTTGGCGGTGCGCGTCATCAGGGCGTCGATGTCGCCCTCGAGCGCCATGTTGAGCGCGCCCGAGGCACCGGCGCCGACCGCAATGCACAGGATCGCGGTGAAGGCCAGCACCGGGTGGACATGGACAGGGGCGATCATCAGGCCGACCAAGGCGGTGAAGATCACCAGCGACATCACCCGCGGCTTCAACAGCGCGATGTAGTCGGCGACGTCGGCCTCGGAAATTCGGGGCGACAGCTCGATGGCGTTGTGATCGACAACCGACAAGATGGTCTCGCTTCCTTAAAAACGCGGCGCGTTCGTCACGCGCCGCGCATCCTGGATTACTGCACCCGCGGCAGCACTTCGAACTGGTGGAACGGCGGCGGCGACGGCAGCGTCCATTCCAGCGTGGTGGCGCCGGCGCCCCACGGATTGTCGGCCGCCTGCCGCTTGCGCAGGAAGGCCTCGGCCAACCCGTAGAGGAAAATCAGCAGGCCGAAGCCCGAGATAAAGGCGCCGATCGAGGACACCAGGTTCCAGCCCGCAAAGGCGTCGGGATAATCGACGTAGCGGCGCGGCATGCCGGAGAGACCGAGGAAGTGCTGCGGGAAGAACGCCATATTGACGCCGACGAAGGTGAACCAGAAGTGCAGCTTGCCGATGGTCTCGTTGTACATGTAGCCGGTCATTTTCGGGAACCAGTAGTACCAGCCGGCGAAGATCGCGAACACCGCCCCCAGCGACAGCACGTAGTGGAAATGCGCGACCACGTAGTAGGTATCCTGCAGCACGCGGTCGACGCCGGCATTCGCCAGCACCACGCCGGTGACGCCGCCGACCGTGAACAGGAAGATGAAACCGACCGCCCACAGCATCGGGGTCTTGAACTCGATCGAGCCGCCCCACATCGTGGCGATCCAGGAGAAGATTTTCACGCCGGTCGGCACCGCGATCACCATGGTGGCGGCGACGAAATAGGCCTGCGTCGCGCTGGACATGCCGACCGTGTACATGTGGTGCGCCCACACCACGAAGCCGATGCCGCCGATCGCCACCATCGCGTAGGCCATGCCGAGATAACCGAACACCGGCTTCTTCGAAAAGGTCGAGACGATCTGGCTGACCATGCCGAAGCCCGGAACGATCAGGATGTAGACTTCGGGGTGGCCGAAGAACCAGAACAGATGCTGGAACAGCACCGGATCGCCGCCGCCTTCGGCGGAGAAGAAGGTGGTGCCGAAATTGCGATCGGTCAGCAGCATGGTGATGGCGCCGGCCAGCACCGGCAGCGACAGCAACAGCAGGAACACGGTCACCAGGATCGACCACACGAACAGCGGCATCTTGTGCAAGGTCATGCCGGGCGCGCGCATGTTGAAGATGGTGGTGATGAAATTGATGGCGCCGAGGATCGACGAGGCGCCGGCCAGATGGATCGACAGAATGGCGAAATCGACCGCGGGTCCGGGGTGGCCCGAGGTCGACAGCGGCGCGTACAGCGTCCAGCCCGCGCCGACGCCATTGGCGCCCGGCTCGCCCTCCATGAACGACGAAATCAACAATAGCGCGAAGGAGGCCGGCAGCAGCCAGAACGAGATGTTGTTCATGCGCGGGAACGCCATGTCGGGCGCGCCGATCATCAGCGGCACGAACCAGTTGCCGAAGCCGCCGATCATCGCCGGCATCACCATGAAGAAGATCATGATCAGGCCGTGCGAGGTCACGAACACGTTGTAGGTATGGGTCTCGTGGAAGATCTGCACGCCCGGATACATCAGCTCGGCGCGGATCGCGATCGACATCGCCGCCCCAATGACGCCGGCGATGATCGCAAACACCAGATACATCGTGCCGATGTCCTTGTGGTTGGTCGAATAGACGTAGCGCCGCCATCCGGTCGGATGGTCGTGCGCATGATCGTCGTGACCGTGATCGTGGGCATGATCGTCGTGTGTCGCTGCCGTCGTTGCCATTTTCAAATCCCGCCTTGCAGTACTCTTGCGGACCTTGCGGTCCTTATAGCCCTTAGCTTGATTGCTTCGCCTTGCCGCCTGGCGGCGCGTCGATGCAATCGTCCTTGCCGGATTGGACGCACTTCTTCCAATCGTCGTAATCCTTGTCGTTCACCACCTTCACCACGATCGGCATGAAGGCGTGGTCCTTGCCGCACAGCTCGGAGCACTGGCCGTAATACACGCCGAGCTTGGTGGCCTTGAACCAGGTTTCGTTGAGCCGGCCGGGAATGGCGTCGATCTTGATGCCGAAGGCCGGCACCGCGAAGGAGTGGATGACGTCGGCGCCGGTGGTCTGCACCCGGACAATCTTGTCGACCGGCACCACGATGGCATGGTCGACGCCGAGCAGACGCGGCGGCGGCGGGCTGAGCTTGGCGCGATCCTCTTCTGACAGCATGATCGAGGTGTACTCGATCTTGTCGTCCGGGTAGGCATAGGTCCAGTTCCACTGGTTTCCGGTGGCCTTGATGGTGAGATCGGCCTTGGGAATGTCGAGTTCCTGGAACAGCAGTTTGAACGATGGAATCGCGATGCCGACCAGGATCATGACCGGAATCAGCGTCCAGGCCACCTCGATCAGGGTGTTGTGGGTGGTCCGGGAGGGCACCGGATTGGCCCTGGCGTTGAACTTGACGACGATCGCGACCAGGAGCCCGAACACGAACAACGTGATGACGGTGATGATCACGAGCAGCCAGTTATGAAACGAGATGATCTGCTCCATCACCGGGGACGCCGCTTCCTGCAGCTTGTATTCCCACGGCGCGGGCTGCCCCAGTTCGGCGTAGGCCGCCCCGCCCGTTGCCAGCGCCACACCGGCCACCGCTAACCCCAGCAACCGCCGGCCGATTTGGCCCTTCGACATCTTCATGCCGCTCGCGCTCCCTTAAGCTAAATCCCCAAAGCATTCCGCCGGATGGCGGAGAAATGCTGCACGATCCGCCCCCTGACAAACGGCCTTGGGCGGTACTTTGCGGGTACCTCGGCCAGATCGCTAGAACGCGTCGAAATCCAGCCTCTCAAACCATAATTCTCGGCCTCTCGCAATGCAGTAGTAGGGCGCTGCGGAAGCCGCCACCGGCAATCGTGACGATGTCACATTTTCCCGTGAAATCAGGCCGAGAGGGAGCTTTTGCAAGCCCGGGAACGCTTGACAGGCGGATTGCCCGATGTAGGCACAGAGGGGACGCGGCGGAGCGGCCTGATTCGTGCGGCCATGGCTCGGCTGTTGCGGCACAAGGCTTGCCTGAAGGTCGCCTTCAAGGCGCCGTCATTGGGGGTTCAACCCCGTTCGGACCGAGACTAACGGGATTATCAAGGGATCGACCCGGATGGGGCTTTGGAAACACAGGACGAGAAGCGCCGCAAGCCGCGGCCATCGGCTTGCCGGTTTCCGCCGCCGTCCGGCCGCAACCCTGGCTGCCGTCATTCTCGCCACCGCCTGCTTTCTTGGCTTGACCGCGGCGGCGAGCGCGCAGGGCGCGGTGCGCTCAGTGCATGGCGACTGGCAGATCCGCTGCGACACCCCGCCGGGCGCGCAGGGCGAGCAATGCGCGCTGATCCAGAGCGTGGTAGCCGAAGACCGTTCCAACGCCGGCCTCACCGTGATCGTGCTGAAGACCGCCGACCAGAAGAGCAAGCTGATGCGCGTGGTGGCCCCGCTCGGCGTGCTGTTGCCGTCCGGGCTCGGCCTGAAACTCGACAATGTCGACGTCGGCCGCGCCGGTTTTGTCCGCTGCCTGCCCAACGGCTGCGTCGCCGAGGTGGTGATGGACGACAAGCTGCTCGGCCAGTTCCGCGCCGCCAAGACCGCGACGTTCATCATCTTCGAGACGCCGGAAGAGGGCATCGGATTTCCGCTCAGTTTGAACGGGCTGGCGGAGGGGTATGACAAGCTGCCGTGAGGGGGTGCTTGTCACGTGGCCTCATGGTTCGAGACGCGCGAAGACGCGCTCCTCACCATGAGGGGCTCAGACCTCATCCTGAGGAGCATCGCCAACGGGTCGCGCGAATGCGCGCCCGATGACAGGCTCTGCGATGCGTCTCGAAGGATGAAGCCCCAATATGAAAAATGCTCCAGCAATCTCACGACATATCGGAGGCGGTGATCAGTCGCCTCTCACGGTCGGCAGCATAGGCCAGACAAGCCCGGATGTCGTCCTCGGTCAATTCAGGGAAGTCGTCGAGGATTTGCGCATGAGTCTGGCCCGCGGCGAACCAACCGAGCACATCCGCAACCGCAATCCGCATGCGCCGGATGCAGGGCCGGCCGCCGCGCTTGCCGGGGTCGATGGTGATGATGTGCTGGTAGCTCATGGCAGGAAGCTTAGCGCCTTTTTGCTAGCCGCAGTGATGTTTCGCCGACCATTCATCCGCGTCTCATGACCAAGTTTTAATAATTCCTGCCCGATCCAGAACGCCCAGTTCCGGTCATCCAACGTAAAACTGACGAAAATATCGGCCACGCCCGCTCCTCGATGCGGCAATCGGGCCTGCGCGGCCCCCTCGCAACCCCGCCCGTGAAAGACTATCTTGATCCCATCATTGCACGCAACGGAATAGGCCGATGACCCCCACTACCTCGCTGCTAGACCGCGCCAATCTCGACCGCGATTCCGTGCGCCATCAGGTCGCGCGCGGCCTTTCGGGCGCCGACGACGGCGAGCTGTTCCTGGAATATGCCCAGACCGAAGCGCTGATGTTCGACAATGGCCGGCTGAAGCAGGCGACCTACGACACCTCGCAAGGGTTCGGGCTTCGCGCGGTGAAGGATGATGCGGTCGGCTACGCGCATTCGTCGGATGTGTCGTTGCCGGCGCTGATCCGGGCCGCGGATGCGGTGGCGGCCGTCCGCGGCGGCTATAGCGGTAACTTCGCGGCCGCCCCCGCGCATTCCAATGTGCGGCTCTATGGCGACGAGAATCCGCTGGATGCGCCCGGCTTCGAGACCAAGGTCAAACTGCTCGCCGAGATCGACGCTTATGTCCGCGACAAGGATCCGCGGGTGCGTCAGGTCACGGTCAGCCTGGGCGCGACCTGGCAGGTGGTGGAAATCCTGCGGCCCGACGGCGAGAGCTATCGCGACATCCGACCGCTGGTGCGGGTCAATATTTCCGTGGTCGCCGGCCAGGGCGACCGGCAGGAGAGCGGCAGCAAGGGCTATGGCGGCCGCGAAGGTTACGCACGCTTCATCGAGACAAAATCCTGGCGCGAGGCGGCCGACGGCGCGCTGCGCGAGGCGCTGGTCAATCTGGAATCGGTGCCGGCGCCGGCCGGCGAGATGGACGTGGTGCTCGGCGCCGGCTGGCCCGGCGTGATGCTGCATGAAGCCGTCGGCCACGGGCTCGAGGGCGATTTCAACCGCAAGCAGACCTCAGCCTTCGCAGGCCTGATGGGCCAGCAGGTCGCCGCCCCGGGCGTCACCGTGGTTGACGACGGCACCATGGCCTCGCGGCGCGGTTCTCTATCCATCGACGACGAGGGCACGCCGACCAATCGCACCGTGCTGATCGAGGACGGCATTTTGGTGGGCTACATGCAGGATCGCCAGAACGCGCGGCTGATGAACATGAAGCCGACCGGCAACGGCCGCCGCCAGGGCTACGCCCATGTGCCGATGCCGCGCATGACCAATACCTACATGCTCGCAGGCCAGCGCGATCCGGCGGAAATCCTCGCCTCGGTGAAGAACGGCATTTTTGCCGTGAACTTCGGTGGGGGTCAGGTCGACATCACCTCGGGCAAATATGTGTTCCAGTGCACCGAGGCTTATAAAATCGAAAACGGCAAGGTCGGCGCGCCGCTGAAGGGGGCGATGCTGATCGGCAACGGGCCGACCGATCTGCATCGCATCACCATGATCGGCAACGATCTGGCGCTCGATACCGGCATCGGCACCTGCGGCAAGCACGGCCAGGGCGTGCCGGTCGGCGTCGGCCAGCCGACGCTGCGGATGGAACGGATTACGGTTGGAGGAACCGGCTAGATGACCAGCATCGAGAAACAAGCATCGACCGCGAAGACCTCGACCTGGCGCGGCCAGGTTGCGCAGCTTGCGGCCATAGTGCTCGTGGTGTTCCTTGCCAAGGGCGCGCTGGCCGAGCCGTTCTACGTGCCGTCGGGCTCGATGGAGCCGACGCTGCAGATCGGCGATGCACTGCTGGCGACCAAATACGCCTACGGCTACTCGACCGCCTCGCTGCCGATCCAGATCAACCTGCCGGAGTCGGGCCGCCTGTTCGGCGAGACGCCGAAGCGCGGCGACGTCGTGGTGTTCCGCTGGCCGGGCGACCGCTCGCAGGCCTGGGTCAAACGCGTGGTGGGGCTGCCCGGCGACCGCATCCAGATGCGGCAGGGCCAGCTCTTCATCAACGACCGCGCCGCCGAGTTGAAGCCGGACGGCATCGGCCAGGCCGAAGACGACAATGGCGGGGTCGAGCCCGCCTATCGCTACGTCGAGACCCTGCCGAACGGCGTCAGCCACGAAATCCTGAAATTGCGCGACAACGGCCGGCTCGACAACACGCCGGAAGTCACGGTGCCGCCGGGCCGTTTGTTCGTGATGGGCGACAACCGCGACAACTCCGCCGACAGCCGCGTGCCGGTGCGCGAGGGGGGCGTCGGGATGTTGCCGATCGACGATCTGGTCGGCCGCGCCGACGCCGTGGTCGCCTCCTGGGATCTCGGTATCCGCAGCCAGCCGATCTGGACCTGGCTCTCCGGTTTCCGCGTGGCGCGGTTTTTCACCTCGGTGCACTGAGGGAGGCTCTTCGTCATGGCCGGGCTCGACCCGGCCGTCCACGTCTTCCTTGCCCAGATTTAGTCAAGGCGTGGATGCCCGGGACAAGCCCGGGCATGACGAGCCAAACACTACGCGCTCGGGAGGGAAGAATCGTAGCCGTGCTGCCATGAACCGAGACGCCTTCCTCGCCGCGGCCCTTCGCAATTCCGTCAATGGCGCCATCGCCGATCAATTGCTGGCGCTCGCGCTGCCGGATGCGTGGATCGTTTCGGGCTGCCTGGTGCAGACCGCGTGGAACGTCACGACTGGCCGCGCGGTCGATTACGGCATCGCCGATTACGATGTGTTCTATTTCGATGCCGACACCTCATGGCAGGCCGAAGACGCCGCGATCCGGGCGTTGCAGGGCCGGCTGGCGCATCTCGGCGTCACGGTCGAGCTGCGCAACCAGGCGCGCGTCCATCTTTGGTATCCCGAAAAACATGGCTTGCCCTACCCGGCGCTGCGCTGCTCGACGGAGGGCATCGACCGCTTCCTGACCAAAAATACCCAGGTCGGAATCCGCCGCACCCAAAACGGTTACGACGTCTACGCGCCTGATGGATTTGACGACATCGCCGGCCTGATCGTGCGGCCCAATCCGGGTCCGAATTTTTCGGCGGCGAATTACGCGGCGAAGGCCGCGCGGTGGAAGGAGCTGTGGCCGGAGCTCACGGTGCTGCCGGCGGAGGCGTAGCGTCCCTCAGATTGTCGTCCCTGCGAAAGCAGGGACCCATAACCACAGGCATTCGTGGTTGCGCGGGATGGTCGCTCCAGCCTTGGCCAACATAAGCATCGGTGGTTGGATCCCGGCTCGCGCTCGCGTTGCTCGCTTGGCAGGGACGACGAGTTTACCGCACCACGCCCGAGGTAAACCCGGCCCTGTGCCGCGGCGGCTTGATTTCCTTTTTCAGGAAGCAGTGCGCTTCCTTGCCGACATAGCCCGGGCGCGCATAGGTCCAGGCGCGGCATTTGTTGTCATCGGTGCAGGCCGCCCTGCACGCCTCGTCGCTTTCGCCGCTCTTGAGGGCGTAGCTGTGGTAATCGCCGCCGACCCGGTCGATCGAGGTTTCGACCGCGCCGTTGCGTGGCTCGACCACGCCGGCACCGCGCACGCCGGAAACGCAGCAATTGTCCTGCACCCGCGCCGGCACGCTGTTCTTCAGCCAGCACACCGCGCCGACGGCGGTATCGGTCGGGTAGTTGAAGCTCCACGCCCGGCAGCGCCGGTCGCGCTCGCACACCAGCGCGCAATCCGCCGGATCGCCGGAGGGGACCGGCGAACTCAGATAATCGCCGCCGGGGCGGTCGAAATTGGCCTGCGCCTGCGCCGGTCGCGTGGTGGCGGCGGCCGCCAAAAACACGAGCGTCACCAAACACGCCCCGGGCAGGCGGCTACTCCCCATACGCTGTCGCTTTCGACTGATTGGACTTCACCGCCGGTCGCGGCTTGCCATTTGATCGCCATGAACCTGTACGGCGGATGAACGGCGTCGCCAGATCGCGCAGTTCAAAACGAAGTCAACAACTTGATCTAAAACGCGTATTCCTCATAGGCCGGCTCCACCGAGCCTCGCCAGGGGCCGCGGAATTTCTCCAGCATCTCTTCGGCCGGCGCGCGGCCGCAGTCGATGATTCGCTGCAGCGGTTCGAGATGGCGGCTCTCGTCGCGGCCGGAATGATCGAGGCGGCCGCGCCGCCGCAAGCCCGCATGCGCCAGCGCCAGGCATTCCTTGGCGATTTCGAACAGATAGCGATCCTTGATCCGCGACTTGAAGCCGAGACGCGGCACGTCGTCGCGCAGCGACTGGCGTTCGCACGCGTTCCAGTTTTTGACGATGTCCCATGCCGCATTCAGGCTGGCATCGTCGTAGAGCAGGCCGACCCAGAACGCCGGCAGCGCCGGCAGCCGGCCCCACGGCACGCCATCGGCGCCGCGCATTTCCAGATAGCGCTTCAACCGCACTTCCGGGAAAATCGTCGAAAGATGGTTGGCCCAATCCGACAGCGTCGGACGCTC
>Ga0209422_1000091_pt1 | contig 20923 bp, 22 predicted proteins | sample BlaSpr_A8_OM2_M3_FD_187983 | JGI IMG/M metagenome (GOLD analysis project Ga0209422, IMG submission 187983) | Forest soil microbial communities from Thunder Bay, Ontario, Canada - Black Spruce, Ontario site 2_A8_OM2_M3 (SPAdes) (version 2) | ecosystem: Environmental > Terrestrial > Soil > Boreal... | reverse complement strand
CACCCCCGACCCCTCCCCGCCGCTTCGCGGGGGAGGGGAGGAGCCATTGTTGTCGCGATGGCAGGCTGTTTGAAAATTGAATCCTCGACTGTGGTCCCTACCTTCGCCGGGACGACACCCGCTAGCTAACCGATCTCCTTCCGCACCGTCGCCGCTGCGTCGGCCATCGCCTTGAGCTTGCCGAAGGCGATGTGGCGCGGCATGTATTTCATGCCGCAATCCGGCGCGGGGATCAGCCGGTCGGCGGAAACATGTTGCAGGCCGTGCCGGATGCGGTCGGCGATCACGGCCGCCGTCTCGATCTCGGGATTGCCGAGATCGATCACGCCGAGCATGATCTTCTTGGCCGAGAGATCGGCCAGCACGCCGAGATCGAGTTTGGGTTGCGCGGCCTCGATCGAGATCTGTTCGGCGGAGGAGTCGGCGAGCTCGGCCAGGAACGAATAGCCCGAGGGCTTGGTGTCGCCGGGCACGACGGCCGCATAGCCGAAGCAGATGTGAACCACCGTCGGCACCGTGATGCCCCGCAGCGCGCGGTTGATCGCCTTCACCGCATAGCGTTTCGCGGCGGCGGGATCGTTGCGCACCCAGGGCTCGTCGAGCTGGATCACGTCGGCGCCGGCCTGCTGCAGTTGCAAAGCTTCGGCGTTGACAGCTTCCGCCAGCGCCATCGCCAGCGCTTCGTCATCCTTGTAAAATTCGTCCCTCGCCTGCTGGCCCATGGTGAAGGGGCCGGGCAGGGTGATCTTGGCGGCGCGATCGGTGTTGCGGCGCAGGAATTCCATGTCGCGCAGCTCGACGGCGCCGTTGCGGACGATCCTCCCGACCACGCGCGGCACCGGCGTTTTCTGCCCCGACCGCGCGGTGATGATGGCCGGGTTTTCGGCGTCGATCCCATCGAGCGCGGTGGCAAAACGGTTGGAATAGCTTTCCCGTCTGATCTCGCCGTCGGTCACGATATCGATGCCGGCGCGCTCCATGTCGCGGATCGCCACCACCGTGGCATCGTCCTGCGCCTGCTCGAGATACGCCTCGGGAATGCGCCACATCTCGGTCATGCGGGTGCGCGGAACCGATTTGGACAGCATGGCGCGGTCGACCAGCCAGTCGGGTTGTGGGTAACTGCCCACGACTGTGGTCGGCAACAGATGTTCCGGCAACGGCAAGGTTTCAACTCCGCTGGCGCGGGCGCGCGCTTCTTGTTTGGCCCCTATAGCTATGTGACAAGGGGCGCTCAGTCCAGCAGCCGGCATGGCGCCGCAGAGACTGTTCCCGGGCGCCGGTTCGGCGCATATTGTGTGGATGGCTGCCCGCCCGGGCCGGCCCGCCGCGACCTTTCGGTTTTCGCGATCTCGCCTCTTGTCGTTTCACCCAGGGAGTAAATCAATGACGCATGCCATCCGCTTTCATAAATCCGGCGGCCCCGAAGTTCTGGCCTGGGAAGAGGTCCAGGTGGGCAAGCCCGGCCCCGGCGAAGCGAAAATCCGTCATACCGCGGTCGGGCTGAACTTCGTCGACATCTACATTCGTTCGGGCCTTTACCCCGCCCAACTGCCGAGCGGACTCGGCGGCGAGGGCGCCGGCGTAGTTCTGGAAGTCGGTCCCGGCGTCACCGACCTGAAGCCCGGCGACCGCGTCGCCTACGGCGCGGCGCCGATCGGAGCCTATGCCGAGGAGCGGCTGATTCCGGCCGATCGGTTGTTGAAGCTGCCCGACGGCATCGACGACAAGACCGCGGCCGCGATGATGCTGAAGGGCCTGACCACGCAATATCTGATCCGCCAGACCTACCGCGTCAAGGCCGGCGACACCATCCTGCTGCATGCCGCCGCCGGCGGCGTCGGCCTGATCCTCGGGCAATGGGCAAAACATCTGGGCGCCACCGTGATCGGCACCGTCGGCAGCGAGGACAAGGCCAAGCTCGCCAAGGCCCATGGCTGCGCCCACACCATCCTCTACACCAAGGAGGATTTCGTGAAGCGCGTCGACGAGATCACCGGCGGCAAGAAGGTGCCGGTGGTGTACGACTCCGTCGGCAAGGACACGTTCCTGAAGTCGCTCGACTGCCTGGCGCCGCTCGGCGTCGCCGCCCTGTTCGGGCAATCCTCGGGAAGCGTCGAGCCGCTCAATCTCGGCCTGCTCGCGGCCAAGGGCTCGCTCTACGTTACCCGCCCGACGCTCAACACCTATGCGGCCAAGCGCGACAATCTGGTGGCGATGGCGAAGGAGCTGTTCGACGTGGTGAAATCCGGCGCGGTCAAGATCGAGGTGAACCAGACCTATCCGCTGAAGGACGCGGCGAAAGCGCATACCGATCTCGCCGCGCGCAAGACCACGGGGTCGACCGTGCTGACGGTGTGAGACGGTGGCGCGCGTCCTCGTCCTGTTGCCGGCGCGGGATTTCGATCCGAGCGAAGCGGCGGTGAGCTGGCGGGTGCTGGTGAATGCCGGCCACGCCGTGCATTTCGCCACTCCCGACGGACTGTCCGCGCTGGCCGACGAGATGATGCTGACAGGGCAGGGGCTCGATCCCTGGGGCGCGATCCCGCTGCTGCGCAACTGGCCCGCGTTCGGACTTTTGATGCGGGCCAATCGCGACGCGCGCAACGCCTATGCCGGAATGATCACCGACCCGAACTATATCGTGCCGCAGCGCTGGGATGCCGTCGATCCCGCGATCTACGACGCGCTGCTGTTGCCGGGTGGGCATCGGGCGCGGGGCATGCGCGATTATCTCGAAAGCGACATTCTGAAAAATATCGTCGCCCGCTTCTTCGACGAGGAAAAGCCGGTGGCGGCGATCTGCCACGGCGTGGTGCTGGCGGCGCGCAGCATTTCGAAGCGGACCGGCCGCTCGGTGCTCCATGGCTATCAGACCACCGCGCTGACCTGGGCGTTCGAAAACAGCGCATGGTCGCTTGCCCGCATCACGCGGTTCTGGGATCCCAACTATTACCGAACCTACCTGGAGCAGCCCGGGCAGCCTGCGGGCTTTATGTCGGTGCAGCAGGAAGTGACGCGCGCGCTGGCGCGGCCGGAAGATTTTCGCGACGTACCGAAGGAAGATCCGCATTACCGCCGCAAGACCTCGGGCCTGGTGCGCGATACCATGGAGGACGAGACGCCGGCCTTCGTGGTCCGCGATCGCAACTATGTTTCGGCGCGATGGCCGGGCGACTCGCACACATTCGCCAAGACGTTTGCCGGAATGCTGAAGTAGCTTGCCTCGTCCTTCCTCAGATCGGCGACCGCAGCGAGCGCTGCATGTCCATCGTGTAGGTGTAGCGGCCCTCGGGATGCGTGGTGACGGTGACCTCGAACAGTTCCTCGCGCAGGCCGTAATAGCGGCGCACCATGGTCAGCGCCGGCGAGCCCGGCTTGACCTGGAGCGGCTTTGCGAGCCTGGCCGGCATGCCGCGCGCGAACACCTCGAGCTGCGCGTATTCAATGGTCTCGCCGAACATCTTTGCGATCTGTTCGTGCACCGGCGTCCGGCCGTGGTCGCGCCGCTTCACGACGGCTGCGAATTTTCGCAGCACGTAGATCTCGGTCCAGCCCAGCGGCGCAGCGAACTCATCGGAGCGGCGGATCGCCTCGATCAGGAACCAGTGCTTGCTTGGCTCGCATTTCAGCAAGCCCGCGAGCTTGCGGTCGGCCGTGACTTCGCTCGCCCGAACCACCTGCCGGTAGGTTTCGTTGGAATATCGGAGCCACTCGTTGAGCGACTTGACGCTGTGGGTGAACAAGACCGGCGGCTCGGCGGCGATCACCACCGAGCCGAGCCCGGCGCGCCGCACGATCAGGCCTTGTTCGGTGATGATGCGCAACCCTTCGCGCACGGTCTGGCGGCTTGCGGAAAAGCGCGCCATCAATTCGGTTTCGGTCGGCAGCAGCTGGCCGACGGGAGTGGCGCCGAGCCGGATCTGCTTCTGCAACTCAGTGGCGATGTCGCGATAGCGCGACGATTTGCGCTGCGCCTTCTTAACCGCCATCGCATGCCACCGGAACGCCCGAGGTCATCGATTGCAGCGCCGCCTCGAAGGTCGACAATGTCGCGAGCACCTCGGCCTCCGGCACCGGAAATGGACGCCGCTGCTCGATGGCGTCGGCGAAGGCGTCGAGTTCGGCGCGCAAAACGTCGATCTTCGGAAACTCCATCCGCTGCGGCTCGCCGCCGGACTTGCGCAGGATCATGGTGCGCTCATCCAGCACCTCGGCAGAGCCTTTGGTTCCGAACACATGGACACGCCAGTAAAACGGCGTCGCCCGCACGGTCGCCAAGGTGCCGGTGACACCGTTGGCGAAATCCAGCGTCATCACGGCGGTGTCGAGCGGCGGAGGGCCCGGTTCGCGATGATGGAGTTGCGCGTAGACGCGGAGGACCGGTCCCAGCATGCTGACGAAGGCGTCGAGCACATGCAGCCCTGCGCCGGTCAGGCCGCCGCCGGGCGATTCCTGCGGCGACAATCGCCATCCGGCGGTGATGGCCTGCGAGTTCTCGTTGCTGTTGTGGCCCTCGATATGGAGGATGCTGCCGAGCTCGCCGCCTGCGACCACCTCCCGCAACGCGCGCATCGACGGCCAGAAGCGGCGGTTATGCCCGACCGCCAGCACCACGCCGGCCTTGCGGCAGGCGTCGAACATCCTGATGGCGTCGGCGCGGTGCAGCGCCAGCGGCTTCTCGCAGAAGACTTGCTTTCCTGCCGCCGCGCAGGCGATCACCTGCGCCGGATGCAGCGAATGCGGCGTCGCCAGCAGCACCGCGCCGATAGCGCGATCCGAAAGGATCCCGTCCAGATCGCCGGTCAGCACAAGCTGATGTTGCGCGCAAAAGCCTTGCGCGTCCTCGATGTCGGGGTCCACGGCGCGGACGATCTTGAGCCTCTCGTGGCCGCGCGTGGCCTCGACGAGGTTGCGGCCCCAGCGGCCGAGGCCGGCGATGGCGGCGTTAATCATCTGGCAACCCCCGTTGCCGCCGGCCGCCGGATCGCCTCGATCACCGCGGCGCTGTCGCTGTCCGGCCCCTGCAGCGCAATCGCGGCGCGCAGCAGATCGGCCTGCGCGGAGTTTATACGGACAAATAGATCGGATACAAGACGGTGTGGCTAATTGCTCGACACTTGTGTGGTTGAGCCGCCAGGAAATTGACCGTATAAATCAGAGGTCGCGCGCGGAGGGAGACATGGATACCAACGAATTGTATGCCCGGGGCCTGCGCCGGCGCAAAAAAATGTTCGGCGAGGCTGAGGTCGAGCAGCGCATGGCGGCCTCCGGCGAGTTCGGGGCGCCGCTGCAGAACATCATCAATGCCTATGTCTACGGCGATATCTGGGAGAGGCGGGGCCTGCCCGACGATATCCGCAGCCTGGTCATGCTCGGCATCACCGCCGCCAGCAACAAACCGGCGGAATTCCGCGTCCACGCCCAGGGGGCGCTGGCGAACGGCTGCACCCGGGAGCAGGTGCAGGACGTGCTGCTGCTGGTTGCGATGTATTGCGGCGTGCCGGCCGCGATCGAGACCAACCGCATCGCCGCGGAAATCTTCGGTGAGGCGCCGGCCGCGGCGGCGAAGCCTTAGGCCGGGCGCGCGATGATCCTGCATGACACGGCGGCGCGCCTCTATCGCATTTGATGCAGTCTCGGCGAATTACCTGCGATGACACAGCGCTGCTTCTCAGGAATCACATGGGAATCCATTGACCCAGACATCAGTGCGTGATGCGCCAGATCGTGCCGTTGCCGTCTTCGGATACCAGGAGCGCGCCGTCATGCGCCACGGCGACGCCGACGGGCCGCCCCCACACGTCGTTGTCGTTGATCACAAAACCGGTGACGAAATCCTCGTATTCGCCGGTCGGCACGTCATCTTTCAGGCGAATGCGAATGACCTTATAGCCGGTGTGTTTGGATCTGTTCCATGAGCCGTGCTCGGCCGCAAAGCCGTCTCCGACATATTCGGCGGGAAACGCGTTGCCGTTGTAGAAGGCGAGGCCCAGAGATGCCGAGTGCGCCTGGAGCAAGACATCGGGAACGGTCACCTTCCCCTTCAAGTCGGGACGCTGGCCGATGTGGTGAGGATCCTCGTTGCCGCCGATGTAGTACCAGGGCCAGCCGTAGAACGCGCCCTCGCGCACCCGCGTGATATAGTCCGGCACCAGATTGTCGCCGAGACCGTCGCGTTCATTGGTCGAGCAATACGCCTCACCGGATTTGGGATGAACGGCGAGCCCCACGCAATTGCGGATGCCGGTGGCAAAGACGGCTGGATTCTTTCCGTCAGGATCGAACACCAGCACGTCCGCGCGGCCGGTCTCGCTGCCCCAGCTTGCGCCGAGCGGATGGCTGCCGATCCATCCTTCCGGCGGACCTGCCATGCCTTCCGCATCGTTGCTGGCGGAGCCAACCGATATCAGCATCCGCTTATCGTCGCCGGTGAAGGCGATGTCCCTGGTCGAATGTCCATAGCCGTGCGGCAGTTCGGCGACGACGATCTCCGGCTTGGCCGCGGCCTTGAGATCGCCGCGCTTGTAGGGGAAGCGAACGACGCGGTCGGTGTCGGCGACGTAAACCCATTGCGGGTTGTCGCCGGCGGGATAGAAGGCGATGCCAAAGGGTTGATGCAGCCCGCTTGCGAAAATCTCGTCCGCGGAAGGTTTCGCACTTCCCTCCGCCGCTCGTAACACACGCAGTCTCCCCGCTCGGGTTTCCGCGATGAAGATGTCGCCATTGGGCGCCACCCGCAGCTGGCGCGGTCCGTTCAGTCCCTCGGCGAACAACGCGATCTTGAATCCGGCAGGGACTTGCGGGAGCGCGGAGGACGGACGGGGGACGACGTGCGAGACGTTGGCAGCCGACGGCGTCGCCCCCGGTTTGGGCAGATCGTCAGGCCTGATCAGCCGGCTCACGCCGGGCCTGTCTGCGCGCCAGTCGCCAAACGCGGCGGCGCCGACCAGCGGTGCCGGTTGAGCAAACGCGGGAGCCGCAAAAGCCGTGGCAAACAGCAATGCGAGGCTATTTCTGGCGTGCGACCGACCCATTGTCTCCAACCCATCAATCTTCAGGATCGCCAGACGGTAGCGGCCGGCCATGACGGGGTCACTCATTCGCGCGATCAAATGTCCGCAAGTTCACTCGGCTGCGGCCGGCGTCCGTTCGGCCGCATCGTCGTGGCCGAGCATCAGCGCGGTCCCCATCGCAAGAAGGCCGAGCGCCGCCAGCAGCAACAGGCCGCCCGCGTAGCTGCCGGTGTGGTCCTTGATCCAGCCCATCGCAAAGGGTCCGGCGAATCCGGCGAGGTTGCCGATCGAATTGATCACCGCGATCCCGGCCGCGGCCGCGGCCCCGGACAGGAACGCCGTCGGCAGTGTCCAGAACACGGGCAGGCAGGCGAAGATGCCGAAGCCGGCGACACACAACGAAATCATCTTAAGCGTCGGATCGTCGAGTGCGGTCGATACGGCGATGCCGGCCGCCGCAACGAACAGCGGGAACGCGGTGTGGAATCGCCGCTCGGCGAGGCGATCGGAGCGGCGGCCCCACCATACCATGCCGATCAGACCGACAAGGTAAGGCGCGGCCGAGACCAGTGTCGTGAGAAATGTGTTGAGGCCGAACGCCTTGACGATCTGCGGCAGGAAGAAGCTCAAGCCGTAATTGGTCGCCACCGCGCCGAAATACACCAGGCTCAACCCGATCACCCTCGGGTTCACCAGCGATTGCGCCACCGTAAACGTGCGCACGGCCTCGCGCTGGCGCTGCTCGATCGCGAGCCGTTCGGCAAGCCAGCTTCGCTCGTCCGGCTCGAGCCATTCGGCGTCCGACGGCCGGTCGGTCAGATAGAAAAATACCACGCCGGCGAGAATAATCGCAGGCACGGCCTCGATGATGAACAGCCACTGCCAGCCGGCGAGACCGAGGCCGCCGTGCAAATACAGCAGCACGCCGGAGATCGGCGCGCCGATCACGGTGGAAAGCGGGATGGCGGCCATGAAATAGCCGACGATGCGCGCGCGATACTCCGCCGGAAACCACAGGGTCAGATAGAAGATGATGCCGGGAAAGAAGCCGGCCTCGGCGGCGCCGAGCAGCACCCGGAGCAGATAAAAGCTGTATTCGTTGCCGAGCCCGGTGGCGCGGGAAATGGCGGGAAGGAGGGCCATGGCGCCGGACAGGATTCCCCAGCTCAGCATGATGCGGGCGATCCATTTGCGGGCGCCGAACCGTTCCAGCAGCAGGTTGGACGGCACCTCAAAGATGAAATAGGCGATGAAGAAAATGCCGGCGCCGAAGCCGAATGCGGTTTGCGACAGACCGAGGTCCTGGTTCATCGTGAGCGCGGCAAAGCCGACATTGACCCGGTCGAGGTAAGCGACGAAGTAGCAGATGATGAGGAACGGAACGAGCCGCCTGGAGACTTTGGCAATGGTGCGCGATTCTACGGCGTGCATGGCGCTGGCCTTGGGTGGAATGGACGGTGCGGACCCCGACCTCTTCGGTCTACCACCGCGCCATCGACATGAAACGACGCATTATTCCGCCAAGGCCGGCATGATGGCGTCGATGATGTATTTGCGTTTGCGTCGCGCCCGATTGACCGGAATCCGCCGTATGTCGCTGCCCGATCGCTTCGAACTGTGCCTTTTGTTCGTCGCTGAGATTGCCATAGAAATCCTCAAGCGCCGCGCGCACGGTTTTGACCGCCTGCAGCATGACATCGAGCCGCTTGCGCGCGGCCTCCAGCCGCGCCGGCGGCGTAATGGGTTCGTCCGCCTTGCATGATGCCTTGAGCATGTCCGTGGCTTTTGCGGTGGCGTCCTGCAGTGCGGCCAGACTGGCGCGTTGCGCCTCGGTTGGATGGACCCGCGCTTCGATTTCGGCCGAAGGCCAGGCCGGCAGCGCGGATTGCGACGTTTCGCAGTTTTCGGCAAGCGACCGGTTCTTGTTTTTGCCCGCATCGGCGCGGTGCTGATCCCCGCCGAGCGCGTTCAGCCTGACTTTCTGCTCATCATTGAGCAGCTCATAAAATTTCTGCAGCGGCGTTCGAACCGTTTCGACCGCCGATATCATGGCTTCGATGCGCCGTTGCATGGTCGCGAGCCGCGCCGGCGCCGTCAAGGCGATCTGGGTCGGACAGGCGGCCCGGATATCCTGGGCCGCTTTCACCGATGCGTTGGCGAGATCGTCGAGCGCGGCACGCTGGGCGTCGTTGGGTTGGATCGCCTGCTGGATTTGGTCGATCGGCAGGCCGGCGATGTCGCGGCTGTCCTCGCCGCACAATTGCGCCAGCTGATCGGGCGTTGGGGTTTGGGTGCCGGCGGTTTGCCGGGACGCGACCCGACGAGCGCTGCCGCCCTCCGGCCAATAGCCGGCAAGATCATCATAGCCGTAGGGGGAGAAAATACCGGCGTAGATGTCGCCATAGCCGTAATCCCAGAATGGATCGTCGTAGCCATAGCCCCACAGCGTGTAGTCATAGAGGTCATAATAGGCGAACGGCCAGAACAAGGGGCCAACCCAGCCGTATCCGCCGTTGCGGTGCCGCCACCATCCCTCACGGCCGCGGCCATCATGCCATCCCGCCGTGGCTGCGCTGGCGGCGATCCGGGCGCGCATGGCTGGATTTCGCAGCGCGGTCCGGTTGTGCAGGGCGCCCGCCACCGCGCGGGAGTTCAATGCGTTGCGCACCGCGTTCGACCTTGGATTCGTGCTTCGGTTCAGGCCGAGGTTTGCTGCGTTGCGATTTCCACGATTTCCGTTGAGCCCCGGCCCGCGGCCGGCAAATCGGTTGGCGCGCCCGGCAAACGAACGCTGAGCGTGGAAGCTGGGTCGCGCGGAGTATCGCGATATCGCCGGCCTGCCGGCGGAGCGAGACCCGCCGCCGAAGCGGGCGCCGCCTCCGAAATGGGCGCCGCCTCCGAAATGCATTCCGCCGCCCATGCGCGCGCCGCCGCCAAAGTGACCGCCGCCGCCGCCGCCAAAGTGACCGCCGCCGCCGCCACCAAAGTGACCGCCTCCGCCGCCGCCATGGCCTCCGCCGCCGCCTCCGCCTCTTCCCGGCGCGGCATTGGCGGCGCCTGCGAGAGCGGCCGCGAGCAGGACAACGGTGAAAATTCTTGTTTTGGACATGGCACCCTCGGGCGCCCCCGCTGGCTTCCGACGAGCAACTCAATCGGATGTCAAATAACCCTCACGCGATGCCGAAGTTCCATCGAACGGCTTCCCGGGGATCGCCGATCCCGTCCAGAGTCGTTCTTCCGCGTCGCCAACAAATTCTTTGCAGATTCGTAATGACAGCGTCTAGATTTCGGTTTTAAGTATTTTCAGGGCAGGGACTGGAGGCGCGAGATGCAAAACCTCGTTCGCTACCGCACCAACCTCGTTCGCTACCGCACCATGGAAGCCCTCTGCCGTCAGAATGCGGTGTTTCGGCCGCTTGAGAGCTGGCGACTGCTTGCCCAGGCGGAAATGTGGCACCACAAGGCGGAGGATGAAATCGCCTCCGGCTCCCGGGGATGCGACGTACCGCCGCCCACCGCTTCCCTCGCGCGAACGGGATCGCTCGGCGATGCCGGCGACCCGGCCGATCGCCAACGGGTCGTGAGGTAACCAGTCACTCCGTCTCGACCTTGCGCAGATCGCGGGCGTGATCGAAACGGCAGGCCTGCAGATCGGCGCCGGTCGCCGGGATTTCGGGAACGGCGGCCTCCGCCAGAATCTCGGCGGTGACGTCGTCGACCGTGGAACCGGCGATCTCGTGGATGAAGCTGATGTTTTGGTACTCGCCCGATACCACGCGTGAGATGACCTCGCGGCGGGTGACCTCGGGATCGACGATCGCCTCGCGCCCGCGACGGCCATAATCGATCATCACGACGAAATATTGCATGCGGCCGTCCCCGTTCGCTCCCCCGGGCGAGGTCTGCGAAATCCGGCCGATTATTTCTGAATATCAGAACGAAGTCAAGTCATAAATTCTAAAAAACAGAAACACGGTCTGCGCCCGGCGAGTTTGCAGCGGAATCGGCGAGAATCACCGGAGCTGGCGCCCCCGGCGCCGGCTCATTTTTCCGCCCCGCGGCCGCCATGGGCCTTGGCCGCCTTGCGGGCCCGGGCCGCCCCCTTGGCCCGCATGCGTTCGATCTGGCCCCGCGGCAAGGTGACGTAGATTTCCCCGATCCAGTCCAGCTTCACCCCGTTGATCGGCTTGGCGTTGAAGCTGGTCAGGTTGACCTGGGAGGGCGATTTTCCCCGCTCGATGGTCTTCAGGTAGCGCTCGCCGGTCTTCAGTCTCACCACGGCCTCTTCCCCGTAGAAGCTCGACACCGGGTGGCGTTGCTCCCTGAAGACCACGATAATATCGCCATTTTCGTATTTCGGCAGCATGGAATCGCCTGAAACCTCAAAAGCAATGGTTTCCTCGGCCAGCGGGAAGGGCAATTCGACGTCGCCGAGACCCTCCGGCGGCACCTGCTCATGTTCCGGCTCGATCACCGCGCCGGCCCCGACGCGACCCATGATCGGCACCATGTTAAGCTCGAGGTATTCGACAATGGGCTCAAGTTCGCTCGCCTTGATCAGGCGGATTCCGCTCAGGATCTCCGACACCGCTCCGGCGCGGACGCCCATGGCGATCGCCAGACCGCCCTTGCTCTTGCCCGTCCTCTTCAGTCCCCGCTCGATAATCTTGACGTCCAGCATAGGCCACCTCTCCAAATTACGGGACTACCTTTCCGAATTTCAGAATCAAAATCAATTACGATTATCGGAATTAGTACTTGACTTCAAATTCCGAATATCGGAAACTAGAACGAAAGGTAAACATCGAGGCAGGAAGCATGCAAGCGGCCGACTGGACGCCCGAACATTGCCAGGCGCTGCGCGAATATCACGCCCGCGGCATGTCCTATGCGCAGATCGCCAAAGCCATCAACAAGAGGTTCGCCACCGCCTATTCCCGCAGCGCCGCGCTCGGCCGCGCCCGGCGCATGGGGCTTATGGGTTCCGGCCGGCCTGCCCGAGCCGGCGAAACGCTCAAGCATTGGCCCAAACGGCCGCCGAAAGCGAAGGAATCGTCACGACGCAAGCCGCCCAAGCGCAAGGCGGCCGGGCTCGCGCGGCCGGCGGCCGTTCTCGAAGGTGCGAGACCGACAAAGCTCCGCTGTGTCGAGATCGCGCCGCGGCATCTGGCCTTGGTCGATCTCGAAGCCGGCGACTGCCGCTACCCCTATGGCGGCGACGCGGACGGCGAAGCCATCACCTTTTGCGGCCATCCGCGGCGCGACGGCTCGAGCTACTGCACGGCGCATTTTCATTTGACGCGCGGACCCGGCACCGCGGCGGAGCGGACAGCCGGCGCCGTCTCGCTACGGCTGGTGAAGGCGGCGTGAAGCCGTCGGCCGTTTGAAATTTAACAGCATGGAGGCAATGCAACGTGACACGGGGCAGACGGAACAGGCAGCTCAAGCAGAAGGTTCATGACCGGCGATCGAAGGATCTGCCGCGCAACGCCGAGGTGGCGGCCGTCGAAGTGGACGATCCGCTGGCGCTGGAACCGGGAGAAAAGATCGTCACGTTGCGCTCGCTCCGCAACGATCCCCTCGGCCGGATGCACTCGCATCGCCAGATCGACGAGGCGCAATATCAGGGCGGGCGGGCGTTCCAGGACGATTGGGAAAAGGCCGAGCGGGGGCCGCGAGCGGTCGACCCGACGCGGGAATATGTCGACGGCGGGCGGGCGCGCGAGCCGATCACCGAGCGCCAGCGCAAGGCGGTGCTGCGGCTGAACCGCGCCGAGCGCGAACTCGGCGCCGATGGCTCGGCGCTGGTGCATGAGGTGTTGGTCCTCGGCATGACCATGGAACAGGTCGGCCAACGCCGCGGACTGCGCACCCAGCGCTGGTCCGACTATTTCGCGCGGCGGCTCCGCGAATGCCTGGACCGGCTGGCGCTGATCTATGGATTCGCGACGGAGAAAAGCAGCCGCGCCATGATGACCAACATTCGGAGTTTGTGATGGGGTGCGCCAACTTTGCGCCTTGCAGCCCTTGAAGTTAGCTGAATGATGGGGGCCAGAGATTCTGTCGCCCCGCCGCATCGCCCGCCATGGAAAAACTATACGTCACCTTCCTGATGGCGATGGCGCTCGCGATCTATGTCGCGTTGGACACGGCCGTCAGTCTGCGATCGGGAAAGACCCCGGCGCTGTTCAACAGGTTTTTTCGGTCCCGTATGGGGAGTGGCCCCGCCACGCGCAAAGGCAGCCCGCGGCGCTACTGGTCCTACATCGTGGGAAACGCGATCGTTTTGGTGCTGTGTTTTGCCTTCGTCTGGGCCCTGGTTTCGCCGGAAACCCTGAACGGTGTGATGCGCGGTCGCCGATAGGCTCGACAAATCGCGGTGCTGCGCCGGAGCCTTTCATCGGGCCGCGGCTGACGTGAAGCGACGCCTCACGACGAATAGCGGTGAGGGCGCTCTATATCGCCTGCAGGAAGCTCTCTTCGGCAAAACACGGTATGCACTGATAGGTCACCAGATTGAAATTCTTGCTTTGCGGCTCGATCAGCGCCAGCCGCATCTGCACACCGCATTTGAGGCATGGCATCTCGATCGTGGTCTGAAAGCGCGTGCAGGTCGGTGTCGGGCGGGGTATCTGCAGCATCGTGTCCTCGAATCTTTCGGGGGCGACGCAACGCTACCACTTGGACCATGGCTCCAGCCCCACTTACGCTGATTCCCGACATAATTGAAATGGGGCTCTGTTTGTGAGCTTTCCCCCAGCCGCAACGGGTCCATTCCGTGGTTCCCGGTTCCATTCTTCGAACAGGGCCACGAACGCCTGGTTGAAACCGACCTTGATGAAGAATGCCAGGAAGGCGCCGCCCGCCACGGCGCAGATGGCGGCGGCGATCAGCGGCGCGGACGGCGGCCGCGAGCGACCTAGAACCCGCCCCCGCTGAAGCGTAGCGGCTGTACCACGTCGTAGGCGGCCTTGGTCAGCGGCACCGCGTAGTCGACCGTCAGGTTTCCGAACGGCGAGGCCCAGGTCAGGCCGGCGCCGACCGAGGAGCGAACGACATTATTGTTGGCGAGTTGCAGCGATTGCGCGGAGCCCGGAAACGTGGTCGGGCCGCTGTAGCGAAACACGCTGCCGGCATCGACAAAGGCGGTCGCCTTGAGGCCGTACTCCTGGGGCACGCCGGGAATGTTGCTCTGCAATTCCGCCGTGGTGGCCCAATACATGCTGCCGCCGACATTATCCATGGTCGAGCCGGGTGTGAGGTCGCGCGGCCCAAAGCCGTTGGGCGCAAAGCCCCGCACCATGGTCGGACCGCCGAAGAAAGTATTGAGCAGCGGCACCTGCTGGCCGCCCCAGCCGGTGACATAGCCGCCCTGCGCGCGCACCAGCCCAACCACATCGTCGTTGATCGGGTGGTAGTAACGCAGGTCCTCGGTGGTGCGCATAAACTTCACGTCGCCGCCAAGGCCGGCGAGGTCCTGCCTGAGTTGCGAATTGAATCCGCTGGTCGGGCTCTTGTTGTTGTCGAGTGTGTTGTAGCTGATGGTGTCGCCAACCGCGGAGACCCATTGGCTGCCGGCGGCGGCGGCCTGCTGGATCGGCAGTGACGGCACCGCCGCCAGCGACGACGGGTCCAGCGTGACGTCCTGGTTGTAGATGGAGTAGCGGTACTGCACGCCAAGCTGTTCGGTGATCGGCGTGCCCAACTGCATGGTCGCGCCGTAGATGTCGCTGCCATAGGACTGGTACGGGCTCGACTGATTTTGCCGGCCGTAAAGCTCGATGCCCGCCGACACCCGGGTGCCGAGGAAATACGGTTCGGAAGCCGAAAGGTCGATGCCGCGCGCGTACTGGCCGTAGGTGAGGGTGGCGCTGACCGCCTTGCCGGACCCGAGGAAATTGCGATCGCCCACCTTCACCTCGGCGAGCAGGCCGTCGGTCGTCGAGTAGCCACCCGAAATATTGAATTCGCCGGTCGATTGCTCGGCGACCTCGACATCGAGCACGACGCGGTCCTGCGCGGAGCCCGGCCTGGTCGAAATCTTGACGGTCTTGAAATAGTTCAGGTTCTTCAGCCGCCGTTCGGCGCGATCGATCAGCGTCTTGTTGTAGGCATCGCCCTCGGCGATGTCGAACTCGCGCCGGATCACATAGCCGCGGGTGCGGGTATTGCCGTGGATGTCGATGCGCTCGACATAGGTCCGCGGCCCCTGATCGATCGTGAAGGCGACGTCGATGCGCCTTGCCGCGGCGTCGCGGTTGACGCGCGGCGTGGCCTGGGCGAACGGAAAGCCGAGTTTTGAGAGTTCGATGGCGAGAACATCGTCGGTCTTGTCGAGCGCGCCGCCGTCGAACACCGCGCCGTGGCGCGCCACCAGCAGGCGGCGGAGCTTTTCGGAATCCAGGCCCGGCACGTTGCTGGCAACCGTAACGTTGCCGAAATGATAGAGCTCACCTTCGTCGATCGTAAACGTCAGGGTAAATCCGTGCAGCGCCGGATCGTATTCGGCGATGGCCGACGTCACGCCGGCGTCGGCATAGCCCTTGCCGCGGTAGTACAGCCGCAATTGCTCGCGGTCGGCGGCGATGCGATCGGGATCGTAATCGTCGCCGCCGGTGAGAAAGCTCAGCATGTTGGTGGCGGAGGTCTTGATCACGGCGGCAAGCTGCCGCTTGCCGAACACCTTGTTGCCGACGAAATCGATCTGCCGCACCGTGGTCTTCTTGCCCTCCGTCACCTCGTAGATGAGGTCGACGCGATCTTCGCCGCGGTTGACGATCTCGGGTACCACGCCGACGTCGTCGCGACCGGCATGGCGGTAGGCTTCCATGATGCGGCCGACGTCGGCCTGAACCACGGCGCGCTGCAGCGCGCCGCGCGGCTTGGATTCGACGACCGCCGCGAGGTCCTTGTCCTTGATCTTCTTGTTGCCCTCGAAGGCGACGCGGTCGAGCACCGGGGCTTCATGAAGATGCACCACCAGCCGCTCGCCGACGTGCTCGATCGTCACCTTGTCGAACAGGCCGGTTGCCACCAGCGCCTTCAGCGCGGCGTCGCGCGCCGCTTCATCATAGCGGCCGCCGGGCGCGGCAGGAAAATACGAGCGCACGGTCTCGGCGTCGACGCGGCGGTTGCCTTCGACCTCGATGGTCTCGGCGGCGGCCTGCGCGGAAAAAAGCGCGCAGGCGGCGATCAGCAGCGCGCCGGCTGCGATCGGCCGGCGGCATTGTCTGCCCGGCGCCGTTGCTTCGCTCATTGATCCCGCCTGTCTCCCATTGGACGGCGCTGATGGAAGTGCCCGTCCGGGGCGAAAGAATGACTGGGATAAGGTGAGTTGCGGCCACAAGCGTTAACGGCTTGCCACAATTTCGACGCAGCGCCGAACCGCGCGTGTCGTATAGCCGCTTCAAATGCTTTCTAGCCATAGCGGCTGGAAACGTTCGCGGTGCGGCCGCCGCAGGCGCGAACGCGCGTTCTGGAGTATCACATGCGTTACGCAGCCTTCCTCACCGCTACGCTTTTGCTGAGCGCGCCGGCGGCAGCCGCGGTCACCCCGGAGATCGACCCGCGTGCCTCGCTCAACGTGGTCCAGCAGTGGATCTACAATTACCGCGCCAAGCCGGATTATGCCCATGTCCCCGCCGCCGTGCGGGTGCTGTTTCACGCGCAGAGCTTCAAGGAGCCGGAGAATTCCGGCATCTATCTCGGCTTCATCGCCGGCGCGATCGGATCGAACCCGGCCAAAGCCGAGCAGCTCGTCACCAGCTTTTTTCCGGTGGCGCCGGAAGACGAATGGGTGATCGTCCGCGCCATCGCCTATTCCGGGTTGCCCGAATGGCGCAATCTCCTGCGCAGGATCGCGCCGCGAATGCCCGGCCGCAAGGTGATGATCGACAGCTACCTTTCCGGCACGCTGCCGACACTCGCCAACATCCCGCTGGAAGAGACAAAACCCGGCATGTTCGACAAATTGCGCGGCGTCTTCACCAAGAATCCGTTCGCCAAGGACGACAAGAAGCTGAAGATGGTGCAGACATTCGCCAGCAATCAGGATCTCTTGGATACGCTGTGGGGATATTATTTCGCCACCGGTTCGCACCTTCCGATTCTGCGCATCGTGCAGATGCTGCCCTGGACCAAGAGCCGCGACACCATCGACAAGCTGACGGTCGGCAGCATGGCGCGCTATACGCTGGCGAGCTATGCGGTTCGCGATGCCGGCTTGCGCGAGTTTCTGCGCGGCGAGTTGGCCAACCAGCCGGAAGCGGTCAAGGCGCCGCTCGCCGAGGTGATTGAGGCCGCCGATACGGTGCAGCTCGGCGCGGTGCGCAAGGACGCGCTCGCCGCCGTGGAAGAACTCAAGACAAAAGGTTCGGATGCAAGGCGCAACCTCGACTTCTGGGGCCAGGTCGGCGTCGGCGCGGTTGCGCTCGGCTGCGTCTCGGCGGCGGCGCTGGGCCAGGTCGCGGTCGGCATTCCCTGCGTGATCGGCGGCTCGGCGTCGCAGGGCTTGCTTTCATTCTGGGAAAAGCAGCAGTGATCCGGAGCTGACCTCGCTCTTCACTTCGCACTTGCGGTGCGATCAAGACGTTGATGCCCGGCACGAGGCCGGGCATCACGGGCTTACGCAGTGACCTTGCTGACTTTATTGATTGGCAACCGGCTTCCGTGAACGCGGATGCTTCGGCTGGTAGGCAAGGGCGTTGTCGGTCCTCGTGCCGTTGCTGGCGCTGCTGTTGCTCGGAAATGGATTCGGATAACAATCGCCGCCGCGGCCGGAAGACATCGCGTGGCACTGCTCCAGGCTGGTATATCCGCAACCACGCATGCCCGAAGTGATGTCGGTGCGGCAATAGTCGACCGAACTTGCCGCTGCCGCAGGCGTCGCCATCGCGACAAATGCCATCGCGACGAAGGCCGTGGCCGGCGCCGCGGCTACTTTCAAAAGATGCTTCATCTTCTCTCTCTGTTTCTGTCTGTGTGCTGGTTGTCAGCCCCGCAAACAAAAATGGGAGGTCGCGAGATATTCCGCCATCGGAATAAAAATATAGTGATGAAATGTTCTTTTAAACCAGGAAAAGGCTCGAGATTTTCAGCGCCAAATGCCTCTTTGTAGTACGATCGTCATCCAATTGAAATATGATCGTCATGCGGGCTTCATATGGGGGCCGGCCTTCCTTCCGAGACCTGAGCTTTGAGCAGAGGGGTCATGCGCGACCCGCCGATAAACTCGGTGTGATCCGCCATTGCGCGCGCCAGGCACGAAGCAATCCAACCCGCTCCTGGTGCTGGATTGCCTCGTCTGCAAACACGGTTTCGAACCGCGTATTTCGCCGGTTAGTGAGCGATCGCCGTCTTCTTCGGGTGCGAATGCTTCGGCACATAGGCGAGCGCGTTGCTGTTGTCGGGCAGGAACGGATCGCGATAACAGTCGCCGCCGCGCCCGGACGACATCGCCTTGCACTGATCCATGGTGTCGAAGCCGCAGCTCCGCATGCCGGAGGTGACGTCCTGGCGGCAATACTCGCCGGCCGCCGCAGGTGTGGAGATCGAGACAAGCGCCATCGCGAGCAAGGCCGCGGCGGGCGCGGCGGACATTTTCAAAAGCTGTTTCATGTTTCTCTCCGTTCTCTCTGTTGTTGTTCGGTGCTGATGTCAGCCCTGAGAACGACATGGCATAGCGGGGAACCCGGCGCCATCGGCCGGAAAAAAAAGCAAAGGAATTCTCTGTTGAACCCGGCAACAGATCGAAACGCGCGTACAAAGAGCCAATTGAAGGATAATCATCATTCAATAACCTGGAGATATCCGGCGCGCGCGATCATGGACCGATGCGCTCGCCGCGAGCCTCGCCGAGCCGTGCCGCTCAAGCAGGGACGGTATGCGCGGCAAAGCAATAAACTCGACGTGATCCACTATTGCGCGGGCCAGCCCGCGGTTCTGCAGGAACGGCTGCTCGCGATCGCGTCGCGGGCTTTCCAAACTTTAACCAGGCTGCATCGAACGGCGCGTGATCGTCATCGACTAATCTCGCAACAGATGGAGGGTTCGATGAAGATGATGTCGTGGTCGCGGTATCATTGCCTGTCCCGGTCGATCCCGCGTGCGGCGCACCTGCGTCCCGCAGCGAGGCGACATAAGATCCGGCGCCAGCACCGTGGCTTCAATCGTGCGGCTGCGCGAGGTGCACCGCTCGATGTTTCAGGGTCATTTCTGCGCAATTGTTTCGAATCGGTAATGCGGATGTTTCGAACCTGGATGCGGCCGGGCGATACCGATACCTGAGGCCATACCCGGGATTCGATGCCGCGCCGGACGCCACGAAAGCCTTTCAATTCGCCCGCGCCGACGCCGTCGATCGGCAGCAGGCGCGAACCGTCGCGCTCACGGCCCACGGCGTTGTCATGATTTTGGCGCCGCCGGGATCGAAGCTCACCAGCATCTCGAAATTGCGCGGCCATACCGTCGGCGTGGTCGGCGGTGAAATCAACCATGGCGTCGTCGAGGTGTTGAAAAAGGAATATGACCTCGGCCGCGCCAACGTCGCGTTCAAGGATTTAGCACCTGCGGACGCGCGCCGCGCGGCGCAGGCGAAGGAGGTAGCGGCGCTCCTGCTGGTGGTGCCGCTGACCGACAAGCATCTGTCGTTTGTGAGGGGCCTGTTTCGCGACGGCGCGAATACGTCCCCGGTGCTGATTCCGATCGATTCCGCCGCCGCAATTGCCGATATCAAGGGACCTTATGAAAGCTTCGATATCCCGAAGGGAACGCTGCGCGGCGCACCGCCAGTGCCGGACGACGACGTCACCACCTTGCGGATCGGGTATTATCTGGTTGCCAACCGGCATCTCAATTCGACTGTCGCCGCCGACCTTGCCAGGAAAGTCATGAGCGTCCGGCGCGACCTCGTCAGCGAGCAACCGTTGCTCTCGGGGATCGCGGCACCCGACACCGATGCCGATGCCTATCTCTCCGTGCACCCGGGAGCCGCGGCCTCTTACAACGGCACCCAGCAAAGCTTCATGGACCGATATGGCAACGCCATCTATCTGACGCCGAGGGCAATCGGCGCGATCGCCTCCATGTTCGCCGCGGCATAGCGGTTTCTCGGGGTCCGCTCGAGCGAACCCGCACCAACGACGCTCGATGAATTCTGTGCATTGCCGGGACGGATACGAAGGATCGACAACGATGCCGGCCTATGGCGCTTGCGGACGAAATCGACGCCATGCTCCGGGCCCATTTGAAAAAATCCGCCGATCAGGACGAAAGCGCGTCGGGGACACAGGCGTTGATCGCAGCCGCGCATCGGATCGATGATCTGATCCATCATCGACGATTGGCGCTGAAGGCCGAGGCTTCTGTCACGGGACGACGGGAGAATATTTTGTTTCCGGCAGCGATGCTCGGCGACGGCAGCTAGCTTCCGCTTATGGAGTGGCGGCCCGATCGCAAAGTGGTAGTGTTCGGCAAAACAACCGGTGAGGATGCCATGGGCTTTATTTCCATTATTGTCATACTGCTCGTCCTCTATGTCGTCATTTCGCTCCGCGTGCTCCGGCAATATGAGCGCGGGGTGGTGTTTCTGCTCGGCAAGTTTGCCGGTGTCCGCGGACCGGGGCTGACCCTGGTCTTCATTCCGATCCAGCAGATGGTGCGGGTGTCCTTGCGCACCGTCACCATGCAGATCCCGTCGCAAAAGATCATCACCCGGGACAACGTCTCGATCGATATCGCGGCGGTGGCCTACTATCACATCACCGATCCGGAACGGGCCGTGATCGCCATCGAGAACGTCTACAACGCGATCAACCAGATCAGCCAGACCACCGTGCGCAACGTGGTCGGCCGCTTTAGCCTCGATCAGCTGCTTTCGGACACCGCCAGCATCAACGACCAGATCAAGA
>Ga0209422_1000090_pt1 | contig 21021 bp, 17 predicted proteins | sample BlaSpr_A8_OM2_M3_FD_187983 | JGI IMG/M metagenome (GOLD analysis project Ga0209422, IMG submission 187983) | Forest soil microbial communities from Thunder Bay, Ontario, Canada - Black Spruce, Ontario site 2_A8_OM2_M3 (SPAdes) (version 2) | ecosystem: Environmental > Terrestrial > Soil > Boreal... | reverse complement strand
GTCGGTGCCGGAACGATGGGCGGTGGAATCGCCATGGTGTTTGCGAATGCCGGCATTTCGGTGTTGCTCAAAGAAGCTGACCGGCCGGCTCTTGATCGTGGGTTGGCGGCCATTCAGAAGAACTATCAGAGTTCGGTTAAACGCGGCCGGCTTACGCAGCAATTCGTGGATGAACGGCGGCAACTCATCAAGCCGACGCTCAGCTACGACGATTTCGGCAAGGTTGATATGGTTGTCGAGGCGGTGTTCGAGGGCATGGCGCTCAAGAAAGAAGTCTTCGGCCAGTTGGATCGCGTGTGCCGGCCAGGCGCGATCCTGGCGAGTAACACATCAACGCTCGACATAGATGAAATAGCCTCAGCCACTTCGCGCCCCGGTGCGGTCATCGGTACGCATTTTTTCAGCCCGGCGAATATTATGCGCCTGCTCGAGATCGTGCGCGGCAAGTTGAGCAGCAAAGAAGTGATCGCGACCTGCATGCAACTCTCTAAGAAACTGGGAAAAGTTGGGGTGCTCGTCGGCAACTGCCGGGGCTTTGTGGGAAACCGCATGTTCGGCCCTTACCGCCGTGAAGCACAGTTCCTTGTGGAAGAAGGTGCGAGTATTGAAGCCGTCGACAACGCGCTGCGCGATTTCGGCATGGCGATGGGGCCACTCGCGACTGGCGATCTGGCGGGTCTTGACGTTGGATGGCGTATCCGCAAAGAATATCGGCACCTTGAAAAACCTGGCGTACGCCAGCCGTTCGCCGAGGACCGCCTCTGCGAACTCGGGCGCTACGGCCAGAAAACCGGTGCGGGCTGGTACGAGTATGACGAGAACCGGCGTGCGATCTCCGAGCCCGGATTGAGCGACCTGGTGCGCAAGTGGGCTGCGGAAGCCGGCATCACGCAACACAAGATCTCTTCCGAAGAGATCGTAGACCGCTGCATTTACGCGCTGGTGAACGAGGGCGCCCGCATTCTTGGGGAAGGCATCGCCCTGCGCGCGGTGGACATCGATATCATCTACTTGAACGGCTATGGATTCCCGGCTTACCGGGGCGGCCCGATGTGGTATGCGGATACAGTGGGCTTGGATAGGGTCTACAGCTGTATCTTGGGATTCCAGCGTCAGTACGGCGAACTCTGGGAACCTGCCCCTCTGCTGAAGCGTCTAGCCCAAGAGAGCAAGACCTTCGCCGAATTCAATAAGGAACAGGGTGTAATGGCGTAGGGTACCGCTTCGCTGGAAGGCAAGGTTCATCTCTATTGCACTCTGATACCACTCCAGTTCGTAGTGGCTGGCATTTTTGCTGGCATCTCGATGGCGGAGCGTCAGTACACACCTTTCGGCACTGGAGCGCAAGGGTTTGGCAAATACTACGGAGGAGCATTCGCAGATCAAGCGATTGGCAACATTATGACGGAGGGCCTATTTCCAGTTGCTCTCCATCAGGACCCTCGTTATTTCGTGAAAGGCACGGGCGGGTTTTGGAAGCGAACTGGATACGCCATCAGCCGGGAGGTTGTCACTCGGGGCGATGACGGCGGCAACCAGTTCAACACATCGGAACTAGCTGGAAACGCTGTAGCGGCAGGAATTTCCAATTTCTACTACCCGGCTTCGGATCGATCATTTTCAAATACAGTAGACAAGTGGGGACAACAAATTGCCCTGGATGCCTTTTTCAACGTGACCAAAGAATTCTGGCCGGACGTGCGCAAAAAGTTGTTTAAGCACTGAGCGCCTGGAACTGACATGAGGAAACAAAGGCCCATGCGACGAACAAGTCCGATCTCTACTGACACATCACGAGCGTACGCGACAAGCACTGAGTTCTGTCGAGCGTTTACTGAAACATATGGATAGCATGCATTTACTTTCATTCCTGCTGATGGCTGATCTGATGAAGGCTGAGGAATGTTTTGTCTCTGGTTTGGCGACTGCCTCACAGGTAGCTACGTGTTTCGAGACTGGGCCCGGCGGGCGATTATTCAGAACTCAATTCACATGTTGGCACCCCGCAAGGACCGCTCGGCAGTCGCAGACGTAATTGAATTCTCAACAATGGCAGTACCCTGCGGTTACGCAGCTTGGAGGATACTCACAGGCAGCGATAAAGTTACAACCGCGCCTCCCCCCGGGCGTTCTGAGACTCGCGTGCCACCGCCGTGTGCCTGGGCCACTGCATCGACAAACGCAAGTCCGAGGCCATGACCTGGAGAATGTTGTCCTTTTACAAATCGTTTGAAAACTCGGCCATCGATATCAGCAGGGAATCCCGGACCGTTGTCTTCAACCACCAGTAGTGCTGATCCTTGATGCGAATAGAGCCGGATATTCACTCGGCATCGCTCCGGCAAATGAGTTAATTCATTTTCAAGCAAATTACTTACGAGGCGATTCAGCAGGGTTACGTCTGCGTCCACAACAACGTGCTCTTCCAGATCAGTCGTTACCTCATGATGGCGCTCGGCCATCGCCGGCTGGTAAATATCAATGAGTTGTCTCACGACATCCGAGAAGTCGACAGGACTGCGGTCGATGTGAAGAGCACCCGCTTCTGCCTCCGCCAGGTCCAGCGTTGTGTTCAACAACTGCAAGAGCCGATCTAGGTCTTCGATCGCCTCACCCACCGAGTCACGCCACTTGGCATCTCCTTCATTGCATAATGCGGATTCGAGCGTTCCGCGAATCAAAGTCACGGGGCTTTTGAGGTCGTGCGCGATACCGCCAGTAACCGTGCGAAGTTGATTCACCGAAGCCTGCAGGCGATCCAGCATATGATTAAAAGTCTTCGCCAATCGCGAAATTTCATCTGAGTTCACCGGTTCAGGCAAACGTTCCTCTAATCCCTCGGTGCCGATTCGCGCCACGGTTTCCGTGATTCTTTCAACACGATGCAACGTTCGACGCGAGCTCCAATAGGAGATGACAAAACCGAGAAGGAACATGCCGCCCCAGACCATCAGAAGGCGGCCACCTAATGTGTGCAGTACATGCCTGGCGCCATGATCCGATAGTCCGAGATAAACAGTTCTTCCGTTTTGTGCCTTCTCGACCACTCGAAAGGTCTGTCGATATCCTTCCACCGTGATGGACTTCGGAGGTCCTGGAACCAAGTTCGACCGGCGAATCGCTATGACAAAAGCGTCTTTGGAACCCGGCCCTACCCATAAGGGAGCTTCACTGTTATTCGGGTCCGAGGCCAGGAAGAATACAGAATTCAGTCTCTCCCCGCGAGCGTTGTGCTCATTCGGTACTTCCTGAGTTGCAAGCTCAGCCACCTCTCTCACGATCCTGTTGTAGAGATGATCGCTCGGAGTATCCGCCGAAACCTGAGCGAGGACGTCAGCTTCGCCGCTAAGCCAAGTGTCGCTCCGCTCCCTAAGACCCTGGGCGACAAGCAAATAAACTATGGAAAACGCCCCGGCGGTTCCCAGCGCAAATGCCAGAGTTGTCCAGATCGAAATCCGCCAAGCGGCGGTGCTGCGTAGATTCCTAGGCATGTTTGAGAACGTAGCCCACACCGCGAATCGTGTGAATCAGAGGCTGCGGCGTGTCGTGATCTACTTTGCTGCGTAGACGATAAATGTGAACGTCAACCACGTTGGTTGCGGGGTCAATCCTCATTTTCCAGACATGGTCCAGAATCATGGTCCGCGTCACCACGCGACCTTGGTTGCGGCAAAGATATTCCAGCAAGGAAAACTCCTGTGGAGTCAATTGCAGCAAGTGATCGCCCCGCCGCGCCTCACGACGTACCAAGTCGAGCTGCAAATCGGCTGACCGCAGACGCACAGATTCAGTCTGCGGAACGGCGGACCTACGTAGGAGATTTCTCAATCGTGCCAGCAATTCGGGGAGAGCAAATGGCTTCGTGAGGTAGTCGTCTCCGCCCTGCTCCAGTCCTCGAACACGTTCGTCTACGGAGCGCCGGGCGGACAAGATCAGAACCGGCGCCGCATTACCTTGAGCTCGGCAACGGGCAATTAAGTCCAATCCATCCAGATCGGGAAGGCCAAGATCGATGATGAAGGCATCGTGAATACCTTCCAATGCCATGGCTTCCCCAGCTTTTGCTGTACTAGCCGCATCCACCTGATATCCGGCCTCCGTCAGCGCCCGCTTGAGGAATAGCTGGATAGAAATGTCGTCTTCTACCACCAACAATCGCATGGGAGATTCCCGCCCGTCCAAACTCTACACCTCCTGATGGGATGCAGGAAACTGCCCCGCGTTAGAGGACCCTTAATGTAAGGATCCATTTCGCCTCCCTACCCGGAGCAATCGAACAATACAGACGTTGCGAGCCGATTTGTTTTACCCGCAAGATCAATGCTGCCAACGATCTTTCTGCATCCGAGCCGGTAGACCCTTGCCGGGACGGCCCATTCGCACAGATCGATTGGCTAAAGATATTCTTCGCAAGGCCGATCTGACTCATATGGTCAACCCAATTAGCAGCACCAATGCCAATTCCACCAACGAAGTCAAGCAACAGGCTGCTCGCCAGCCTCAACCTGCAGCACAAGCTCAGACAAGCAGCGCGGCTCCACAAGACAAAGTTACGCTGAAAGGCGCCGGCGATCTAGCTGCTGGAGATCCAGATCACGACGGCAAATAACGTTGCCACCACGAATTGGCACAGCAGTTGAGGAGGCCGGCAGATTATGCCGAGCCTCCTTTTTCACCCGACGCTCCTGCCACTTGAGGGCTGACTGGCATGTATGTTTTTCCAAGTCCCTCTCCCGGCGAACTTACTGCGGAAGGCATCCTTCCGAGTGCAAACTCTGATATTTCGAACTATACAACTACCGACACCTGTCTATTGCGAACGCCAAGTCATATCCACACGCACTGGAATTTCGTTCTTGACCGGCATCGTCAGGAGCGATGGCGGGTCGATCTTGAAGTCGGCGAGCGTGGCTGGAATTGTCCCCGTGATATGGATCTGGTTCCCTTGCTTATCTAGTTTTAAAGGAACCTGTTTATACTGGGCCGTGTGGCCCGCAAACTGGATCTCTAGATCAGCGTTAATGGTCGACGCCGTGGCATCCGATTCAGGCAAGCGAGTGCGCACCGTGACCAGCGGAAACTCGGCACCGCGCGTCACCTGAATCGTGTGGAGGTCGCGGTTGCTGTCTCCGGAATCAAACGATTTAACCGGTACAGCGATCAGGAACTCACATTGCCCGGCATGGCAGACGCCCTTGCCCTTAGCCGCATGACTCACGCCCTCCGATTGATGGAGTGGATGCGATACGTGATATGTGAGAGTGCTTTCTTGAAGGAGCCATTGGCTGTCGGCTCCAAACGTGGGGATGGCTACGAACAAGAACGCAATCAGTATTTTCTTATTCATAAACCCTTTTTAGAACTTCACCGAAACCGAGAGCAGAGCAGCGCCAAACGCCCCAGCCGTGACAATGGCCACTGGGTTGTGCGCCGACGCGATGCCATGAACCTTTTCGCCGTTGTTTTTTTGATCGAAAGCCATAATGCCCAAGATAGGCGTCAATATCATTCCGGGGCCGTGTATCCAAGCCATCGCCTCGTGAAATTTTATCGGACCGCGCTTTTTGGTTCCGGGGACCTTGGGCGCACGGATTGCATACCAGGCTGTGATGCCGTACAAATCTCCCGTTAGCCCACCCAGAGCGGCATGCAGGTCACGGGAGGCCGAGCTCGTGCTCTTGCCCCCGGCATTGAAGGATATAGCGACCGTGGCAATTAACGGAATGGTTGTGATCAAACCCATGCGTTGATGGATCTTCAGCATGTGTGTCCGTTTATCCAGCAGCGCCTGCTCACGGACGTTTCCCTGAGTTTGTTCCGGTGAAAGGCCTAGATCTGAAAGAGAAGGTGCAGTGGTGCTACTCGACGGCGCATTCGGTAAGTTTTCCTGTTCCGTTGGCGTTGGTTTGCCATTGAATTGCTCGCCTTTCTCCAGTTTGCCATCCAGAACTTCTGGCACGGTCCCGCTAACCGTTGCTGAAGAAATCTCCAAACTCTTGAACCCTGCGGCTTCAAAGGTCAGCCGGTAGTTGCCCGCAGGCAACTCCAGTTTGTATGTGCCATCCGACTCCGCGTTCGCGGTTTGTTTCTGCCCGGAATCTATGCTTGTTGCCGTCACGGAAGCATTTGCAACCGCGCCACCAGACGCGTCAGTGACCCTACCTGTCAATCCACCTTTTCCAGCGGTCTGAGCGATTAGAGACGGAACCACTATCCCGAAGAGAGAGACGACGAGGAGGCCAGAGAGAGAACTCCGCCAAAGATTACTCAACATCCTTCACCTCATTCTTCTTCTGAACCCGCAATGATCTGGTAACGCGAAAACGCACCCTAGACTAAGATTATGTCCACAACATTACCGGAGCCTTTCTGAAAGATGACAATTTGTTCATCCAAGGGCATTTTCGAGCATTCTTCTCCGACGCGCGAGCGGCAACAACCGAGCCGGTCTCGGCAAGGTTGAGCGAAGGATAATCAGAAATCTGGGTACGACAAGCGGACAATAAGAAATGCCGTACGGTACTATTTCGCACCAAACGATGTCCACCGACACGGTTTGATATCAATAAGGTGCATCTCGTTGTTGCCTTGTCACGTAGGAGGCCGCGGGTTCGAGTGCGTATTTAGCGTGCCGCTCTCGAAGCAATTCGGATGGAGCATTTCGGAAGTCACGCTGACCTTTACGATCTGCGTCTTTGTTTTGGGCTTCGCCTCGTTTCGGTGGACTGTGGCTGACTCGCCGAGGTCCAAGGGTTGTAACGGCGACGGCACGGCCTGAAGCGGCGATCTCGGTCTGTTTCTGACGACGGAAGGCAGCCAGAGGGGAACTCGCCGTGCACCGGCACCGGTCGAGTTGGTCGAGAGGATTTAGCGAAAGCTCCGATCAATGTAAAATGTCCGTCGACAGCGTCCGAGGACGAGACCCAATGGCATCAAATCTAATAGACGCGCAAGAACATCCAAACGAGATGCGCAGAGTTGCGCAAATGGTAGCCGCTCAACTCACTCGCGCCGCGATCTTTCTCGTCGTCACGATAAAACAGGGCCCCGAACATGCCGCGGCTATCAGGTCGTTCTGCGGCGATCTCGCTGCCTTGTTGCGGGCGGTTGAGTTTCGAGACATCGAAGGGCAGCTCTCTTGCGTCATGGGATTTGGATCCACAGCCTGGGATGACCTCTTCGGGGCGCCACAGCCGGCAGAACTCCACGCCTTTCGAGAGATTCGTGCCGGGGTACGTCATGCCGTTTCCACGCCCGGGGACTTACTTTTTCACATTCGTGCAAAACGGATGGATTTGTGTTTCGAGCTTGCGACACAGATCATGGCGCGGATCGCGGCCGCAACCACGCCACAAGATGAGGTGCATGGTTTCCGTTACTTCGACGACCGCGATCTGATCGGTTTTGTCGACGGAACAGAGAATCCGCGGGGCGAAGAGGCAAGCGCTGCCGTGCTTATTGGAGAGGAAGATGCGGCCTTCGCCGGCGGCAGCTACGTCATCGTGCAGAAATATCTTCACGATCTTGACGGATGGAACGCGCTGTCTACAGAAGAACAGGAAAAAATCATCGGCCGCAAGAAATTGTCGGACATCGAACTGGACGATTCGATCAAGCCAAGCTCTGCCCACAATGCTCTGACCACAATTGTCGAGGACGGGAAAGAAGTCAAGATATTGCGCGACAACATGCCTTTCGGAAGCGTCGCCCTTGGTGAGTTTGGAACTTATTTTATCGGATACAGCCGTTCCCCCCGCACCATTGAGACGATGCTTGAAAACATGTTTATCGGCCGGCCACCCGGCAACTATGATCGACTGCTCGACTTCAGCCGCGCCGTCACTGGAAGCCTGTTTTTTGTGCCCTCCGCGACGTTCCTGGAGAACGTGACCGCAGACCAAGATAGCGAAGACCAGCCTGCGGTCGCGGAATCTCCTGCCTCGCCAGCGGGCAGCGAACATTCGCCATCCACCCCGCCAGGGCGCGAGGGTTCGCTCCGCATCGGTTCCCTCAAAGGAGAGATACGACATGAATAACCTTCATCGCGAACTTGCTCCGATTTCCGATTCAGCTTGGGCTCAGATCGAGGAGGAAACCTCGCGCACGCTCAAGCGCTACCTTGCTGGACGACGCGTCGTTGACGTGAAGGGTCCGGGCGGCTCCGGCCTTTCTGCCGTCGGCACCGGCCACCTGCGGACGATCGCAGCTCCAGCGAAGGGTATCGAAGCGCGGCAGCGCGAGGTGAAGGCGCTGGTCGAACTGCGGATTCCGTTCGAGTTGGGTCGCCAGGCGATCGACGACGTCGATCGGGGCGCGAACGACTCGGACTGGCAACCGGCAAAGGAAGCCGCGCGACAGATCGCTTTTGCCGAGGACAGAACCATATTTGACAGCTATGCCGCCGCCGGCATTGGAGGCATCCGTCAAGGAAGCAGCAATCCCATCATGACTCTTCCGGCCGACGTTCGCGAGTATCCGAAAGCCATCGCCGAAGGCCTAAGCCGGTTACGTCTCGTTGGTGTCAACGGGCCTTACTCGGTGCTGCTTGGAGCCGACGCGTACACCGCGCTCGCCGAGACCAGCGACCACGGGTATCCGGTTCTGGAGCACGTCAAGCGGCTGGTCAACGATCAAATCATGTGGGCGCCCGCCATTGCGGGAGCTTTCGTGCTAACCACTCGCGGCGGTGATTTCGAACTGCACATCGGCCAGGATGTTTCCATCGGTTATCTCAGCCACACCGACTCCGCAGTCCGCTTGTATCTGCAGGAGACGTTCACTTTCCTCCTGCTCACCGCCGAGGCCGCCGTCGCCCTGGATCCTCCGGCGAAAGTGAAGAAGACTTAACCCGAGACCGGGAGTGGTCTCGAGGGCGTTTCAGAAATTCAGGAGCCAACTTCCAGATTGATTGTCCCAAGATAGTCGCGATAGTAGCGATCGATAGCCCGTTCTATTGATTCGAGCGGTGGAGTCTTCATTCGTTCCAAGGTGTTTTCGAGGAGGAATGTAAATGGACGTATCGCCCGAGCCGCAAGCGGATACCACTGATTGATCCATCCCTGAATCGTGTCCGTGTTGCGCAAATTATCTTCGATTGCCATTCGAACCAAGCACTCGCTCCACTGGCGGTGCCAGTGGCAGTCTTCGTTCAACGAATAAAAGATCTGCCCGAGCAAGTAGTCGTCCTCACCAAGAGCTACCTCGCTCAAGTACTTCATAAACAATTCGTCCACCAGGGGCTTGAGCACCAGATTGAGTCCGACAAAAGATTCCGCCCAATCGTACGCAATGAGCAACTTTTCAACAACTTCACGCAGGGGTTGCCATAGCGAGTCCGTCTCCCACAAAGTTTTGCTGTCCGCCGCAAACCCAGGGTAGATTAGCTGAAGTTGCCGGATGCGATAAGCGATTCGCTGGATGCGACGCATCTCGTCGGCTGACTGAAGTGACGCGGCGATTGTAATGCGCCCGCTGGGAGCCATTTGACCGATGTAGGATGCGATCATTTGAAACCCATGGCCCGGGTACCGGAACGGGGCAACCACTCTTGGGAAAATGTGCAGCCATGCAGGGCGAAGATGAGCATCGTATCCGGTAAGTTCGATTTCATCCAGAATCCCATCCACGAAGATTTCCTTGTCTCGCTGCAAAGCTGTGTACTTCGTGTAGGTTGTTTCTCGCGGGTCCTGGAACTTTTCCCACGAGCTGCACACCAGAGGTGACTCTTGCTGATATTGGCGGTACCAGTCTTTGAGGGGAACATCGAGTTCGAAGCGCTTTCCTGTGAAGCCCTCGCCGGTGTAGCAGAGGAGTTTTGAAGTCACAATTTCGTATTCAGTCGGCATCCGGTTTTGCTGCAAAAGATGCCAATACGTTTTCTGTTGAGACATATGTCCTCCTCGGGGAGCGAAACGCTTGGTTCGTTCAACCGGAATCGCGGGTCCGCGCGGCAAATCGCCAGGCCGCATCGTCCTGGTTCAGCTGAAGCGAACCTTTGAAGGCGGACATTACCATCTCCAACTCGCCTGGGAAACGAAACGGGCGTCCCAAGTGCTTTTCGATTGCCGACCGCGTCACAACACAGCATTGCGGAACCAGCACTCTCACATATGCGCCGCGGTCCACGACCACAACGTCCTGGTTCAGATCTTTAATCGCTGCAATAATGGCATTGGCCACGCTTCCTGCTTGAAGAACAGGACCGACTCGGTCATAGACTCCCGCTACCTCTTCGGTCATCGTTCTTTCTCTCCGTCCACACCGGCTGCCAAGCTCTTAACGTCATCTATATCGACAAGAATGTCCTCTCCCTCGACCCTAATCGGAAACCGCTTCAGGCAGGCGTTCCGAGGGTTTATGCCAGATCCGCTGCAAACATCGAACTCCCAATGATGCCTCCCACAACGGAGAATCTTATCCGTCAGAGTGCCTTCACTGAGACGACTCTTCTGGTGAGGACAGATATCGGAGTAGGCGTAAATTTGATTATCAAAATTGACCAGCAGAATATGCTGCCCGTCCACCTCCAGGCCCATCATCTCACCACTCCACAGGTCTTCTAGTTTGGCCACCTTCTGCAAGCCCATCACTGCTACCCTGGAATGACATCGAACCGATCCAATGCTTGTAATCCAGCCTGCGCGACTGTCATTGTCGGTTCCATTGTTTTGTCGTTGAAAACCACCTGAACATGGTCTCTGCCTGCGACCCGAAGGCTGGCTGCATCCTGAAGTTTTCGCGCGAGTGCTTGGAGTGTTTCGGCTTCTTCGGCAAGGATCAGAAGTCCGACTGTGTCACCTTGCAGGAAACCATAGAGAGGAATGGGCATAAACTTTCTTCCCAGGAAGCTAAGCGGCAGAGTCTTTTCGGGCTCGGAGCCACTCGTAATCACCATGGTGAACATCTTTGCCCCAAGTTTCAGGAGTGAGATTGAAATACTCCGTTAGTAAGTTGGGCAGCTGAGCCGGCGCCTCTCCCGAGAGCACGCGCTTCACAATGTCCACGTGGCTGGCATATCTTTCAGGCTCATGTAAAAAAATCCACTGGCAGGGCTCCGAGCAGAAAATGTATTTGCGCCCGTCGTGGACTAGGACCCTCGCAGTGTTCTTACGCGGCGTACCCGCGCTTAGCGGCAACTGACACAAATCGCAAAAGGTTGGCATGGCAGTCCCGTGCACGGCCAATTCGTTTGCCGCTCCGGGACCCATGGTTCTCCAACGTTCGCTGATTTGTTCCCACACCGCATCCATGTCATTCCAATATTTTGGATATTTCTGCCGCAGCCATTTCCTCTCTGCCGGACCCGGGATGACGAAGTTGAACCATAATGTCGCACGGTAACTGTAGGCGCTCGCATAGATCATGTGATGGTAGATCTCGAGTTCGTCCAGCAGAAGATCCCAATACCACGGCTTCTCGAGTCCGAATTCGTCCAAGGTGCGGAGAAACTGATCGATAATCCACTCTTCCATGAATTCTTTGAATGAGTAAGGACGTTGATCCGGCGCGGTCAAATAATCGATCGAAAGTCCCGTCAAAATCGAGAATAAGCGCCAGTTTCGCCAGAACCATTTGTCGACCAGATACTGCGCGTACTTGGGGTCGTGCTTCATGACGGTAGCCAGAACGGGGTGCCCAATCTGTGCATGCCGGGCTTCGTCTGTCTGAATGCTGGTGACCATCCTCTCGAACATGTGATCGCTCGATTCGCGAGCGAGCGAGGCCAGTCCCACAAATTGTAAATTCGTGAACCCGGTTTCGAGCACGACGTTGGTGGCAATGTGGAACTCGATTGCGTTTTGCCCGAGCGTTAATTCGTCGAAGAAGTGCCGCGAAGCAACCGCGAACCAATTGTTGGTGTGGTAAAACTTGTGTGCCCAATCGAACTGGGCGTCTAAGCGCAGTAACGGATGAAACAGGAGCAGTGGAATTTGAGTATGGCGATATTCGTCGAGGGCTCCAAAAGTCGCCATGGTTCGCCAGGCGCTGTCGCGGCCAAACCTTGCACCCCGCAGATTGCCGATCACGCCGGTGAACTCCGCAAGTGGCAATGCCGCTGCATGAACCTTCAGGCTGTTCAACCAAGGCAGGGCCAATTTCTGAACATTTTCTATGCGCCCTACCGCGTCGTGCACAGCTTGCACAGCCATATCTTTTTCGTATTGGTTGTCGACGTATTCGCGATAGGAAGTCTTGAATGACTCTTCCCAGTCTTTCCATTCTGAATGAGGTAGCCAGGGCCTCCCGCTGATCACCTCTGGAAAGACTTCATCTTCTCGCACATAGGAGTAGTCCCAATCCAGCTTATGCGCGAGGGGCAACCATTCCTCCCGGCCCAGCATGTCTCCTCCTGACCGCACGACGAGGCGACTGGCTTTACCGTTTGATGCGCCATTTCTCGGTGCGTGCGCGCTAAACTGAATGGAATTAAAAGGACGACTATTCGCGGCAGATACTACGCTCGACCAGTGAAGACGTCAATACCGTGACCGGGGTAGGCAGGACGGCTCCGATTTCTTATACAATGTTCCCCTCGTTTCTCGCTGATTCGAAACATAGGTTTTTTACGTTTACCGCAAAGGGGTCACATCCGATGCAACGCCCACGATCCAGCGTTCATGAGACTTCCGCTCGGGCCGAAGACCAACGGTCACGCTTCAGCGAGATCCCTGGCGATCAAGAGCGACGTGAACTTAGTTTGCGCGGCGTGATGGATACGATTCCGGGATTGGTCTGGAGCGCTCTTCCCGATGGCGACGTCGAATTCTGCAACCAAAGATGGCTTGACTATACGGGAATGTCTTTCAATGAGATCAAGGGTTCGGGATGGGCCGCGGCGATTCACCCTCAAGACCTAACCGATTTGCGAGAGCGATGGCAAACGGCTTTGGTGCGGTCGACCTCATTCGAAGCCGAAGCGCGTATGCGGCGCGCTGACGGAACCTATCGGTGGTTCTTGTTTCAGGCTGTGCCTTTACGCGACGCCGGCGCACGGATTATTCGCTGGTACGGGACGAATACGGACGTTGAAGAGCTAAAACTCGCGCAAGAGGAACTGCAGAAGCAGACTTCTCGTTTAGACGAGTTGTTTGAACAGTCTCCGGAAGCGGTTGCTGTCGTAAGTGCCGAGGACCGCGTCATTCGCGTCAACAAGGAATTCACGCGCATGTTTGGTTATGAACCTGACGCAGTTTTGCAGCGCCCGATCAATGATCTTATCGTTCCTGGGGGTCAGATCGAGAATTCTCTCGCATACACGCGCCTGCTAAAGGAGGGTGGGCGAGTAGAGGTCGAGACGGTTCGAAGACGCAAGGATGGGACTGAGATTGACGTATCTCTTCTCGCAGTTGCGGTGAGAGCGCCTTCCGGCGAGCAGATCGTCAATTACGCCAGATACCGCGACATCACCGAACGGAAGCGCGCTGAAGGACGCTTGCGTGAGAGCGAAGCCCGGTTCCAGGCGATGGCGGATACGGCGCCGGTGTTGATCTGGATGACCGGAACGGATGGCCTTTGCAACTATTTCAATAAGCCATGGCTCGAGTTCACCAACCGAACCATGGAGCAGGAAGTAGGCATGGGATGGATCGAAGGTGTGCATCCTGACGATGTGCAAGGCTGCTTCGATTGCTTCCTGCCTGCCTTCGAGGCGCGAAAACCTTTCACCATGGAATATCGCCTCAGGCGAGCGGATGGAGAATACCGGTGGGTGATGGAAAGTGGCATTCCGAGATACACCGGGGGAGGGGAATTTACCGGCTATATCGGATCCAACGTTGACATCACAGAGCTCAAGAGCGCGGAAGCAGAGCGCGAGCGATTGCACCAGCTAGAAGCAGATCTCGCCCATATGAACCGGGTGAGCATGATGGGGGAATTGGCCGCTTCATTGGCTCATGAGCTCAAACAGCCAATCGCCGCTGCCTTGACGAACGCCAAAACCTGTCTGCGATGGCTACGGCGTGATACTCCTGATGTCCCTGAGGGTTGCGAGGCGGCATTAAGAATGATCAACGACGCAACCCGCGCTGGAGAAGTTATTGACCGGGTGCGCTCGCTTTACAGGCGAGAGACATCAGAGCGGGAGCACCTTGATCTAAACGAAATGATTCGAGAAATGATTGTTCTGCTGCAAGACAAGGCGAATCGAACTTCTATTTCGATCCGCACCGAGCTCGACCCAGGGCTTCCGGTGATCACGGCGGATCGCGTACAGCTGCAGCAGGTACTAATGAACCTGATGCTCAACGGCATCGAAGCGATGAAAGATGCGAACGGTGAGATGACCGTCACATCGAAGAGGACCGACGGTGGTCAACTTCTCATTTCAGTGAGTGATTCGGGCATCGGCCTTCCCAGCGGAGAGGTCGACCGGATTTTTAAGGCGTTCTTCACCACCAAAGCGCAGGGTAGCGGCATGGGGCTGTCCATCAGTCGGAAGATTATCGAGTCTCATGGAGGCCGTCTGTGGGCTTGTGCCAATGCGGAACGGGGCGCGACATTTCAGTTTACATTGCCCACCGACGTAGCGGCGTCCTCCCCATCGGCCGCTTAATATTTGGATCATCCCCCCGATGTTCTTGTTCGTCCGGCGGGAAAATTTTGAAGGGATCATGTTACGCACACGTTTGGCACTTTACCTGGGCAAGATCAACTGCGGTAAGTTCTCGTTTCGTTGCTCCGATTGCGGTAGAGCGATCCGTCTACCTGACCGACGATCGCTTCCAAATTAAGCGGCAACTCGAGAAAATCGCTCAGCTTCTGTCCGACTCTCCTCGCATCCTGCAGCACGTCATGGTAGGGAATCCAAAGGACCTGCACAGTGGGCTTGCCATCCAACCAGGTGTGGACGTCGCGCAGATGCTTTTCAAATGAGGCGGAGATTACGGCTGAGTTGACGCCCTCTTTGTACGTACCGCGACGTCGCAGCATCTGATCCTGCGAGGCAATTACTTCAGGCAACGGCCGTTGCATGAAGACGATTCGATACTCATAACCGGAGGGTGGCAGTGCAAGCAGCAAACGGGAAATGACCTTCACTACCTTACCTTCGGCCTCGGCAATGCAATTGGGATCGTTCGGAAGTTGCTTTACGCGTTCCCATTCAAGGTAGCCGCGAGGATTATCGGTATCCGCTGCGCGTTCGCCGTCGGAGAGGGGCGACATTCCTCCGGCTACCAGCATTTGCATCATGAGAGATGTACCCGAGCGGGGCAGTCCGGAAACGATGGTGATCATAGGTTCTTTGTCGAAAAACGAAGTCGAAGCGATGATCGCTCGCTTCGATTTCACAGACTAGCATAGCGGTTCTAGTACGGGTGCAACTCCAATGCAAACTCTCCAAGCAGTCACAGAGCGTCCACGGACAGCGGCGCCCATATCTTCCGGCGCCAATCCGATCAAAACTGAACCCTATGACGGTCTGGCATCATCCTAGAAAGCGGATATTATGAATTCCAAAGCGGGGAAATTGTTGGTGGTGGAGTCCGATGCTGCTCTCAGGGTGCAGATTGTCGCAGTGCTCAGCGATGCTGGATATGAGGTCTCCACCGCCGACCGTGAAGGAATGAAAGCCATCCTCGCTTTCGATCCTGACGCTGTGGTCCTGGGCGCTGATCCGCCGCAACTCGATTGCTGTGACCTCCTTTCCGAAATCAAGGGTTCCGAGCACACTCGTGACATACCCGTTGTGATGCTCTCTCCGGGAGGATCCGCCGAACGTACTCGGGGCCTCGATCTCGGCGCCGACGATGTACTGTCCCTTCCCTTCGACCCACACGAATTGCTGTCGCGGCTTCGTTCGCAACTTCGAAGCAAATCTCTTGCGGATGAACTGCGGGAGCGGCTGCGGCTTGCCGAGGAGAATCGAAACGCCAACCAGCAGGTGGTGACAGCGGTCAATGAAGAACGGCGAACGCTTCGGGTTGGCGGACTGGCGATGATTGGAGTAGTTCTGGTTGCGGCTCTGGTCTTTGGTTTCTTGTACCGCCGCACTCAGCAGCAGAACACCCGGGTGTATGCGGCCATCACTCGATTGCAAACTGGCGTACTGACGCAACCAAGGCTGATGGAACGTTCGCGTCAAGCTCTTGCGGACGAGGGACACAGTTCATCCTCGGGACCCGATCTAAAAAGGCTTCAGCTGCAGAAGAAAAGCGAGGATCTGCGATCACAGATTGCGGCCAGCAAGACGGAAGACCCTTCGGTTCTGCAAGGTCAATTAACCGCGGTAGAGACCCGTCTGCAGAAGCTGGAGACCGAGGGCAAGGTAGCGCAGACGATTATTCAGTCCTATGAGCCGAGCGTCTGCCTCATCCATGTGGTGCTTGCCTTTCGCGACCACACTACCGGATTGAGATTGCATTACGCTGATCTCACGAGCAGTGGCGAGCCGACGACCGACGATCACAACAACCCGCTCGTGAGCGTCACCGGGAACGGACCGGAAGTACATCTCGACGCCTTCGGCACCGGGTTTCTCGCATCCACGAGTGGACAAATCCTCACCAATCATCACGTGGCCGAGCCCTGGTGGCAGAATGACGATCTGAAGGAAATGCTCGATCAAGGACTCGAGCCGGTTGTAGCGGAAATGACAGCGTACTTCCCAGGCGTTCCACATGGCATCGCCATCACCACCGAAAGGATTTCGTCAGCCGCTGACGTTGCTCTCGTAAAAGCAGATGTTTCACAACTTGGAATCAAACAGATTGCCCTTGCCGATGGCCGCCGCTCGGCGATCAGTGGCGGCCCGGTCGTGTTACTCGGATATCCCACTGCGCTTGACGCAATTCTGGCTCGGGCGGGCGCAGAGACGCTCCAGTCCATCGCTACTGCGACTAAAGGTGATCCGAAGCAGGTGATGGAAGAACTTGCCCGCCGCAATCTGATCAGACCTGTTACCACTCAAGGGCATATCGGGGACGTACTGCCGGACAAGATTGTCTACGATGCCCAAACCACTTCGGGTGGGTCTGGCGGTCCGCTTTTCAATAATGAGGGCAAAGTCATAGGAATTAACTTTGCCATGGTGCGCGAGTTCGGCGGCTCGAATTTCGCCATTCCCGTCGGTTACGGGAAATCACTTCTGAAACCTTAAGGCGGCAGAAACAACGCTGCAGGAATTCAGGGGGAAGTTGTGGACTCGTTACCATCGATCCCGTTAAGTGAGTGATGAGTGGCGTTTGCTCGAGCCCCCCGATCTAGCGCTTTGATGGGCGCCGGGAAATCGACCTGCGACGTCTTCGAGGTTGATTTTCTGATCACGATCCCGGCGCGTGCTGCCTAAAAACTGAACCCCCAGATTTTCTTTGTCAATGAATGGTTCGTTCTGTCTTGCGGACGGCTGGAGAGCTGGTTGAGCCTTCGAATTTTGGTTCTCCGAGTTTTGTGATCCACAGGCCGGAGTGGATGTCATTGAAATAGATCAGGCTGTTGAGCAGGGGACTGTCGCAGGCGACCGAGCAGGGTTGGCCTCCCCAGGTGAAGGGCAGGTTGGGGCGGAAGCCTTTGGCATCGCCGGTCCAGAAGCGGGCGATTTCGCGGCCCTGGCGGTAGAGGTCGCCGCGCAACTCGCCGGAAATATCGAGTACGCGCGCGCCGCCGCTGTAGTAGCCCTCGTAGAGCATGTCGTTCGCGGCCCAGAAATTGTGCGAGCCGCCTTCGGGCACTTCATACTGTGCCACTTCGCGCGGATGTTTGATGTCAGAAATATCCATGACATGGCAGATGGCGCGAACTGGAATGCGGTCGCGTTCGTCAATTTCGAAAATCGCGGGGAAGACTTCGTCTCCAACGAAAAGATAATTCTTGTAGCGGAAGACGCTGTGCGTGCCCGCCAGCCATCCATCGCCGTAAAGTTCGTAATGGTTGAAGTGGTACTGGCTGACGAGCTTGGGATTTTCTGGGCTGCCTCCGGCCATGCCGTTACCCACGTCGAGAATGACCAGGCCATCGCGCCAGTAGGCGAGATAGGCAAGGCCGTCTTTCACTTGCAGATCGTGGAGATAGCGGCCGCTGGTGATCGACCCCTGCTTGGTGTTGATGCTGACGGCGGTGGGATTTTGCGCCTCCCAGCGCGCGACTTCCTTGGGATGTTTCGGATCCTGAAAGTCGATGATGCGAAGCGAGCCGGTGGCGTCGTCGGTGATGTAGACGTCGTGGCCGTCGATGTATGCGCTGTGTACGCCGCCTGTGACCGTAGCGGTGTATTCGGAAAGAACTTTCAGATGCGACGGGTCGATGGTGTCGAGAAAGACGATTCCGTTTTTGCGGTTCGAGGCGCCTTCGCGGGTGAAGACTCCGATTTTTTCGTCGGGAGTGGTGCTGATGTCGTTGATGATGCGCGCGTCGACTTTCAGCGTGTCGAGCAGTTTCGGGTTCGCGGGATCGGCGATGTCGTAGACGAAAACTTTATCGGCGATGGTGGAGAGATAGGCGTGGTGGCCGATGATCCACTCTTCCGACATCTGCAGGTCGGGCATGGGAACGTGCGAGACGACTTCGAGATCGCGTTCGACGTTGCGGGGACGGACTACGACCGAAGCGGCGGCGCTGTGCTGGCCGCTGCTGGCCATGACCACGTAGGTGCCGGCTTTCTCGGCGACGAAAGCGCCGTCGGGATAGACGGATGCTCCTTCGCCGCTGATCGACCAGCGCACGGGGGGATTTTTTAAATGGCCGCCGCTGCCATCGAGCGCGGCGGCGCTGAAGTGGACGACGTCGCCGGTGCGAGCCTCGGCTGTGGCGGGCTGCACGGTGAGCTTGTGCGCGGTGTCGCGAGCCACTCGCAGAGTGACGGTTGTCTTCGCCTGGTCAGAAGTGGCTTTGATGGTGACGCTGCCGGGGGCGAGGCCGGTTACTAATCCGGCGGCGTCGACGCTCGCGACCGAAGGCTTTTCCGATGACCACTTGATCGCTGCATCGGATCGAGGATTGCCGTTTTGCGTGCGAGCGATCGCCACAAGCTTTTCCGCGCCGCCGACTACTACCACGGGGTACGCGGGCGATTCAATCTCAAGCGTTGCAATTTTCGAAGTGCCGACGTTGACCGTGGCGTAGCCGGCTTTGCCTGCGATCACCGCGCCGACGGTGACTACTCCAGGCGCATGAAAACTTACTTCTCCGGACTCGTCGGCGCCCGCGAGATCGAATGGAGCGGCGAACCAGACCGAGGGTTTTTCGTCGATGGTGTTTCCGGCGGCATCCTTCGCGGTGGCGCTGAACTTAATTTTCTCGCCGACGTGCGCGTCGATGGTGGCGGGAGTGATCTCGACGGTTGTGGGAGCTACCGAGGTGCTGGGAGGCTCTTGCTTGGCGGCTTCAGGAGCGGGTCCCTGTTTGGGCGGATTCGCGTCCTGCTGGGCCGCAGGAGCCTCAGGCTTCGCGGGAGTTGCATTCTGTGAGCGCGCGAGACTTCCGGCTGAGAGAATCATTACCGCAACTGCCAGCAACAGTGCACCGTGTTTGAACATGCGCCCTCCGGGCTTGAGCGAAAATGTACTCTGTGAGAATTCGTCGTTTGTCGTTAGTCGTTGGCAAAATCGGCTAACGACCCTGCATTTACGGCTTCGTCGGTTCCGTCTTCCAAAAATCTATGCCGGCGGCTTGTGAGCTCACATCGACGGTGGCAACCGTTTTCAAAGTGGCGAGATCGATGACTTCGACCGTGCCGGGCTCCGCTCCTACGCCTTCGACGGAAATAAATGCGTAACGGTCGTCGGGAGAAACTACGGCGCCGTGCACGACTTTTCTTTTTGTGGGAATCTTTGCCAGCTCGCGGCCGGTCACGGGATCGTAGATCGACACCGACTGGCCCCGCTTGTTGGTAGCGATAAGGCGTCCGTCTTTGGTCATCGCCAGGTTGTAGACGCCGGTTCCAGCGGGAAATCGGCGGGCCAGACTCCACGTGTCGGTGTTGATGGCAACGATTTCGTTCGATTGATTGCAGGCCACGTAAATCACCGATCCATCGTTGGAAGGCTGCGCCCAGGTGGGCGTGCAGGAGGGTTTGTGGTCGGCCATGGAGTGCGCGGCGGGCGCGCCGGTCATTCCCATTTCTTTTCCTTGCGCCAGCATGAAATAGCGGTCGACGGCGAATTTTTTGGTGTCGATCTCGACCAGCATGTCGTCCATCATGCAAACCGAATAATGTTTTGTGCCGGCATGGTTGAGGCGCGAGCCGTGCGGCATGGTACAGGTGGGAATGCGCTTGACCTCGATCATCTGGTCGGTGGCAACCACGGAAATTGAAGAGGGAACCATATCGCCGTGGAAATTCGCGTTAGCGACGTAGATGAAGTTGCCGTCAGGAGTGATGTCGGTCGTTGCAGGGAACAGGCCGAGGCTGGTGTACTTGATCATGGTGTCTGTACCGGCGCGATATTTCCAAGCCGAACCGTCGGGGCGGCCGTGGCCCACAGAGACGTAAAGAAATTGTTTATCGGGCGAGACAGCGACGCCGTGGGGGCCGTTAATATCCATCGGCATGAGGCCGGTGCGCATCTGGCTTTCGATTTTCGCGCCGGAGGGACCGAAGCGAATCAGCACAATCTTGTCGGCCGATTCGCAGACTACATAGATGAGATAGTCTTGCGCGGGAGCAGCGGCTGGCAGCGAGGTTTGCTCAGCTACCACGACTGCGAGCAGTAAGAAAACTATGCAGGCGATGAGGCGCGGCAGTCGCAACAAAAAAGTTCGGACGTGGTTCCGGCGAGAAGCGGAGATACTTTTGAACATGTTTGACGAAAGCGCTGAATCCCCTGGGATGCTCGAAGGCAGAGGCATTCTCGGGGTCGGAGAAGTATACCAAAGAGCAAACGCCGCAGGTTCGGTCGGATCACTCGTCGGCCACATCGGCAAGATCAAGGGACTTCGGGTAGTCGGCATCGCCGGAACCGACGAGAAGTGCAATTGGCTAGGAGAGGAACTCGCTTTCGACGCTGCCGTGAACTACAAAGACGACAACTACAAGAAACAGCTGAAGGCTGCGTGTGCGAACGGAGTGGATATTTATTTCGAGAA
>Ga0209422_1000087_pt1 | contig 21266 bp, 22 predicted proteins | sample BlaSpr_A8_OM2_M3_FD_187983 | JGI IMG/M metagenome (GOLD analysis project Ga0209422, IMG submission 187983) | Forest soil microbial communities from Thunder Bay, Ontario, Canada - Black Spruce, Ontario site 2_A8_OM2_M3 (SPAdes) (version 2) | ecosystem: Environmental > Terrestrial > Soil > Boreal... | reverse complement strand
CCGAGCCGCTCTTCGATCAACGCGCGATCGAGGCGCGTCCCTTCCGCGACGATGCCCGTCAAGTGCAAGCGCACGAAATCGTCGGCGCCGTATCCGGCGAGCGCCGGCGAAATGCGTTCGAACGCGCCGTGTTCGTGCGCGACGCCGCCGAGGTCGCAGGTGACGTCGCTCATCCTCGTGCGCGCGGTCGGAATCGGACGGACGTCGAGCGAAGCGCCGTCGACCGTGACGGCCAGCGCTCCGTGAGCGGGACCTTCGCCGAACTTGATCGGTTCTGGGGAACCAGGATAGGCGAGAATCGGTTTCCCACCTTGGCTGACGACGTACCCGCCGTGATAGTGGCCGGTCAGCAGCAGCGACGCGCCGGACGCGACGATTTCGGCGGCGTTAAACGGCGCGGTGACGCGCTTGTTGGGTGGACAGCGCGCTTCGTCGCTGCCGTGCACGAGAGCGATTTGCACGCCGCCGCGTTCGAAGTACGCCTGCGAGAACGGCCGGCCGGGCTCGGCCGAGGTGTGGCCGAAACCCCACAGCGTGACCTCGGGCGCGAGCGGATATGCCTTCCAAGTCGCTTCGCTGAAGACGCGCACGTTCGGCGGCAGATCTTTCCGCGCGAAGAGGGCGCCGGGTCCGTACGGATCGTGATTGCCGGGCGCGACGTAGACGGGTTTGCCGAATCGCGCGAACTGCTCGGCCAAGAAGCGGAAGGTCTGCGGGCCGGCGCGCTCGCCTTCATAGAGGTCGCCGCCGATCGTCAAAACGGCGGCCTTGCGCCGGATCGCTTCGTCGACGATGCGCACGAACGCGTCGGCCAGCGCCTTGCGCCGGCCCGCTCCGCCGCGCGTGTCGGGGAAGGTCGTCTCCAAGTGCACGTCGGCGCAGTGTACGATTAAGAGCGACATGATTGTTCGCGCAATCTGCTAGCGAAGATATCTATCGAACCACGCGAGGGTACGTTTCCAAGCGTCAACGGCGGCGACGGCGTCGTACGAACTGCGGATATCGTCGAAGAAGCCGTGACCGGCACTTGCATAGACCTTGAGGTCGTGCGGCTTGCGCAGATCGGCCAAGCGGCGCTCGAGCGCGCGGACGTCGTCAGCGAGTATGCTGGTATCGCGTTCGCCCCACGAGCCGAGCAGCGGCGTCTTGATTTCGTCGGCGTAGGCCAGCGCGATCGGTGTGATCGCCCCGAGATTACCGGTCGTACCGTACCGAACTTTGCCGTACCATACTGCGGCGGCCTGATAGAGTTCGGGATGGTCGACGGCTTGACGAAGCGTGATGGCGCCCCCCATGCAGAAGCCGGTGACGCCGAGTTTCCGCGCGCCGCCGCCTTGGACGCTGCGCAGATAACTCGCTCCGGCGGCAAGATCGGCGTCGACGGTGTCGTCGGCGAGCTTTCCCAATAGCGGTCGGAACGGTTCGAAATTGTCCGTGTTGTCGCCGCTCGGGGCGTCGAGCCCACTGTAAAGATTCGGCGCGATCGTACGATAGCCGGCCTTCGCGAAGCGCCGGACCGTGTCGCGAAGCTGGTTGTCGACGCCAAAGGCACCCATCACGACCACGACGCCGGGTGTGGCTGCGGACGCGTTCTTCGGCGCTGCGGCGTAGCTCTCGATCGTGCGCCCCGGGCTCGATTGCAGCGGCGGCCTCGAAACGGCGAGGTCGGGATCGTCTTCTGGGACGATCGGCGGATGCGGTTTCCCGAATTCGAACGCATCTACCGCCAGCGCGGCAGCGGGTCCCGCAAGCGTCGCGACGCCGGCCGAGAGACCGACGAAGAGGCGGCGCTTTAGTGCGGGATTGGTTGCACGGGTCGGATCGGTCAAATCGGGCATGGTTGCAACGCTCCGTTTTCGACGTGCCGGGCGCGATTCCATAGGTTTCGTCGGTTATAGAAACGAGAGATCGGTGTGCGTCGGGACGCAGTCGTTCTCGACGAGCCACTCGCGATTCCACAGTTTCGAGCGGTAGCGCTCGCCGCCGTCGCAAAGGATGGTCACGACGGTGCTGCCCTCAGGCAAGGTCTGCGCATAGCGCGCCGCGCCGACGACGTTGAGTCCCGTCGAGCCGCCGAGATACAAACCTTCCTCGCGCAAGAGCCAGTAGACCATTTCGATCGCTGCGGGATCGTCGACTTGTAAGGCATCGTCGACGGGCGCATCACGAAAGTTGTCGGTGATGCGTTTGATCCCGATACCCTCCACGTTCGAATCGCCGGTCGTTTCGAGGGTTCCGCACTTGACGTGGCTGTAGAGTGAGGATCCCATCGGATCGCAAAGCGCCACGCGCACGTTCGGGTTGCGTTCCTTTAGGTAGAGGCCGGTGCCGGCGAGCGTTCCGCCCGTGCCGCAGGCGGCGACGAACGCGGTGAGCGCGAGGCCGAACGCGTCCCAGATCTCGGGCCCCGTGGTCGCGTAGTGGGCCGCCCGATTGGCGACGTTGTTGAACTGATCCGCCCAAATGGCACTCGGCGTCGACTCGGCGATGCGCCGCGCGACGTGATAATAGTTTTCCGGATTGACGAACGGGACGGCGGGGACGACGCGAACGTCGGCGCCGATCGTTTGAAGCAACTCGATCTTCTCGCTCGATTGATCGTCGGGGATGCAGATGATCGAACGGTAGCCGCGCGCGTTCGCGATGAGCGCGAGGGCGATGCCGGTGTTGCCCGCCGTCCCTTCAACGATCGTTCCGCCCGGCCGTAGGCGTCCCGTTGCCTCGGCGTCATCGACGATTCCCTTGGCGGCACGATCTTTGACCGAGCCGCCCGGATTGAGGAACTCGGCCTTGCCCACGATCGTGCGCCCGAGCGCGGCGGAAAGCTTTGGCAAGACGATGTGCGGCGTCGCGCCGATCGCTTCGGCGAAACCACGCGGCACCAGCCGCGCAGCATTCGCCGAAGCGTTAGTGATAGAGATGTCCGCAGGCGACGTAGTGCGCAAGATTTTGCGCCGAGGCGTGGACGTTGACCGAATAATTGCCGGAAAGCAACTTCGATTCGGGAGCTTGTACGAGCGTACGCGAGTGGCCGTTCACGACGTCGGCGAGGCCGAGCGCCGGCTTGGGATCGATATCGTCGCAGGTTATCGATTTGCCACGGTGGATGTGTGCCGGCTCGTGGCGGCCCGCAGGTTCGCTTTGCAAATCGATCACGACCAGCGTGCTATTGCCGCGCGAAAATAAGGTCACCCAGCCGACCTGTCCCGAGTTGTTCTTATCGAGCATGCCGAGTTGAGTCCCGGATCCGGAGTCGTCGGGAGCGATCTGGGCTTGGACGCCGCCGCTGAAGCAGAGTGCGCCGGCTAGCATCAGGCCGAGCGCAATCGAACGAAACGTCATTGACAATGCTCCTGTGAAAGCGGCCCCTTCAAAAGGGGCGTGCCGGGGAACGTGCGACCAACCGAGGCGGGTTTCCCGCCGACCGCCGCGGAGACGCGACTCACCGGAAATTACGGGCGTGGACGCCGGCGATGGCAGCGCCGGTATCGAGCGGCCAAAAGCGCTTGGCGAGGACGTCGACGCAACCTTGCTCTCGCTGTAAGGTTCCCTCGATGATCAGCGCAGGCGACGAACGGACCACGCGCCGGTTACGCTCGTAGACCGCCGGATTGACGATCACGTTGACGAGTCCGGTTTCGTCCTCGAGCGTCAAGAAGACGAAACCTTTCGCCGTCCCTGGCCGCTGACGCGTAATCACCATCCCGCCGACTTTGCAAACCAGATGGTTGGGCATCGCGCCGAGCCGAGCGGCTGCGATAACGCCGTGCGCGTCGAGCCTCTTGCGGAAATGCGCGATCGCTTGCGTCCCGGTGGTCAAGCCCGTTCCCCACAGATCGAAAGCCGTCTCTTCAACCGGTAGGAGCGGCGCGAAGTTCGCCGCCGGCTCGTCGACCTCCATGACGCGCCCTAGTTCGCCGCGCGCTTCGCGTTCGTCGAGTCCCCGCAACGCCCACATCGCTTCACGTCGCGAACCGAACCACGACGCGAACGCGCCGGCGATCGCAAGATTCTCGAGCGCGTCTTGGGCGAGTTCGGTGCGCGTCGCGAACTCGCCGAGTCCCGCGAAAGATCCGCGTGCGAGCGCAGTTTCGAGCCGTTCGCGCTGTCCCTCGCCGAGACCGCGCACGACGTGAAAGCCGAGCCTCACCCCGCCGTCGCCGTCGACGAAACTCCAGAATTCGCTCGCGTTGACTTCGACGGATTTGACGACGACGCCGTGCCGGCGCGCGTCGTTGACCAGAACTTCGGTCGAATAGAACCCCATCGGCTGCACGTTGAGAATCGCCGCCAGGAAAACGGCGGGTTCGTGACACTTGACGTAGGCCGAAGCGTAGGCGAGCAGTGCGAAACTCGCCGCGTGCGACTCGGGAAAGCCGTAATCGGCGAAACCTTCGAGCATATGGAAGAGTTGGTCGGCGGCTTCGCGATCGATGCCGTTCGCGATCATGCCTTCGACCAAACGCGGATAAATTTCAGCCATCCGCTGGCGCGAACGCTTGTGACCCATCGCGCGGCGGAGTTGATCGGCTTGACCGGGCGAGAACCCGGCGGCTTCGATCGCCATCCGCATGCCCTGCTCTTGAAAAAGCGGGACGCCGAGCGTTCGTTCGAGGATCGGCTTGAGCTTTGGGTGCGGATAGGTCACCGGTTCGAATCCGTTGCGACGGCGCAAGAACGGATGGATCATATCGCCCTGAATCGGACCGGGACGGATGATCGCGACCTGCATGACCAGATCGTAAAAGCATGCCGGCCTCAGTCGCGGCAGCATCGACTGCTGTGCGCGCGACTCGACTTGGAAGACGCCGATCGAGTCCGCGCGCTGGAGCATCGCGTACGTCGCACGATCGTCGGGCGGGATCGAGGCCAGCGAAAGCGGCGGCTTCGCATCGCCGTAGCGGCGTCGGTAAAGATTGAACGCGTCGCGTAAGAGCGAGAGCATCCCGAGGCCGAGCAGATCGATCTTGATCAGCCCCAGATCGGCGAGATCGTCTTTATCCCACTGCACGATCGTGCGATCGGCCATCGTCGCCCACTCGATCGGCGCGACCTGAACCAACGGATCGCGCGTGACGACCATTCCGCCCGAATGGATGCCCATATGCCTTGGAAATCCTTCGATGCGGCGGCACATCGCAATCAACGTCTCGGCGAAATTGTCGCCTGGCTTGCTTTCGTGCAAGGTTTCGGTGGCGTCGTATTCTTTGGCGAGCGCGTCGACTTGGGCGAGCGAGAGGCCCAGGGCTTTGCCGACGTCGCGGATCGCGGAGAGGGTGCGATAGGTGATCACTTCGGCGGCCATGGCAGCGTGCTCGCGACCGTAGCGACGGTAGACGTATTGAATCACCTGCTCGCGGTCCTGGTGCGCGAAATCGATGTCGATGTCGGGAACCTCGTTGCGCTCCTCAGAGAGGAAACGCTCGAAGAGCAGATTCATCCCGACCGGATCGACCGCGGTGATGCCGAGCGCGTAGCAGACTGCGGAGTTCGCGGCCGAACCGCGGCCTTGCGCGAGGACGCCGAGTTCTTCGGCAACGCGCGCGATGTCCCAGACGATCAAGAAATAACCGGCGAGATCCATGCGTGCGATGATACCGAGTTCGTATTCGAGTTGACGCTCTACTTTAGAAGGAAGAGGCTCGCCGTAACGGCGCTTCGCGCCGCGGTAGACGAGCGTGCGCAGATACGAGTGCGTGCTCGGCTCTTCGGGTGGGACGGGGAAAAGCGGAAACTGGCCGGCGAGTTTCTCGAGCCGGAAGCGGCACCGTTCGGCGATCGCGAGCGTGGCGCGGAGCGCTTTGGGATAGGGCGCGAACAGCCGCGCCATCTGCGCCGGGCTTTTCAGATAGAACTCGGCGTTCGCCAAGAGGAGCGTCCCCGCGCTTTGCAAGTTCGTCTTGTACTTGATGCAGGTCAGGACGTCGCAGAGCCGCGCATCGTCACGCGAAGCATAGGCGACGCCGTTGGTCGCGACGTACGGGATTCCAAGACGCTCGGCGAGCGCGATCTGCGCCAGGACGAGCCGCGCGTCGTCGGGACGCAGATGGTGCTGCAATTCGAGATAGAAGCGGCCGCCGAAGAGGTCGCGCAACGTCATGGCGCGCCGCTCCGCCGTCGCGACGTCGCCGCGCGCAAGCGCTTCCTCGACGTATCCCTGCCGCGAACCGGAGAGCACGATGACGCCGTCGCTCTTCCCGTCGAAATCCACCAAGCGTGAGCGCGCATCGCGTTTCTTCCCACGAAGCTGCGCGTTCGAAATCGCACGCGCGACGTTTGCGTAGCCGCGCTCGTCTTCGGCCAGCAGGACGAGCCGGGGAAAACGCGCGCTTTCCTCGAGGGTCGGCGCACTGTGGCGCTTGGGGCGCAGGTCGGGGAGGTCGAGGGTCAGTTCGGCGCCGGCAATCGCGCCGAGCGGCGTCGGCTTAGCGGCCTTGGCAAACCGGACCGCTCCGTACAATCCGTCGCGGTCGGTGAGCGCGACAGCCTCCAGCCCCAACTCGACCGCTCGCGCGACCAGCTCTTCGGGGTGCGAAGCCCCCTCTAAGAAGCTGAAGTTCGATCGGCAGTGCAGCTCGGCGTAGCGCGCGGCGGCCATGGGCCCACATGCTAATCGAACGTATGTTCGATGTCAAGACCAGAGGCTCACCTCCCTGTGACGCTATTTCGGCAGGAGGGCGAGCTCGGCTTGGGCGTCTTTTTGGATGTCAAGTGCACCTTGGCGGTAGTTCGAATAATCGCTTCCGAACGAACTGCGCGCCGAGCTTCCGCCGCGGTTGACGTTGTTCGACGTCGAAACGCCCTGTGACGAGGCACGCCACTCGATCGTGTCTTTGACGAGTTTCAAGGCCGCCTCGAGATCGTCGCGTGCCGAATTGCTGTTGCCGAGCAGGCGTTGCAGCCGCCCGATGACGACATAGTATTGCGCCTGCCGCACTTGACCGTAATGAGCGCCTTCGATGCCGGAATCGGTCGAGAGCGTCGACATCGCTCCTTGACCGGTCGGATTGCTCAATTTCTCCTGCACGCACTCGCGGTAGACTTCGATGATGCGGTTTCCCGTGGCGATCACCACGTCAACGGGTGTATCCGGATTGGCGGTCTGTGCGTCGAAATCGCGGACCGGCTGGGTCGCGTTCGGGCAGACCTTGTCGGAGAAGACGATCGGTGCTGAGGAAGGCTTGGGCTTGACCTCGACGGCGAGCGCCAGCGTCGGCGCGAGTGACATGCCAAACGCAGCCAGAACAAAAACGAAGATTCTCACGGCGTATCCTTCATGAAGCCAGGTCGCCTTTCTCCGAGGTTTCGAGGTCGGTTTTCCTGCTAGGGCGTGGGGGTGGGGTTCGCGCCGGGCAGCGACGGGAGTTTCGCTAACTCCTCGTTCGCGCTGTCGCGAATCGCAATCGCCGGGTCGTGATACTTTGAGGAATCAGTCGCCGCCATGTGGGCCGAGGCGGATCCGACGTTTCGGTCGTTCGACCGGTAGTAGGCCTGCGGCGACGAGCGCCAATCGATGGTGTCTTTCACTCGGTCGATGGCGGTCGTGAACGCGAGCCGGGCCGCGTCGAAATCGTCGAGAATGCGGTGCAGGCGTCCCATGACGACGTAGTATTGCGCCGCACGCAGATTCGCGTAGTGCAACGCCTCGACGCCGTAATCCGACGACACCCGCACGGAGTTGTTGACACCGTTGGCGACCTCGATCTGCAATTGCTTCGCGTTTGCGCAGGTCTCGTAGGCCGCGATGACGCGGTTGCCGGCCGCCAACACCTCAGCGACGTGCTTCTGCGCTGTGTATTTGACCGTGTCGAATTGGCGAACCGGCTCGGTTGCGTTCGGGCAGATGATGTCGGAGAATTGGGAATCGGCGGCGCGAGTGGGGCTCGCAGCCGACAGCACAGCGCCGAGCGCCAAAGCAAATGCGACGGACCACTTCATCTTCATCGTTGACAAAGAGCCAAACGGGCTCGTGAAGACCTATCCCAGCTTCGGGCCCGCGTTCCTGCACGAGAGGAATTCCTCGCTTTGCCGCGCGAGCCTAGCAACTCAATGCGTTATCGTAACCTCGGGCGCTGGGGCGTCAAAGTCTCGAGCGTCGGGCTCGGCTCCTGGCTTACCTACGGAGGCAACGTCGAGGAGGCGACGGCGCGAGCTTGCATCGAGCGCGCCTATGCCAAGGGCGTGACCTTCTTCGATACCGCCAATGTGTATGCTCGCGGTCGCGCTGAAGAGGTTATGGGGCGGGCGATCGCCGGTTTCCGCCGCGATTCGATCGTCTTGGCGACGAAGGTGTACTTCCCGATGGCCGACGGCCCCAACGACCGCGGACTCTCGCGCAAGCACGTCTTCGAACAATGCCATCTCTCGCTGCGCCGGCTCGGCGTCGATTACGTCGACCTGTATCAATGCCATCGCTTCGATCGCCAAACCCCGCTCGAAGAAACGTGCGCGGTGATGAACGATCTGGTGCGCCAAGGCAAGATCTTGTATTGGGGCGTTTCGGAGTGGAATGCCGATCAGATCGCCGGCGCCGTCTCTTTATGCCGCGCCCGCGGTTGGGCCGAGCCGAGCAGCAATCAGCCGCAATATAGCGCGCTGTGGCGACGCATTGAAGAGCGGGTCTTGCCGACGTGCGCCGAGTTCGGTCTTGGGAGCGTCGTCTGGTCGCCGCTTGCGATGGGAGTCTTGACCGGCAAGTACACCGATGCCGGTAAGCCGCCGGCGGGATCGCGCGCCGCGAGCCCGGCGGCCGAGATGATGGAAGACTATTTCACTCAACCCGTGCTCGACGCGGTCCAGCGGCTCAAGCCGCTAGCGAAGGAAGCGAACGCGACGCTCGGACAATTGGCGCTGGCGTGGTGCTTGCGGCGGCCGGAGATCTCGAGCGTCATCGTCGGCGCTACCAAACCCGAGCACGTCGACGACAACGTCGCGGCCGCCGATCTCGACGTCGACCCTGCGCTCTTCGCGCGGCTGGACGAGATCCTGTTGCCGGTCGCGCCTCGCGAACCATACGTCTCGTAAGTGGCGCGAATCTTCGATCACGTGGATTTTCGGGTGCGCGACGTCAGCACCGCGAAGCCGTTTTACGACGTGATGTTGCGACTCTTCGGGATGCGCGGCAAGGTTCAAGAAGACGGCAGCGTCGTCTACCTGCGGATTAACGGCGGCAAAATCGAAGAAGCGTTCGCGTTGCTCGAAGACCGCAACCACCGGCCGAACGCGACACGCGTCGCCTTCGGTGCGGCATCGACGGAAGACGTCGACCGTTTCGCGCTGCGGCTACGCGAGGCCGGCGCGTGCGCCATGGAGGGCCCCGAGTGGTGCCCCGAGATCGGCCCGAACTACTACGCCTACTTCTTCGAGGACGGCGAGGGGAATAGGTTCGAAGTCGTCTATCGCTGACGATCTAACGTTATGGATTTGGCGAGCGATAGAGCACGTGCGATAAGCCCTTCCATTCGACGTCGCGTTCGTAGACGAGGCCGATCTTCTCCATCACGCGGCGCGATCATTCGCCGCCGAGCGCGAGCGTCGCCCAGACGCCGCTTCCCGGTAAATTCTGGCCGCCGTCGGCGACCAACACCGTCCCGGTCACATACGACGCGAGTGGCGACGCGAGAAACACCGCGACCTGACCGATGTCTTCCGGCGTGCCGAATCGGCGCAGCGGGATCGCCTTCGTCAGTTTTTCTTTGACCGCGTCGCTCGAGACCAGGCGCCGCACGCCTTCGGTTCCTTCGATCGGTCCGGGGACGATGCTGTTGACGCGAATTCCATGACGGCCCCACTCGAGGGCGAGATCTTTCATCAGCATGTCGACGCCGGCTTTAGCCGCGCCGACGTGCGCCTGAAACGCATACGGCATGTAGGCCATTCCTGCCGAGATGAAGGTGATCGAACCGCGCGTCTCCTTGAGTTGCGCGAACGCGGCGCGCGCCGCGTTGAACGAGCCGAGCAGATCGATGTCGACGACGGCCTTGAAACCGTTAGCGCTCAGCGCCTCGGCCGCAGCCGGAAAATTGCCGGCGGCGCCGGCGACGAGTACGTGCATCGGCCCGAGCGCTTCTTTTGCGGCGAGCATCGCGCTTTCGAGTGCGGCGTAATCGCGAACGTCGGCGACCTGCGCAAACACCTCGGCGCCGAGCGCGCGCAGTTCGGTGACCGCGCCGTCGAGCCGTTCCTGCGTTCGTCCGCAAATCGCGACCTTCGCACCGAGGGCCGCGAAGGTCTTGGCGATGCCGAGATTGATCCCGCTGCCGCCCCCGGTCACGAAAAGTGCTTTTCCACGAAAGAGATCGCGCGGAAAGACGTCGGTGATGTTCACGCCGGGCTCTTTCGACGGGATCGGGGAGATACCGGCGGCCTTCAGTCGTAGATGCCGCGCAGATACCAGCGGCCGCGTTCGGCGACGATGCGCCAGAGCGCGCCGTCGCCGAGCAGGACGTCGTACGCGTCGCACGCATACGGCATCCCGCCTTCGTCGAGCGCTTCGGCCCACCACCATTCGTCGACGCGCCAGGGGCCGGCGGCGTCGAGGACGGCCCGTTCGGCGACGTGGACCGGCCGGCCGCGTGCGAGATGCACCGCGATCTCGCGCGGCGCGAGGACGCGATAGGCGAGCGTTCCGGTTTCCGGGAGCGGCGCCGGCTCGGCGCACGCGACGGCCGAACGGCGCGGCAGGGTCGCGGCGTTGAACGGCTCGTAGACGAAGCGCGTCTCGTATCGATTGCCGAGCGCGATGCGCGCGCGCAGGGCCGAATGTGGACCGAGCGCGGCTTCGAGGCGCGCGAGCGCGATCGCGACGATCTCCGGATCGGGATCGCCGCCGGCGAAGAGCGAGAGTTCGGTTCCGCCTTCTTCCAAGCGTTCGGCGCCAAGCCGTAAGCCCGCGACCGGCGCGTGCAGCACCACGCCTTCGAGCCGCGCTCGCAGCAGATCGAACATGGTCGTGCTCTGCGCGGTCGGCTGCGCCAGCGGCGTCGGAAGATCGAGCCTCTCGCCGTCCTCACATTCCAGCGTCAAACGCAGAAAGCCGCAGCGTTTACCGGCATACGCGACGTCGTCGGCGACGCGCGCGACCAGCGAGCGCAGCGCGAACAGCAATTGGTCTTCGCGTTCGGCGGTCCCCTCGCCGTACATCGAGCGATCGATCGCGATTGCGCGCGGATGCGGGACGAGCGGCGTCTCATCGACGCCGCGCGCGTGAGCGTGCCACTCCGCAGCCTCAGAGCCGAATCGGCGCACGAACGGCCCGTGCGGCAGCGCCGCGAGCTCGCCGAGCGTCTTCACGCCGAAGAGATGAAGCCGTTCGATCACATCGTTGTCGAGATCGAGAGCGTACAACGGTAACGGTGCGACGAACGCCGCCTCCTCGCGGCGCCGGACGATCGTTCCGTCGGCGACGCGCGCCGCAGCGCGGGCCACGAATTTGTTGGTGGCGAGCGCCAAGCGAAACGGCAGCGGCTGATCGCAAGCGGCGAGCGCCTCGCGAACGCTCGCGAGCCAGCGTTCGGCGCCGCCGTCGATGCCACGCATCTCGAGGAAAGCGAGTCCGTGACCCGCGTCTTCAACCAGCGGTGAAGCGAGATCGAGCGCGTCGAGCACCGTGGTCCAAACGGCGGCGTCACGCGCCGGATCGTCGACGGCGACGACGGCTTCGCGCGCGCAGGCGCTTGCCTGTACGAGCGTCATCCCGAGGCGCGCGCCGAGCGCAAACGCCTCGCCGTCGACATCGACGGCGTGACCCCGCTCGAGCCGGTCGGCGACGATCAGCGGCCGTTCGCGAAATTCGGGATGCCCGAGCCGCGCGATCTCGACCTTATACGACGGAACGAACGCGCAGACGATGGGCATTTCACTATCTCATGAATGATGGGATGCAAAAAATTCCCAGAGCACTGCGGTGGCGTCGAGCGCACGCGATGGTTGTTCGAGACCGATGAGCGAGACTGCAATGGGCGGCGGCGTTTCGGAGCCAGGCCACTGATGGCCGGCGCCGGCGATCGTGATGAGTTCGACGGTTCGACCGGCGGCGCAACTCGACGTCTCGTACCGAACTGGTAGAACCTCGCGCACGCGCGTCTGAGCGCAGGCATCGGTGCTGCGCCAGCGTGCCATCACGTCTGGAACCGACAGGCGCGGCGTCTTGTCGACACCGGTTCCGATGCCGCCGTTGAACGGGACTCGCGTGTCGGTGAGGCCGTGGATCGCGAGCACCGAAGTCGGTTTGGGACGATCGCAAGGAGCGGAAAACGTTCCGGCCACCGGACCGATCGCCGCAAAAGTCAGCCGCGACTCGCATGCGAGGCGATAGGTCATCATCGCGCCGTTCGAGATGCCGGTCACGTAGACGCGTTTCGAATCGACGTTCTCGTCGCGCATCGTTTGCTCGACGAGTACCGTCAAGAACCCGAGGTCGTCGATCTGCCGCCGCATCGGGACGCCGCAACACGTTCCGGCGTTCCAGGCACGGAAGAGCCCGTCGGGATACAACGCGACGAAGCCGTGTGCGTCGGCGGCTTGATCCCAATGCAAACCGGTTTCGGCTCCCGCACCGTTGCCGTAACCGCCGTGTAAAACGACCACCAGCGGAACCCGCGACGTTCGCGCCAGCGCGAGCGGACGGTAGACGCGATACGTGCGCGCGATGCCGCCGAAAGTCATCGCCCCGGCACGCGGCGACGTGTTCGGTGCCGGAGCGGCATTCAGGCGCAGCGGGACGAGCGCGCCGCCGGCGATTGCGAGCAACGTGCAGATCACGAGCACGAACAGCGCGCGGAGCAAGAGCGTCATAGCGCAATGATCCTCCCCGGCGGTGTTCGTTGCAAGGAAACTTCCGTGAGAAGTTCGCGTTCGCGCGTTGCGGCGAACGGGACGCCGTCGCCCTCGAACGTCGTGCGCGCGAAATGTGCGCGGCGTCCGGGCACGGCGCGCTTGTGCTTGAGCACGGTCGCTTCGACACCCGCGCCGGCCAGCGCGCAGAAGAGTCCCGATTCGCCGGCCCAGCGGACGCACTCGGAACGCAAGCGCACGCGCAACGACGCGAAGTAGCGCAATTCGTCGGAGGCCTCGACCCCGAGCGCGACGAGCAGCGCCCCGGCGCGGTGCGTGAGACTTGCCAAACGCGTCCACGCCGTCGCCCCCAACCGCACCGTCGGGATGACGACGACGCCGAACGCCGCCGCGCGCAAGAGGATGTCGGCGGCGCGCGCAACCGCGCTCGGATCCTTCGCAGGGATCACGAGGAGTCGCCGGAGATCGACTCCCGCCGCCGCCAGCGCGGGAGGATAGAAGGCGCCCTCGCTGCCTTGGGGAGACTCGATCAGCCCGGCGAGGCCCCCGCCGGCCGTCGCCGCCGCCAAGAGCCGTGCCGCGAGCGCCGAGCGTCCCGAACCGGCAGGCCCTTCAAGCGTCGCGAGCGTTCCGCGCGGAAATCCGCCGCCCAGCGCCGCATCCAGTTCGCAGAAACCGGTTCGCACGACCGCCTCGGCGGCTAAGGTGAAGGCCGCGGGGCTGGCGGTACGGTGGCCGGCCTCCAAGGCAGCGCGCAGCCCGGCAAGCGCTTCGCGGCGAGGATCAGGCGAGACCGAGGCGGCCATGGGAGGCCCATGATATCGAACATATGTTCGATTCGTCAATGGGTCGCCAGGTCTAGTACCCTGTTTAGGGAGCGACGTGCAGCGAGGCTGCCGGAACGTGAAGTTCGGTGGTCGTCAAGACCTTCGAACTGTAGCTGAAGCTAAAATCGTGCGCGCTGTGCTTGTGCGGATCGTGCATGAGCACGAGGCGGGTTCCGTTCGGGTGCGTTAGCGCCGTCCGTGCCTCGGAGACGTCGAGAAATGCGTTGGCGCGTTCGATCTTGGGATGATTGAGCACGATGAACGTTCCGAGAAGCTGCGGGCTCGGTGCTTGTCCCGGCACGACGGCACCGACGGCGAAATGACCGGGGCCGGGGACGCGAATCCCAAGCAATTTGAGTGCGACGCGCCGCGCCTCGAGCGCGTGCCGCCGGGCGTCATGCGCCGCCTGCCAGACGGAACCAGAACGAGTCAAGCGGTATTCGGCCGTGTCTCTTGGCGCGGTGAGCGACAACGTCGGCTTTCCGTACGAATAGCGCAGACGCTCTTCGTGTTCGAGCAGATCGGAGGCGCGCACCGTGACCGGCGCGCCGTCCCAGTCGGCAAACGTCCACGTCACGTGTTGCCAATCGGCGAACGTCTGCGGAGCCGTCGCGCCGGCGAGCCTGCTCCACCACGACCAAAGCCGGTCGATGTTGGTGTGATGGGCGAAGAACAGCGGGTCTTTGGCCGCGGAATGAATTTGTCCCATGTCGCCGCCGACGTCCACGTGAATGTTCGCGTGCACGCCGTTTTCGATCGAGCCGTTGTTGCTCGCCTCGACGATCGGCCGATAGCCGAAAAAATCGCGGCCCGCGAACGTCATCGCCGCCAGCGCGTTGGTGTCGTCGCGTTCGAAGAGTAAGAAGTGGCGCGGATGCAGGAGCGGATTGGGCCGCCCGGCCGGATCGGTTGCGTCGGTGTAGAGCGTGGGATCGTTGAGCGATTCTAGATTTGCCTCCCAACCCCAAACCGGGAGCCGGAAGGTCGGATCGAGCGACGTCCGTCCGGTGAGATGCCAAGCGAGGATCCGCTCGTGAAAATACAGATAGGCGCGGTGCCACGGGAAGAAGTGATGCGAGCCGTGGATCATGTAGTGTGGATCGAGCGCGCCGCGTTCGTTGGCCAGCGAGTGCACGATCTTCTGCTGCGTCCAACTGCGCGGATCGTTCGGGTGCGCCGCGCTCCAGGCGAACATGTTGGCGTAGGCACGCCTGATACGCGCGACTTGCGCCTCATCGTTCTTCACCAGGTCGTCGATCGTGCGCCGTTCGGCGATCGGCCGTTCATCGGGTCGCGTCGCAAGGCTCACCGGAACCGCTGCCGTGCTCGCGGCGGAAAACCCGATCGCTGCGCTCGTGCCGAAGGCCGCCGACGTAGCTAAGAACGTGCGCCGGTCGAAACGGCGCCGATCGCTCGTGCGGTCCATCCCGGGCGACCTTACCCGGTCGTTGCGGCTTCCCTCTCGGACCGCCGCGCGTGGAACCCGCCGATGGAGGAGACGCTTGCGCCAAACGCAAGGACCTCCGCTGGCACTCGTTTTTGATGGAGGTTTCTTATGCGTTTCGCCCTGCGGACGCTCTTTGTTGCCGCTGCGCTCGCATTTGGCGCGACGCAGTTTGCCTCGGCCTCGCTCACGCCGAACGTCACCAAGATGCGCGACGGCTCGTTCGCGGTGAACAGCCCGCGCGATGTTAAGCCGCTCTTGACGGCAGAAGGCCTCACCAAGATGGGCGACGGCTCGTTCGCGGTGATCAGCCCGCAACACCAACTCTTCTTCGTCCGAAAAGCCGGCGCGCCGGGAGTGCTCGCGAAGCCCGGAACCTATAAGCTTGCCAACGGCCACCTGGTGACCGTCGGCAAAGGCGGGGTCGTCACCGATTCGAAGAGCTGGACACAATTCACCGATCCCGGCAAACTCACGGGCGGTACGAACTACTATAAGTAGATCGGCGGCTCTTGTCGCTGATCAGAGCATGATCAAGCCGCGGCGGACGCCTTGCGTCACCGCCTCGGTGCGGCTCGAAACGCCGAGTTTCGCGAAGATCGACGCAAGATGAAATTTTACCGTATGCTCGGAGATCGTAAGCGCTGCGGCAATCTGTTTGTTGCCGGCGCCGCGCGCGAGCTGGATCAGCACTTCGCTCTCGCGCGGCGATAAGCGCTCGCCGTCGCCGAGTCCGGGCGCCCCGAACTCCCTGCTCGTCGCAAGCGTATGTGGTTGAACGGCGACGAGCCCCGCGGCGACCGCGACGACGGCGGCGACGATCTCATCAGCCGTTGCATCGCGTGAGAGGATGGCGCGAGCACGCTCGTCGTGCGCCGGAACCTCGCTACGCCAAACTGCCCGCGGATCGTCGACCAGAACGACGCTCGGCGTTTGCACCGTCTCGAACTGCAGCTCGCCCTGCTCGACGACGACGTCGGGTTCGAGCGTGGCGATCATGTGCGACAATTCCGCCGACGTCGATTCTCCGACGACCGCAACGCGAGAATCGCCGTGCAGAACGGCCGCCAATCCGGCGCGAGCGAGGGCCGAACTCGCACTCACGACGGTCCGGATCACACGCGCACGACGTGCCTTCCCAGAAAAGCGCTGACGGCTCCGCTCGGAACCGCGAGCGCCAAGCCGCGGGCGATCATGCTGTTGACGCCGACGACCCGGCCCGCCGCATCGGCGAGCGGGCCGCCGGAATTCCCGGGTGCAAGCCTCACATCTGCTACAACCCATCTCGAGTTGCAACGCTGCACGAGGCCGGCGCTGAGCGCGCCGACCAGGCCGAGCGGGTTGCCGATGGCCAGCACGAGTTCGCCCGGCCGCAATTCTGCGGCGTCGCGAGTCGTCACCGGCTCGAGACCGGTTTCTGCTTCCTCGATATGCAGCGCCGCCAAATCGCGTGAGGGGTCGTGTTTGCAAAGTGTGGCGCGGAAACGCCGGCCGTCATGCGTCTCGACAAGCGCGTACGGACCTCGCACAACGTGCGCGTTGGTGATGACCAAGCCCCTACCGGGCCAGATGATTCCCGAGCCGGATCCGCGACCGCGGACGTCGTGAACGCGAACCGTCGACGCTCGCACGCGTTCCGCGACGGCTGCGAACGCGCCGTCAAGATCAGTCGTCATCGCCCCGGCGTTCGGCGACCGTGACGGCGATGTCGCGTGGAGTTCCGGCGCGCAATATGCGCAGCGAGCGGACGGCACCGACGCTGTCGCCGGCGAGCGCGCGCTGCAGATCGTCCGCGTCTTCGATCGCATGCTCGCCCAGCGCCAGGATCACGTCGCCCATCACCACGCCTGCGCGGTCGGCCGGGCCGCCGGCGGCGACGTCGACCACGATCACTGCGCCTTCGGAGCCGATGCCGTGTTCGGCACGCAGCGTCTCGGGGATGCGCACCGCCTGCAACGCGACGCCCAAATAACCCCGGCGAATTCCACCGCTGCGGAGTTGCGCGACGACACGGTCGACGGTCGACATCGGAATCGTCAGGGCGGTCCGGCGCGAGAGTCCCCGCGTGTTGATCCCGACCACGGCGCCGGCCGCATCGACGAGCGGACCGCCTGAGAACCCCGGATACATCGAAAGATCTGGACGTAGGAAATAGTCGATCTCGCCGCCGCGCCAGGTACGCCACGAACCGTCGAGTGCGCTGACGACGCCGAGGCTGGCGCCCGGGGCGCCGTCTTCATCGCGCGCGACCGCAAGGACGATATGCCCGATTTTGACGTCAGCGAGATCGGCACGCAGCGCCGGCGTGAGCGACGCGCTCGTCCGCAAGAACGCGAGATCGGTCGTCGGATCGCGACCGATGACCTCGGCGGAACAATGCGCGTCACCGGCAAGGAGAAGTTCGATGTCTTCATCGCGGTCGAGCACGTGGTCGACGGTGACGACGGTGTGGTCGTCGAGAGCAAGGCCGCTAGCGTCGCGGCGTGCACTTGCGTCGACGTATACGACCGAAGGTGCGATCCGTTCGACGGCGGCGGCGAGGTCGTTGGAGAGCGCAGCGAGTGCGTTCGGAGTCGTGGCGTTCATGCTTCAGAGTATGGCAGGCCGGCCGCCTGACCGGACCACCGATTCGGCTAGTGTTCGCGGCGAAAACCGGCTGCGGCGAGACTCCTACGTCAGCAGCAACAGTTTCCCGGTCGTTTTTCGTCCCTCGAGATCGCCGTGCGCGCGCGCCGCTTCCGCGAGCGGATAGTCGCGCTCGACGCGCACGTTGAGCGTGCCATTACGTACGGCCTCGAAGATCGCGCCGGCGCGCCAAGCGATCTCCTCCGGCGTTTGCGAGTACTGAGCGAGCGACGGGCGCGTGAGAAAAAGTCCGCCTTTGGTGTTGAGGATCTGAGGATCGACCGGCGGTACCGGACCGCTCGACGATCCGAACAACACGAGGTAGCCGCGGACACTCAGTGAGTCCAAGCTTCCGTCGAACGTCGTCTTGCCGACCGAATCGTAGACGACGTGAACGCCTTTGCCGTCCGTGAGGCGCTTGACTTCGGGTGCGAAAGCGGTCTCGGTGTACTTCACGACGTGATCGGCGCCGGCACGTTTTGAAAGTGCGGCTTTCTCGTCGGTCGAGACCGTGGTGATCACGGTCGCACCCTTCGCTTTCGCAAGTTGCGTCAAGAGGAGGCCGACGCCGCCCGCGCCGGCGTGGATCAGCGCGGTCTGTCCGCGTTGCAGCGGGAACGTACTCTCAACCAAATAGTGCGCGGTCATTCCCTGCAACATCAACGCGGCCGCGCCGCGCAACGAGACGTCCGCCGGCACTTTGACCAGGCGCGAAGCCGGGACCGCGGCGTACTCGGCGTAACTGCCAAGCGACATCGCGTAGGCGACGCGATCGCCGGGCTTGACGTTCGTGACGCCCTCGCCGACCGCTTCAACGATCCCGGCGCCCTCGCTGCCGAGAACGAGCGGAAACTGCGGCGCCTTGTAAAGTCCGGTCCGGTAATAGACGTCGATGAAGTTGACGCCGCAAGCCTCCAGCTTGACCAGCGCCTCTCCCGCCTTCAAACTCGGCATGGGGTGGTCGGTGTACTGGAGGACCTCGTGTCCGCCATGGCATTCGATCGATATCGCTTTCATGTCGCTCGGTGAGTTGGCTCCCGGCCGACGGTGCGCCTCGGGTTCGGTCGCGGGCCTCTCCGGGAGGGGCGGGCGAGAAATTTTGGGGCTAAAGGGGTTGACAACTTGTGCCGATGTGCTATTGTACTAATGTACTAGGACAATATGGAGTTAGGAAAGCTCATGGACGTAGACAAGCTGCTGAACCCGCTGGAGGAGACCAAAATGCCGAACCGTCAACCGACCCCCGCCCCCGACGCTCGTCGGACCGTCATCCCGGCCCCCAAGACCGATGCCATGTTCGCCGGCTGGGGCGTGAAGCTCTAAGTCACGGCTCGCAACCAGAACCCGCAGTCAGGAAGCAAACGTGGCCGCAATCTTCACCGTCGATCCCCGTAGCGGTGTCCCGCTGTACCTCCAGCTCATCGAGCAGGTAAAGCGGGCCGTCGCGTTAGGGACGCTCGGACCGGGGGAGCAGCTACCGACCGTCAAGGCGCTGGCCCTCGACCTCACGATCAATCCGAATACCGTGGCGCGAGCGTACCGCGATCTCGAGCACGACGGCGTGATCGATACGAGCCCCGGCCGCGGCTCATTCGTGCGAATGGACGGATCGGTCGGCGAATCCCGGCGCGCCGTCGACGACGTCGCGCGATCGGTTCTCGGTGACGCCGTCCGTGAAGCGAAGACGCTGGGTCTGGCGCGCAAGCGCGCGGCCGAAATTTTTGGCGAACAACTTGACCGCTGGTTTCCCGCTGGAGAAAAAGAGTGAGTTCGACATACGCGATCGCAATACGCGATTTTACTAAGCGCTACGGTTCCTTCGAGGCCGTCTCAAATCTGACGCTTGAAGTGGAGCCGGGTTCGATCTGCGGTCTGCTCGGACCCAACGGTTCCGGCAAGACGACGACCTTCAAGTGTTTGCTCAACCTCGCTCGGGCGACGTTCGGCACGATGCAGGTCGAAGGTGCGCCGGTGCAGCCCGCGACGTTCGAAGAGCTGACGTACGTCCCCGAGAGGAGCGCGCTTTACGAGTGGCTGACCCTCGCCGATCATCTCGAGTTCAACCGCCGCTCTTACAGGAAGTACGACGCCAAACGAGCGGATGAGCTAGTCAATCTTTTTAGGCTCGAGCGGAAGAAGAAGGTCGGCAAACTTTCGAAGGGCCAGCAAACAGCCGTCGCGCTGATCCTCGCCTTCTCGATTCGGCCGCGCATCCTCGTGCTCGACGAACCGGCGAGCGGACTCGACCCGGTCTTTCAACGCGTCGTCCTCGACCTGCTCATCGAAGCTGCCGCCGGTGGAGCGACGATTCTGTTCTCGTCGCACCAGATCGGTCAGGTCGAACGGGCTGCAGACCGGGTTGCGATTCTCAAGAACGGCAAGCTGATCGTCGACGGAACCGTCGATTCCCTCAAAGGTTCCGAAAAAGTCGTCGAAGCGATCTTCGATCAGATGGTTCCTGAGGTCGACGGCCTCGCGACCGACGCGCGCGTCCGTCGCGTCGAGCGCTCGGGGCGCATCTTGCGCGCGTACGTCAAGGAAGACAGCGAGGGCATCGCGCGCCGGCTGAGCGAGTACGCGCCCAAGAACGTCGCCGTCATGGATCTGAATCTCGAAGACATCTTCATCAACGCCGTCGGCGGCGAGATTCCGATGATCCGCGGGGGCGAGTAATGACGTACGCGCAGGTATTGCGATTACGCCGGGCGCTTCTGGTCTACGGAACCGTCGTCGGCGGCTTGTTCTTGATCGTGGTTCTGTTCGGGCACTTGCCGAACGCGACGTTCGACGTCGAAACCACCTTCGGACATCACGCGACGAAGAGTGTCTCGTCCATCAATTTGAGCGGGCTGTTGTTCTTCACCGGCTGGGTCACCATCATCTTTGCGACGGTGATCAGCACGAGCCTGAATCGTGAAAACGACGGCGTCGAGATGGTCTGGACCAAACCCATCGCGCGCGGGCGTCTGGCATTTTGGTACATCGCGTTGGACTTCGGCGCCATCCTGGTGGCGTACGCGTTCGCGGTCGCACTGTGCGTGCTCGCCCTTGCGAGCTTCGGCCTGCTGAAATATGTCAGCGTCGACGGCCGCACGATCCCGACGCTGGTCATCGGCTTGGGCGTCGCCTTCATGTGGTACGGCTTGCTGCAGGGCCTTTCGTCGTGGCAGCGCGGCGGGCGCGGCGGCATGGTCATCGGCCTGAGCTGGGCCGCCGCCTTCGTGCTGACCTCGCTCGCGGGAGCGACGGCCGGCGGAGGTCTACCGCTGCTGCACTCGCTCTTCACTGCTCTCGATGTCGTCAATCCGGTGGCGTATTTCTCGTCGTACACCCTTTCTGGATATGGCGCCCACGCAAGCCCCGTTCTGCCGCAAGCGCTGGCCGGAACCTTGATGCGCTCGGTCGCGACGTGGGGCATCGGTATCCTGGGTTGCGCGGCCGCGATCGCCGGCTGGAAGCGCCTGGAGGTCTGACGCGATGACGTACGTGCAACTCCTGCGCCTGCGCAAGGCGCTCATGATCTACAGCGTCGTCGTCGTGGCCGTGTTCCTCTTGATCTTGATCCCGACTCACTG
>Ga0209422_1000086_pt1 | contig 21267 bp, 19 predicted proteins | sample BlaSpr_A8_OM2_M3_FD_187983 | JGI IMG/M metagenome (GOLD analysis project Ga0209422, IMG submission 187983) | Forest soil microbial communities from Thunder Bay, Ontario, Canada - Black Spruce, Ontario site 2_A8_OM2_M3 (SPAdes) (version 2) | ecosystem: Environmental > Terrestrial > Soil > Boreal... | reverse complement strand
CGGCCGGCGATGCGCTCGAGATCGGCGAAAACCCGGTAGCGCCGCTCGTCATGCAGGCGGTTGAGGGCGGCACTGAAGAACTGGCTGTAATCCATCGCAAGACCCGAAACGGAGCGCAACGCCGGAATGGCGAGAGCCTTTTTAGAGCGTTTCCAGGATTGATGTCGAGCCGGAATCGGGGATCGAACTGTCCGTAAGATGAAGGGCGGGTTGCTTCCAGCGCGCACCAAAACTTGATCCCGATCAACACGCTAACCGCACGGCCGATTCTTGCAGAGGCTACCGCACCCGACCGCTGATCGATTCCCTGCCACCCCGCGCTAGATATCGTGAGCCGGGTCGCCATCGTGCGCCCCGATCGATCGCCAAGACCTGGAAACATTTGAACCTATTTCTGACGAAATGAAACATTTGTTGCAAATTTGCCCTTTCCGATCTAGCCTGCGCGGACGCGCGGCGGTCCGGAGATCAAGTCTTGGCGATGAAGCAACTGCTGGTGGAGATGACGGCGGGCTTCGACGAACTGTCGCCGCAGCTAAAGGAAGCGGCGCGATGGGTGATCGACCATCCTGCCGATGTCGCGCTGCTCACCATGCGCGAGCAGGCGCGGCGCGCCGGGATTCCGCCGGCGACACTGACGCGGCTGGCGCAGCGCTTCAAGCTGAAGGGCTATGACGAAATCCGAAGGCTCTCGGCCGAAGCGGTGCGTGAACGCCCGGACAGCTATCGCGGGCGCGCCGAGGAGCTGTTGCAGCGGCGCGACAGCGAGGGCGATGCGGCGCTGATCCAGGACATTTTTTCCTCGCTGAGCCGTCACCTGCGGGAGCTCTCGAAGCCTGCGGTGGTCGATCGGTTCCGGGCGGCGGCGGATATCATCGCGAAATCCAGACGGGTGTTCTGTCTCGGCCTGCGCTCGACATTTTCGGTTGCCTACAGCTTCCACTATGCGCGCGCGCTGTTCGGCGCCGAGTCGGTGCTGGTCGACGGTCCCGGCGGCATCGCCACCGACGCGCTGCGGACAATCGGGCCGGCCGATGTACTGCTGGCGATCTCGGTCAAACCCTACACGCGTCAAACCCTGCAGGCCGTGCGCTACGCCGACAAACGCGGGGCGCGGGTCATTGCCGTGACCGACAGCGAGGTCTCGCCGCTGGCGATGCTCGCCCGGGAGACGCTGGTCGTGGGTACCGAAACGCCCTCGTTCTTTCACACCATGGCGCCGGCCTTCGCCGCGATCGAGTGCCTGACCGCGCTGGTCGCCGCGCGCCGCGGAAGCGAGACCCTGAAGTCGCTGGCCGCCAGCGAGGCGCAGCTCGAGGCCTTCGACACCTACGTCATGACAACCAGGAAACGGACAAAACGATCGTGACCCACGTCCTGCACCGGCAGATCAACCACATCTATCCGGTCGCGGCGAGCGCGAGCGGCATCAACATCCGCGATACCGCGGGCAAGGACTATATCGACGCCTCCGGCGGCGCCGCGGTGTCCTGTCTCGGCCATTCGCACCCCGACGTGATCGCCGCCATGCGCGCGCAGCTCGACAGGTTCGAATACGCCCACACCAGTTTCTTCACCTCGCAGGCGGCCGAGGAGCTTGCCGACGACCTGGTCGCGCACGCGCCCGCAGGTCTCTCCCATGCGTTCTTCGTCAGCGGCGGGTCGGAGGCGATCGAGGCGGCGCTGAAACTGGCGCGACAATATTTCGTCGAGCGCGGCGAGCCGCGGCGGCGTTATCTGATCGCGCGGCGCCAGAGCTATCACGGCGTCACGCTGGGCGCGCTCGCCGTCGGCGGCCGCGAATGGCAGCGCCGGTCGTTTGCGCCGCTGTTGATCGAAACCCACCACGTATCGCCGGTCTACGAATACCGCGAGCGCCTTGCCGACGAGACGCCGGAGGCCTATGGCGAACGGCTGGCGCGCGAACTCGACGTCAAGATCGCCGAACTCGGCAGCAAGAACGTGCTCGCCTTCGTCGCCGAAACCGTGGTCGGCGCCACCATGGGCGCGGTGCCGGCGGTGCCGGGCTATTTCAAGCGGGTGCGCGAGATCTGCGACCGCTATGGAATCCTGCTGATCCTCGACGAGGTGATGTGCGGGATGGGCCGTACCGGCACCCTGCATGCCTGCGAGCAGGAAGGCGTCAGCCCGGACATCCTGGCGATCGCCAAGGGGCTCGGCGGCGGCTATGCGCCGGTCGGCGCCATACTGATGCAGGAGCGCATCTTCAAGACCATCGCCGAAGGCTCGGGCGCGTTCCAGCACAGCCACACCTATACCGGACATCCGCTCGCCTGCGCCGCGGCCCTTGCCGTGCAACAGGTGATGCGCCGCGACGATCTGCTCGCCAATGTCCGCCGCCAGGGCGCGCATCTGGCGCGGCGGCTGCAGGAACGCTTCGGCAATCATCCCTTCGTCGGCAATGTGCGCGGCCGCGGCCTGTTTCAGGGGCTCGAGATCGTGGCCGACCGCGGCACCAAGCAGCCGTTCGATCCGCTGCGCAAGATGCATGCGCAGATCAAGCGCGAGGCGATGGCGCGCGGACTGATGGTTTATCCGATGGGGGGGACGGTCGATGGCGCGCAGGGCGACCACGTGCTGCTGGCGCCGCCTTTCATCGTCAACGAAGCGGATGTGGATTTGATCGTCGAACGTCTCGGCGATGCGGTCGATGCGGCGCTCGCAACGACCGGGTGAGGCCGGCGCCGGGCCGCGTCGGCCGAGAGGCGGGACTCCATAGAGGGATAAAGACGCCATGACGAAACTCATCAGCGGTCTTGCGGCCTTGGGTCTGGCATTTACGCTGGGGTCGGCGGCCTCCGCGCAAAGCCTCGGTCCGACGCTGCAGAAGATCAAGGATTCCGGCACCATTACGATCGGCAACCGCGACTCCTCGGTGCCGTTCTCCTACCTCGACAACAACCAGAAGCCGATCGGCTTTTCGCTCGAGCTGTGCGACCTGGTGGTGGCGAAGGTGAAAGCCAAGCTGGCGTTGCCCGGCCTCAAGGTCGCCTATCAAGCCGTCAATTCGTCGAACCGGATTCCGTTGGTCAAGAACGGCACGGTCGATATCGAATGCGGCTCGACCGCCAATACCATCCAGCGTCAGGAGGAAGTCACCTATTCGGTGATCTTCTACGCGCCGCAGTTCAAATGGATTGCGCTGAAGTCCTCCGGCCTGAAGACCACCGACGATCTCAAAGGCAAGACGGTGGCCGTCACCCAGGGCACCAACACCTCGCAGTTCGTGGCCAAGCTCAATACCGACAAGGGCCTTGGCATGAAGATCCTGCAGGGCAAGGATCACGCCGAATCCTTCCTGCTGGTCGAGACCGGCCGCGCCGCGGCCTTCATGGAAGACGACATCCTTCTTGCCGGCCTCAAGGCGACGGCCACCTCGCCCGACAATTTCGCCTTCCTAACCGATGCGTTCCCGAGCGATCCCTACGGCGTGATGATGGCGAAGGGCGATCCCGAATTCAAACGGCTGGTCGATGACGCGCTCACCGAAGCGATGAAATCGGGCCTCTACGACAAGCTCTACACCAAATGGTTCGAGAGCCCGATCCCGCCGAAGAACATCAACCTGAATTTCCCGCAATCGGACAAGCTCAAGGAGCTGGTCAAGGTCCCGAGCGACAAGGCCAACGGCCAGTGACAAGCCACATGCGGCGCGTCGACCTGTCCTTTCTCCCTCTCCCCGCTCTTCGCGGGGAGAGGGTTGGGGTGAGGGGCTGCCTCCACGAATGCGGAGCCAGAACGTATGCGGAGCCTCCCCCTCACCCGGATTCGCGCTGTCGCGCGAATCCGACCTCTCCCCGCAAGCGGGGCGAGGTGGATCCGAGCCGTGCGCCGGTTCAACTAGGGGCACCTTAGAAGGGGTCGCCATGTCCTTGCTGTTCGAGCCAACCCCCGACGGCGCAGGACGATATCTCGACTGGATCGTGAGCGGCCTCGGCTGGACGCTCTCGCTGGCGCTCGGCGCCTGGACCATTGCGCTCGTGGTCGGCACCCTGATCGGCGTCGCCCGCACTTTGCCGAAGGGAATCCTGCCCCGGCTCGGGCGGGTCTATGTCGAGACCTTCCGGAACATTCCGCTGCTGGTGCAGATGTTCTTCTGGTACTTCGTGCTTCCCGAGCTGCTGCCGGTTCGCATCGGCATGGCGATCAAGCAGATGGACCCGCCGTGGGGCAGCTTCGTGCCGGCGCTGATCTGCCTTGGCCTGTTCACCGCCGCACGGATCGCCGAGCAGGTCCGCGCCGGGCTGCAGGCGCTGCCGCGGGGACAGACCGACGCCGCCTTCGCCCTCGGCTTCGCGCGGGCCGGCATGTACCGGCTGATCCTGTTGCCGCAGGCGTTCCGGATCATCCTGCCGACGCTCACCAACGAGTTCATGACCATCTTCAAGAACACCTCGGTGGCGCTGACCATCGGGCTGGTGGAGCTGACCGCGACCGCGCGCGAGATCAACGAAAACACCTTCCGCACCTTCGAGGCGTTCGGCGTGGTGACGATCGTCTATCTCGTGATCGCGCTTCTCGCCTGGCAGATCATGCACCGGATCGAGCAGGCGGCGCAGTTGCCAAGTCTCGCCAGCGGGAAGTCGCGGCCATGATGGTCGACCTTTCCGCCATCGTCTCGGCAGGGCCCTATCTGATGCAGGGCCTCTGGTTCACGCTGCAGATCACGCTGGTCGGTGTCGCCGGCGGCATCGTTTTCGGCAGCCTGCTTGCGGTGGCGCGACTGTCGCACAACCGGCTGGTCGCGATGCTGGCGACGGCCTATGTCAACCTGATGCGCTCGATCCCGCTGATCCTGGTGATCTTCTGGGTGTTCTTTCTGGTTCCCTGGGCGATCGGATGGCTGACGCGCAGCGGCCGCCCGGTCGCGGTCGGGGCCTCGCTGACGATCTTCGTCACCTTCGTGCTGTTCGAGGCGGCCTATTACGCCGAGATCGTGCGCGCCGGCTTCCGCTCGATCTCGCCCGGCCAGTATTCGGCCTGCGACGCGCTCGGGCTCTCCAAATTCCACGCCTACATCTACATCTTGTTTCCGCAGGCGATCCGCGCCGTGCTGCCGATCCTGTTGACCCAGACCATCGTGCTGTTCCAGGACACCTCGCTGGTCTACGTGATCTCGGCAACCGACCTGTTGGGAGCCGCGACCAAGATCGCCCAGCGCGACGGCCGGCTGGTCGAGATGTACCTCACCGTCGGCGTCATCTATTTTCTGATCTGCTATGCCGCTTCGCAGCTCGTCAAGCAGTTGCAGCGCCGCCTCGCCTTCGGGGTCCGGTGATGATCGAGATCGACAATATCTCAAAATCGTATGGATCGTTCCAGGTCTTGAAAAACTGCTCGGCCAGCATCGCCCGCGGCGAAGTCGTGGTGATCTGCGGTCCCTCAGGCTCCGGCAAGAGCACCCTGATCAAGACCGTGAACGGGCTCGAGGGCATCGACGCCGGTGAGATCAGTGTCGGCGGCTTTCGGCTGGCGCCGGGCGTCAGCAACGTCGCAGCCTTGCGCCGGTCGGTCGGCATGGTGTTCCAGAGTTTTGAGTTGTTCCCCCATCTGACCGTGCTGAGCAACGTCACCATCGCGCAAACCAAGGTGCTGAAGCGATCGAAGGCCGCAGCGGAGGAGAAAGCGCGATCGTTGCTGGCGCGGGTCGGGCTATCCGCTCATATTGCAAAACATCCGGCGCAGCTGTCGGGCGGCCAGCAGCAGCGCGTGGCGATCGCCCGCGCGCTGGCGCTCGATCCCGAGGTCATGCTGTTCGACGAGCCGACCTCGGCGCTCGACCCGGAAATGGTCAACGAGGTTCTTGACGTCATGACCGGATTGGCCCGGCAGGGCATGACCATGGTGTGCGTCACCCACGAGATGGGTTTTGCCAGGAGCGTCGCGAACCGCGTGCTGTTCATGGACGGCGGCGAGATCGTCGAGACCGCTGAAGCAACGAAATTCTTCGACGACCCGCGGACGGATCGCGCGAAAGCCTTCCTTGCGAAGATCCTCAAGCATTGAGCGCCGCGGTCGGCGGATCGTCATGAGGCGGACCGCGTCCCCGCTCGTTCGTCCTAGCTAAAGGCGAGGCACCATCCCGATCCACGCAGCCAGCAACGCTCTTCGGGAACCTCCTGTTCGCGATAGAGGCGGGTGACCTCCTGCCAGCCTCCCTTCGCAAAAGCTTCGGCCAGCGCGCGTTCCGACGCCTCGTCGCGGCTCCCGGCGCAGGGAAAGATCGCTACCGCCGAAATCCACTTCGCAAGATAGTCGTCACCGCGCCGCTCGATCCGAAACACCGCGCCGGCACTCGCCAATCGCTCCAGCGAGTTTGCCCCAAAGCCCCGGTCCGAGGTCATCGGCAGGATCAGGCGCCCGCCATCGGCGAGGCGATCGAGCCAGTTTTGCGCCGGCCGCGTGCAGCCGGCATTGACGTAGATGACGTCGGCTTCGTCGAACGAAGCCAAAGCGCCGTCGCCTTCGATGATTTCGACGTTGGGGTAGCCTGCGAAATTGGCGTTGGCGCGCGCGGCGAGTTCCGGCTCATATTCTATTCCGGTAACCCGGCCGGATGATCCCACGAGGTGGGCCAGGATGGCGGTGTAATAACCGGTGCCGGTTCCGATATGCACGACGTGGTCGCCCGCGGCCACCGATGCCTGGTGAATCAGGTGCGCATGCAACGACGGTTGTCCGTTGTTGAGGCGCCGTTCCGGCAGAATGCCGACCAGATCATCGGTGTACAGATAAACCGGATCGGCGTCGGGCGTGGTGACGTAATCCCGGAACCAGCGCATGATCGGCCACGGCCCGGTCCCCAGAAAGGCCTCGCGGCGTATGGCGCCGAGCGCGGCGCAGAGACGCGCATCGTCGCCGACCCGCGCGGCGGCGAGAATCTGTTTGGCGTAGGCCGCCCGGATGATGCTGAGTTCGCCTTGCCGGTCCATCCGACCCTTTCGCCCACGCCAGGCCAATGCTAGGGTGGTGTGTGATTCAACACAACTGGGTGTGTGAAATAGCACAAGACCCTGAAGAGGCCAAATGAAAAAGCGGCTTTATCCGGCGGTGCTGGAGCGCGGTCCGAAGGGCACGTTCGGCGCCTGGTTTCCGGATTTTCCCGGCTGCGTCGCCGGCGGAAGATCTCAGGAGGAGGCGATCGAGAGGGCGGAGAACGCGCTGGCGCAAACAGTCGATCAGTTGTTCGAGCAGGGCAGGTCGCTTCCCGAGCCGACGCCGATCGAGCGCATCGCGCCTCCAAAGGGCTGCGACGTCGTGGCCTATTTCATTGTCGGCGTGGACCCGCCGGATCCGTCGGAACGGGTGAACGTCTATTTGCCGAAAAGCCTGATCGCCCAGGTCGACCGGCGCGCGGCCGAGCTCGGCATGAGCCGCTCCAGCTTTTTCGGGCTCGCGGCCACCACGGCGCTGATCCACTTTCCGGGCTTTCAGGAGGGTTTGGCGGAGCCGCGATCGAAGGTGCACAAGACCGGCCGGCTGCGAACGGGAAAATCGCCGACCAGGAAGCCGTCGCCGTAAGCCGCCAAGCGTTGCTCGGCGGATTTGGCCGGCGTGAAGAAGCTCAGGTCGTCCTGAAGCGCAGCATGCCCTCGGACTCTTCGGCGGTCAGGCGCCCTTCCACCAGCATGTAATTGACATGGGCGATCAATTCGCCGGCGGCAAAGCCCATCTGGTGCACGTCCAGCACATGCTTGTGGAACACCACCGGCACCAGCTCCTTCGACGTCTTCGAGGTTTCCCGGCAGGCTTCGGCGATCAGCCGGCAGCGGTCCTCGTGATGATCGGCCAGTTGCTTGATCCGGGTCTTCAAGCCGTAGAACGGCACGCCGTGACCGGGCAGCACGATGACGTCATAGGGCAGCGTGGTGGTGAGGCTCGCCAATGAGGCGAGATATTCGCCGAGCGAATTCTGGTCGGGCTCGACCGCCCAGACGCTGACATTGGGCGAAATCTTGCTCAGCACCTGATCGGCCGACAAAAACAGTTTGTCGGCGGCGCAATACAGCATCACCTGGTCGAGCGCATGGCCGCCGCCGGTGATGACCTTGAAGCGCCTGGTCCCGATCGAAATCTCGTCGCCATGCGAGATGCGGCGATAGGCAGGCGGCAGGATCGAAACCCGCTTCAGATAATCCTGGCCGCGGCCGAGCAGTTTGTCGGTCAGGTTCTCGTCCATGCCGTGACGGCGGAAGAACAGCCGCTGCGCGTTGCGGCGCTCCTCGGTGCCGCGGTTCTGGTGATAGACCGACTGCAGGTATTCGACCTGCGACATATAGAGCGGGCAGTTGAAGCGCTCGACGATCCAGCCCGCGAGACCGACATGGTCGGGATGCGAATGGGTCACGATCAGGCGGGTGATCTTCACATGGGCCAGCGGCCCCTCGAACAGCGCGGTCCAGGCCCCGATCGACTCTTCGTTGCCGAAACCGGAATCCACCATCGTAAATCCGTCGCCGTCGGCGAGCAGATAGATGTTCACATGGTTGAGCCGGAACGGCAGCTTGAGCCGGACCCACAATATCCCCGGCATCACCTCGACCACCTGATCGGGGCCGGGGTGATTTTCCCAGGGGTAGCGCAGGGCTTCGGCCGAGGACTGAACCGTATCTATTCTTGAATGCATGGTTCCGCGTCGCAATGATCTGGTACCGGCTTAGCCGCACAATCGGCGCGGCGCCAGCCGAAAAAAGCAGATGCGGCCTTGGGCAAACACATGGGTTAGGCTGTCATTCCGGCGCGCGCCCCGGCGCGAACCTCAGATGTGCAATTGCACATCGGGGAATCCCGCGATTCCGGCTTCGGTGCCATCGGGCCGCGCTTCGCGCGCATCCGTTGGCATCGCCCCGGAATGACGGACTTACGCCGCCCGGATATTCGACAGGAAGGCGTCGATTTCGGCGCGCAGCACGTCGGCCTCGCGGCGTAGCGCGCTGGAGGCGCCCAGCACCTCGGAGGCCGCCGATCCGGCTTCGGCCGAGGCGGTCGAGACGCCGACGATGTTGCTGGAGACCTCGGCGGTGCCGCCGGCGGCGTGCTGGATGTTGCGGGCGATCTCGCGGGTCGCCGCGCCCTGCTCCTCGACCGCGGCCGCGATTGCCGTGGTCACGTCGTTGATCTCGCTGATGGTGTTGGTGATGCTTCTGATGGCGCCGACCGCCGAGGTGGTCACCTGCTGCATGCTGGCGATTTGCGCGCGGATTTCGTCGGTCGCCTTCGCGGTCTGGTTGGCGAGGCTCTTCACCTCGGAGGCGACCACCGCAAATCCGCGGCCGGCTTCGCCGGCGCGCGCGGCCTCGATGGTGGCATTGAGCGCGAGCAGGTTGGTCTGCGAGGCAATGGTCTGGATCAGATCGACCACGACGCTGATGCGGCCGGCGTTTTCGGCAAGCCCCTGCATGGTAGCGTCGGTGGCGCCGGCCTCATCGACGGCCTTGCGGGCGATTTCCGCCGAGGTCACCACCTGGCGGCCGATTTCCGAGATCGACGAGGACAGCTCTTCGGTGCCGGAAGACACGGTCTGCACATTGGCCGAGGTCTCCTCGGCAGCGGAGGCGACCGCATTCACCAGGGCGCTGGACTGATCGGCGGTCGCCGACATGCTTTGCGCCGTGGCCTGCATGGAACCGGCGGACTTCTGAAGGCTGTCGAGCGCGCCGCGGACGGCAGCCTCGAATTCGACGATCCGGGCCTCCATGCGGCTGGCGCGTTCGGCCTTGGCGACGCGATCCATGTCCTGATCGGCCGAGAGCACGCGGGCCTCGATCATGCTTTCGCGGAAGATTTCCAGCGAACTGGCCATCGACGCGATCTCGTCGTGGTGGCTGGAGCGATAGATTTCCGTTTCGAGGTCGCCGTCGGACAGAAGCTGCATCGAGCGCTGCAGCGCGCGAATCCTGCGCAGGATATTGCCGCCGACATAGAGCCAGACAAACAGCGCGGACCCGATCAGGGTGAGGCCGCCGAGCGCCAGCATGACCGTGGTCGCAAGCGAAATCTCGCGGCGCGCCTGGAAGGTCGAGGCGTTGGTCTCGTTCTGCACGCCGTCGACGAGTAGCTGCACGCTGATGCCGAGACCGACATTGAGCTTGCGGGTCTCCTCGAGCACGAGCTGGCCGTAATCGTTGGTGTCCAGTTCCTTCTGGCGCAGCTTGAAGACGCCGGTCTTGCCCTCGCCGAGCGCCAGCAGTTTCAGCGCGGCGTCCTTCAGGTTGATGGTCCCGGAGTTTTTGGGCAGCGAATCGAGGTCCGACTTGACGCGTGGCAGCGTCGCCTTGAATTCCTTTTCGATCGCATCCAGCGCGTCGCCGGAGCCGGCCGAGAGCGCCGCGGTCATGTCGGATGCCATCAGATTGCCGCTGGCGACGACATTGCCGAGTTGCTCGACGGCGCGCGCCGCCTCGGCTGCGGCATCGGGAGAAAGGTTGGCGGATTGCAGGATGGCGTTGATCTGGGTCTGGGCGTCCATCATCGCGGGTGCGGCGGCGGCGACGAAGCTCGCCTGCGCCTTGCGCAGCGCGTCATATTGCTTCTCGTGCTGGGCCGCGGCCTCAAGCCGTTCGCGGGCCGCCGAGCCCAGGCTTGTGATGGTGTCGTCGATGTTCTTGATCGTCTCGGTGAGGGCGGCGACCACGGTCTTGTCGGCGCCGAGTTCGATGATCTCGCCGAGTTTGGCCATCGTGCCCTGCTGGGCTTCCTTCATTTGTTTGGCGCGTTCGTCGAGCGTGCTTTGGTTGTCCGAGGCCAGCACTGCCGGCCCTTGGCTGGCAAGACTGGCGCTCTGGGCGGCAAGCTGCAGGCTGGCCGCAAGCCGCGGGATATCCCGGCCCGAGAGGTCGACCATGGTTTCGCCGAGATGGTTGAGCACCATGCCGGCGCCGGCGCTGATGACGATGGCCATGCCTGCGATCACGGCGAAGGCGGCGAACAGGCTGCCCCTGACACCCCAGCGCAGCCGCAAAAATCTCAGGAAACCAAACAGTTTGCCAATCTTGAAACGCATCGCCATGCCGCCCCACCCTGCTCGGAACCGTCCGGCCGCAGTATCGCGTTACCCGGTTAACAAAATCGGGAACAATCAAGGGTTTTGGGTAATTTTTGCGCGGCGTCGTTCGATTTGACGCGTTCTATTCACGCGAACCGGGGCAGGGCCCTGATCAATCCCGGGACAGGCTTTCGCTCGAAAACGCCATGAAGCAAAAAGGCCGGCGCGAGGCCGGCCTTTTCGTCGATTTCCGAACAGATGCGGATCAATACTTCGCGACCACCGGGCTTGCCCAGTTGAAGCGATAGTTCACACCGACCTTCACGACATGGTCGTCGGTGGTGAAATTGCCGAACGGAACCAGGGCGGCAGGCGCCGTGAAGTTGGCGCTGCCGAAGTTGTAATATTGATATTCGATCTTGGCCGACCAGCTCGGGGCGAACATGTATTCGAGGCCGGCGCCGACGGTGTAGCCGTCACGATGGTTGCCATTGATCGCGAACGCGACCGGCACGCCGCCGAGCGTGACCGACTCGTTGTTGTCGGAGAAGGCATAGCCGCCCTTCACGTAGAGCAGCCCCGGGCCCCAGGTGTAGCCGACGCGGCCGGTCACCGAACCCAAGCCGCGCTGGTTGTTGTTATAGGCAAATCCGCCGGGGAATACCGCGCCGACGCTGCTGCCGAGCCAGCTGAACTGGCCTTCGACACCGACGACCCAGTTCGGAGAGAACTGATAATCGCCGCCGACCTGCAGACCGCCGAGGAAGCGGCCGTTATTGTTGTTGCCGGTGGTGAGCCCGTTGAAATTATTGCTGCTGTTGAAGGCGCCGCCGACATGACCGCCGATATAGAAGCCCGTCCAGTTGTAGATCGGCGCGGCATAAGCCGGAGCCTTGGCGTAGTAGGGTGCGCGAGCCCCGAGATCGGCCGCGAGTGCTGGCACGGTCGCGCCGAGAGCGACGAGGGCCACAGTACCGAGTAGAAAATTCTTCATTGGTGTTGTTCTCCGACAGATCATTTTTTCATCTTCGAGGCGCCGCGTGTCGGCTCCATCCAAGGGCGCAGTTAGACTGCTTTTGAATAAAATGCTGTCACCCGCAAGCCACAGTGGGTGAGAACCCAACCTATTGGGGAACAACAAGATTCCGTGATTAACGAGGCCTTAATCAAACCTGAAAGAAGCCTTAATTTTTGCACGCTGAAGACGCCTCCCGACCCGCGCGCGCGATCCGAAAAGTTCCACCGCAAACGAGATCAGTGCGCGCGAGAAACGAGCAGCTCTCTACAGTTTCTCGACCGCCTTGAACGAGCCGTCCGGCTGAATCACGGTGAGAAAAACCTTGGGCGGGACGTCCCGCGCCTTGGGCCCGAACGTCATGATGTTTCCACTGATGTCGAAGCGGCCGACCTCGTTGATGAGCCGCAGCATCTCCGCGCGGGTCGGATCAGGTCCTGCCAGTTTGAGCGCGGCCGCCACCAGACGGCCGGCGAGATATCCCTCCAGCGAGACGAATTCCGGCTTGAGAGCGGGATCGAGCGCCCTTTCGGCGGCCTGGTAATCGGCGACGACCTTGACCGAGGCGTCCCACGGAAACGGCACGACCTGGGAGACGATCACGCCCTTGCCCTGCGGACCCAGTTCCTTCGCCAGCGCGTTGGCGCCGACGAAGCTGATATTGACAAAGATCGGATTGAAACCGGTTTTGTGCGCGAGCTTGATGAACTCGGCGCACGGCCCGTAGGTGCCGACCATCACCACGGCTTCCGGTTCGGTGCGCTTGAGCGTGCGCACCGCGGAGCCGACCGCCCTGGTGTTGCGCTCGAAGGTGCCTTCCGCCGTCAGCTCCATATGGCGCTTTGCCAGCGCCAGCTTGACGCCGGCCAGGCCGTCGCGTCCGAAGACATCGTCCTGGTAGAAGATCGCGATGCTCCTGACATGCAGATCCTCCGTCAGGTGCTTGACCCAGGCCTCGGCTTCGGCGCCGTAGCTGGCGCGAATGTTGACGACATTGTGCAGCTCCGGCGCGCGCAGGAAGGCGGCCCCGGTGAACGGACCGATGAACGGTACGTTGCGCGCTTGCGCGATCGGAACGGTCGCCGCCGTGGTCGGCGTGCCGACCGCGCCGATCAGCGCAAAAACCTTGTCCTGCTCGATCAGCCGGATGGTCTGATCCACCGAGCGGTCGGGGTCGTAACCATCGTCGCGGCTGATCAGATCGAGCTTGCGGCCGTGCACGCCGCCTTTGGCGTTGATCTCGGCGAACGCGGCAAGGATACCCTGCCGCATGCCCTGACCGAGCGCCGAGGAAGGACCATCGAGGGCCGCCGCCTGACCGAACAGGATGCGATCGGAACTGACCCCGATTTCCTCGGCCCTGGCGTGAAGCGGATCCACCACGGCGAGCACGATCGAAAGGACGGCAAGGATCATCAGTTGCAATGGTCGCATGGTGGCTGTTCCGCGGGGAGTCGACTTCGTCCACGTCCACCGCACAATATTCCCACCTTGTGAAGAGCTCGCTAACTCCCGGCGATTGTCGGCCCTCGTATTGATCCGGGGGACACCTCGCATCTTCACACCGGTTGCATTTTATCCATCGCGTAAATCGTTAACTAAGCCATCCGGAGTAAGCGGCAATGCCTGCGAATATTGGGGAGTATTTAACCCGAGTCTCTGTCCGATCGCTGTTGGGCACGGTGCCAGTTGTGACGAAAGATGAAGATGAGCGATCCAGGCGACAATCGCCAGGGCGATATGATCGAGCGGCGACAAGTCCCGGTATCGCGACGGCAGCTTCACCGGCCAGCGCTGGTCGCGGCCGGCATCGGACTATTGCTGTCGCTGATCGCGGCCTACGCCGTCGGACTGTGGGAGCAGCGCATCATCAGGGCGGAGTTCGAAAGCGTCGCCGCCACCGAACTGATCGTGCTGCAGAACGGGATCAACGAATATCTCAGCCGGCTGGTCGCGCTGCGCACGCTGTTCGAATCCGCCAACGAGGAAATCACCCGCAGCGAGTTCGAGGTCTTCAGCGGCCGGCTGTTCGAGAATCACCCGGGCCTCCTTCGCGTCGGCTGGCTGCCGAAGATCTACGGCAAGGAACGCGCCGACTACGAGGCAGCCGCTATCAATGACGGCGTCGCCGGCTACAGGATCAAGGCGTTCGGCGGCGATGGCGGCGCGGTTTCGCCGGCGCCGCCGGGCAGCCAGTATTATCCGGTCTACTTTTCCACCGAACCGAAGACCTCCGACGTCTACGGGCTGGACTATTCGACCGAGCCGACGCGGTGGAACACGCTGGAGCGCTCGCGCGACAACGATTCGATCGCGGTGGTGCCCACCAAACTGGTCTACGACATGAAAGGCGGTGGCCATGGCGTGCTGGTCAGCGTGCCGGTCTATGTCAAGGGCACGTCGCGCACCACGATCGCCGACCGGCGGCGCAATCTGAACGGCTTCATCGCCGGCATATTCGACCTGGCACAGCTGCTGCAATCGATCCGTGCGGCAACCGGGGCCTCTTCCGCCATCGACATCAACGCCTACCCGCCCGATCTCGGCCGCAGCGCCGGAGCCCAATATCGCGCGGTTCCGGATTATTCATCGGCGCCGCTGACGGCGAAGGCGATGAAGGCCTTTGCGTCGCCGGCGCGCTGGTCGGGCGCGCTCAGGATCGGCGATGCCAACTGGCAAGTGCTGGCTATACCCGCCCCCGGCGGCCGGCTGACCGCGCACTACGACCGCGCTTTGGTGGTGCTGGCCGCCGGACTGATCGTTACCCTCTTTGTGGTGATCTATCTCGGGCTCGCCAGCCGCAATGCCCGCCAGATCGAACTGGCCAACCGGCGCGTGCTGGAACTGGCCCGGATCGACGCCCTGACCGGACTGTCGAACCGGGCGGTCTTTCTCGAACAATTGGAGGCCGCGGTCGATCCGCGCGTAAGCCCGCGCGGCGACAGCTTCTCGGTGCTGATGCTCGATCTCGACCGCTTCAAGAACGTCAACGATTCGCTGGGACACGCCGCCGGCGACGCGCTTCTGCGCGAGGTGGCGAAGCGCCTGCGGTCGGCGCTGCGCTCGACCGATCTGCTGGCGCGGCTGGGCGGCGACGAATTCGCCATCATCCAGGCCGGCTGCAACGATCAACGGCAGGGTTCGATCGATCTGGCGGCGCGGATCTGCAAATCCATCGCCGAGCCGTTCCTGCTGCCGGGCCGCCAGGTCGAGGTCGGCACCAGCGTCGGCATCGCGATGGTGCCGGAGCACGGCCAGGATCGCGAGCAGATCCTGAAAAAGGCCGACCTGGCGCTGTACCGGTCGAAATCCGCGGGCCGCAACTGTTTCACGCTTTACGACGAAGCCATGTCCGTGGAACTGGAAGCGCGCAACACGCTGGAGGGCGACCTGCGCGACGCCATCGCGCGCTGCCAGTTCGAAGTGCACTATCAGCCGTTCTTCGACGTCCAAAGCGGCGATCGGAAGGGCTTTGAGGCGCTGGTTCGCTGGCGCCATCCGACCCGGGGGCTGGTGCCGCCCGACCAGTTCATTCCGCTCGCCGAAGAGACCGGCCTGATCGTGCCGCTCGGCGAATGGGTGCTGCGGCAGGCCTGCGACGACGCGACCTCCTGGCCGGACGGCGTCAAGCTCGCCGTCAACCTGTCGCCGGTGCAGTTCAAGCAGGCCGATCTGTTCGATATCATCCAGTCGGCGTTGCTGAGCTCCGGCTTGCCGCCGCAGCGGCTGGAAATCGAGCTGACCGAATCGGTTCTCTTGGAGCGCGCGGTCGAAAATCACGCCTTCATGCAGAAGCTCAAGAGCATCGGGATCTCGCTGTCGCTCGACGATTTCGGCACCGGCTATTCGTCGCTGAGCTGCCTGACCGCGTTCCCGTTCGACAAGATCAAGATCGACAAGTCGTTCATCTCGAGTCTGACCAAGCGCGACAAGAGCTCGGCGATCATCTCGTCGGTGGTGACGCTCGCCCGCGGCCTCGACATCTCGGTTACCGCCGAGGGCGTCGAGACGGCGGAGCAATTCGAGCGGCTGCAAACGCTCGGGGTGAATTTCGCGCAAGGTTACCTGCTCGGGCGTCCGGCGCCGCTCGGCGAACTCGAGGACCAGCCGCAACCCTTCCGCCCGCGCAAGGACGCGGCCTAGGCGGGGCCGCCGATACGTCTCGACAAGGCTATGCGTCCAATCGTCAAAACCTAAAGAAGAATAGCGTTTAGGGTTGGAAGTGCAGCCGGTAGCCGCCTAACCGAAGAAGCAGCCGTATTCGTCGTCTTGAACGACATTCAGAAACTCCTCCACCGATGCAACTTCCGGACTTGGCTGATAACTGTGCCATTTTAAATCGGCACGTTGCCACAAGACCTTCCAATTGAGTTTGCGCTTGTTGTAAGTCGCCTTGGCTACGGCTTGTTCGAGTGTCTTGGCCTTATCTCGCCAGTCAGGACGGAGCTCAAAGATCTCGATGCTCTTTCCGCTGATACGGAATGCAAGGTCAAGCTGAGCGCGAATATGCGGTGGTGGGCGCCGCTTTGATACGAATTCGGCGACCAACTTCTCGCAGCGCTTAATCTCAAACTCAGAGAGCGTCATCGTTGATTCGACCGGAGCGACCAGTCTTTTCTTTGTGATTAGCAAGGATCGAACGAAGGCCAGCCCGCGTCAACGGCAACCGTTTGACATTATTCGAAAAAACTGGTGCTGCCAGACAGGATTGAACTGTCGACCTCTCCATTACCAATGGAGTGCTCTACCACTGAGCTACGGCAGCATGCCCGGATACAGAATCGGCCGAAACGGCCCCTGCAGGCGGCCGATCCTTGCCACAAGGCCCCCTCTGGCGCAAGCGCGCAGGACCCTGGTGCCGTCGCCAAAACCGGCGAAAATCCGCCGAATTCCCCCTTGGGCGGCAGCCAGCTCCTTCAACCGGGCCCGTTGCGGTCCGATCCCGGTCCCCAATTCCTCGCCTCGCGCCGCCGGCGCGTTGATCGGGCGGATCATGACCTCGAATTCGATCATTTCGCCCGGCGATTGCGCGCAGGGCAGGCCGAACACAATATATTCAGATGACAGCGGCCGCAGCGCAGGGTTTTCGCCCAGCGGTCCATTCTGCCGGTGATGCAGACAGGTTCACGATGAAGGATGACAAACATAAAGGCGAGGGCCGATCCGGAACGCCGTCGAAAAAGGATTCGCGGCAGGATCGGCTGAAACTGGCGCTGCGGGAAAACCTCAAGCGGCGAAAATCGCAGGCGAAGGGACGCAGCGATGTCACGATGACGCCTTCTAATGGCGACGACGTCGCCCCACATGACGTCGGCGGAAAAAACCCGGTCGAATAACCGGGTTGGGCCCGCGACCGGTTTTGTTAGCTTCGGACGATGCGAGACGGAGATGGGCGTGGATCCGGCGACTGGAAATAACACCAATGGCGGCGCGGCGCCGACGCGCGCGTTTCCGCGCGTGGAGCAGACCTTTCCGAGCCTGACGCCGCAGGAGATCGCGCGCATGCGCCGGTTCGGCGAGCTGCGCCATTACAAGAACGGCGAAACACTGTTCGAGACCGGCAAGCCCGGGCGCGGGATGTTCGTGGTGCTCTCCGGCCATGTCGCGATCACCCAGCGCGACGGCCTCGGCCACGTCACGCCGGTGATCGATCAGGGGCCGGGGCAATTTCTCGCCGAAATCGGCCAGCTCTCGGGGCGCGTGACGCTGGTCGACGGCCATGCCGAAGGCGACGTCGAGACGCTATTGATTCCGCCGGATCAATTGCGCGCGCTGCTGGTTGCCGAGGCCGATCTCGGCGAGCGCATCATGCGCGCGCTGATCCTGCGCCGGGTCAACCTGATCCAGGGCGGCATCGGCGGCCCGGTGCTGATCGGGCCATCGAATTCCAGCGGAGTGGTCCGGCTGCAGAGCTTTCTCACCCGCAACGGCTTCCCGCATCATCTGCTCGACAAGGACACCGATCACGACGCCGCCGAATTGATAGCGCGTTATTCGCCTTCGCCCTCGGACTGGCCGCTGGCGGTGACCGCCGACGGCACCGTGCTGCGCAACCCGAGCGAGTCCGAGTTGGCGCGCGCGATCGGCATGATCGGCGGTCCGGCCGGGGACAAGATCTATGATACGGCGATCGTCGGCTGCGGTCCGGCGGGGCTTGCGACCGCGGTCTATGCGGCCTCGGAGGGGCTTTCGGTGGCGGTGCTGGATGTGCGGTCGTTCGGCGGCCAGGCCGGCGCCAGCGCGCGGATCGAAAATTATCTCGGCTTCCCCACGGGGATTTCGGGCCAGGCGCTTGCGGGGCGCGCCTTCACCCAGGCCCAAAAATTCGGCGCCGACATCATGATTCCGATCGGCGCGAAGTCGCTGGATTGCACCCGCCCCGACGGTGCCTTCGCGCTGACGCTCGACGGCGGCGATACGTTGCGCGCGCGCTCGGTGGTGGTTGCAAGCGGCGCGCGCTACCGGCGGCCGCAGATCGAAAAGCTCGACAAGTTCGAAGGCCGCGGCGTCTGGTACTGGGCTTCCCCGATCGAGGCGCGGCTGTGCGCGGAGCAGGACATCGTGCTGGTCGGCGGCGGCAACTCCGCAGGCCAGGCCGCGGTGTTTTTGTCGGGCCACGCCCGCAAGATCTACATGATCATTCGCGGCGGCGGCCTTGGCGCCAGCATGTCGCGCTATCTGATCGAGCGCATCGAAGCCACGCCGAACATCGAAATGATCTTCAACACCGAGGTGGTGGCGCTGGAAGGCACCGAAGACGTATCGCTCGAGCGGGTGCGCTGGCGCAGCCGCCTGGGCGGCGAGGATCACACCGCCGAGATCCGCAACCTGTTCCTGTTCGTCGGCGCCGATCCCGCCACCGACTGGCTCGACGGCTGCGGCGTCACGGTCGATCGCGGCGGCTTCGTGGTGACCGGCGCGCAGTCCGAACAGAATCAGGGCCGGCTGGTGGCGTCGCTGGAGACCTCGGTGCCCGGGGTGTTCGCGGTCGGCGACGTCCGCTCCGGATCGGTCAAGCGGGTCGGCGGCGCGATCGGCGAGGGCGCCCAGGTGGTGGCGGCGCTGCACGGTTTTCTCGGCGATGCCGCGAAACCCGCGCTATAAGCGAGGGCGTGTTAGAAAAAGGGAGAAACCCAATGGCTGACGTCGTCGTGTTGTACAAGACACCAAAAGATCCGGCTGCATTCGACAAATATTATGCCGCGACCCACATCCCGCTTGCCAAGAAAATGCCGGGCCTTCGCAAATACCAGGTCAGCCAGGGGCCCGTTGGGACGCCGGCCGGACCGTCCGGTATCCATCTGATCGCAACACTGACCTTCGACAGCATGGCCGCGGTCCAGGCCGCCTTCGGAAGCGCCGAGGGAAAGGCCACGGCGGCCGACGTGCCGAACTTTGCATCGGGCGGCGCCGACATCCTGATCTTCGACGCCAGGGACGTGTGAACCCGGCATGGCAAAGGGCTGCACGCACATTGCCGGCATCCGCGACGTCACGCCGAGCGCGCTTGGCTGCGAGGAATGCCTGAAAAGCGGCAGCGAGTGGCTGCATCTGCGGATCTGCCGCAGCTGCGGTCATGTCGGCTGCTGCGACGATTCACCCAACCGACACGCCACCAGGCATTTCCACGCCACCCAGCACCCGATCATCGAAGGCTACGATCCGCCGGAAGGTTGGGGCTGGTGCTATGTCGATGAAGTGCTGTTCGATCTGTCGAACCGTAAGACACCGCATAACGGCTCGATCCCGCGCTATTATTAAAGCCTGTTTCCCACCAATGAGAAAGAACAACGGATGAAATCCGCGACCAGAATCCTGTGTGCGGCGGCGTTGCTGGCGCTGTCCATGACCTTGCTGAATCCGGGCCGCGCCTTCGCGCAGGCGCCGCAGAGCAAGTTCGCCGAAGTTAACGGCATCAGGCTGCACTATCTGATTGCCGGCAAGGGCGACCCGGTCGTGCTGCTGCACGGCTATGCCGAATCCAGCCACATGTGGCTGCCGCTGATCGCAAAGCTTGCCGACAAGCATGCCGTGATCGCGCCGGATTTGCGCGGCTTCGGTCAATCGGCCGCGCCCGAGGACGGCTACACCAAGGCGGCGATGGCGCGGGACATCCACGCGCTGGTCAAAAGCCTGGGTTACGGCCGCATCCGGCTGGTCGGTCACGATATCGGGCTGATGGTCGCCTATGCCTATGCGGCGCAATATCCCGACGACGTCGACCGGCTGGTGCTGATGGAGGCGTTCCTGCCCGGCGTCGGCGACTGGAACAGCGTGTTTCTGTTGCGCGACCTCTGGCATTTCCATTTCTACGGCAAGACGCCGCTGGCGCTGGTCACCGGTCGCGAGCGGATTTATCTCGAGCATTTCTGGAATGATTTCGCCGCCGACCCGAGCAAATCCTTATCCGAAAGGGATCGCGTGTTCTACGCGAAGGAATACGCGCAACCCGGCCACATGAAGGCCGGGATGGAAGTCTTCCGCGCCTTCCCGAAGGACGCCGAGGATTTTGCAGGATTTGCGAAAGCCAAATTGGCGATGCCGTTGCTGGTGCTATCGGGCGAAAAGGCCGGCGGGCCGTTCCTGATCGAACAGGGCAAAATGGTCGCAACGAATGTCGAGGGCGTACTCGTCAAGGGTTCGGGTCATTGGCTGATGGAGGAAGCGCCCGACCAGGTGATCCCGAAACTGGTTGAATTTCTCGGCCGTTAGCAGCCGACGGCGCCGGCGAAGATGATGACAATCATGCAGAAAGTTGAGCCATTCGCTCGATTTCCTGATTGATGCCGCATGGCAGCATTGCCGGCGACATCACGCGCGCGTGTGGCAATTCCCGATCCGGAGTCGTAGCATCTTTCCGTTCCAAGAGGGGGAGCGCGCCATGATCCTTGGTATGAGTTTGTCGGCCTTCACCACCCTGCACATCGTCATCAGTTTGATTGCCATCGCCTCCGGCATCATCGTCATGTTCGGGCTGCTCGGCTCCAACCGGATGCCTGGGCTGACCGCGATATTCCTGCTGTTCACGATATTGACCAGCGCCACCGGCTTCCTGTTTCCGTTCACCGTATTGCTGCCGTCGCACATGGTCGGCATTTTATCGCTGGTGCTGCTGGCGATCGCGCTGATCGCGCTTTACGCCATGAAGCTTTCCGGCGCGTGGCGCTGGATCTATGTGGTGACCGCGATGGTCTCGCTCTATCTCAACGTATTCGTGCTGGTGATCCAGGCCTTCCTCAAGGTGCCG
>Ga0209422_1000085_pt1 | contig 21357 bp, 16 predicted proteins | sample BlaSpr_A8_OM2_M3_FD_187983 | JGI IMG/M metagenome (GOLD analysis project Ga0209422, IMG submission 187983) | Forest soil microbial communities from Thunder Bay, Ontario, Canada - Black Spruce, Ontario site 2_A8_OM2_M3 (SPAdes) (version 2) | ecosystem: Environmental > Terrestrial > Soil > Boreal... | reverse complement strand
TGCGGCGGCCGCGGGCGCTCGCCGCCGGCGAAATCCGCGACAGCGATTCCAGCACCACGGCGGAAGCCATCAAGGTGCGGAAATCCTTCAGCGAAATCTTGATGCCGGCGATCTCGCGCAGGAACGCATTCACTTGTGTCGTGGAGACCGCGCGAACGGTGCCGGAACCGTCGCGATACTGGAACATGCGCTTGCCTGGCACGCCGCGCAGGATGCCGATGGCGCGCACGAGTTTCGCCGCGTCGCATTCCTTGCGCACGGCCTTGCCGCCCTTGGCCTTGAAGGAGAGCACGAGGCTATCATCTTCCAGCGCGACGTTGGATTTCAACAGCGTGGTGGCGCCGCGGGTGCCGTTGAGGCGGGCGTAGGATTCATTGCCCGGCCGGATCGCGGTGCGCGCGATCAGCTCGATCACGGCCGACAGCGCGAATTCGCGGGTCGGCTGATCGCCCGACAGGTGCATCGAGACGTTGCGGCGGATCTTTGGCAGGGCTGCAACCAGCCGGGCCAGGCGGTGGGCCTTGCGCTGCTCGCGCACCTTCTCCCAGTCGGAATGATAGCGGTATTGCAGCCGGCCGGCGGCGTCGCGGCCGACCGCCTGCAGATGCGAGTTCGGATCGGGCGAGTAGCGCACCTCGGCATAGGCCGGCGGCACCGCCATCGAGTGCAGGCGCTTGATGGTGCCGGTGTGACGGATCGGCGTGCCGTTGGCGCGGACGAAGGAATAGTTTTTGCCGCGCTTGATGCGGCGGATGGTGAGCTGGTTCTGATCGCCGAGCTTCAATCCCAATTCGCTGGCCAGCGCCTCCACCGAGGCTCCGGGCGTCGGTTTTGCCGCTGGCGCCTGAGGCAGCTGGCCCAAGGCTTCGGCCAATGCCAGCGATGGATCGGCGGAAGCGGGCCGCGCGGGCTCAAGATTCTGCTGATCCACCATGACTTTAGACGCCTTGCTCCAGATCCATGTGTTAATGCCGGCTATCGGTATTCGGTTCCGGCAGGGCCGCCTGAGCCCGGGGAGGCCATTTAGGGGGTAATCGCGGCCAGCGCCAGCCCGCCATTCGACATTCGCGGTTTCTGGTTACCGTTGGGATGACGGGCAGCCGTACCATGCGGCTTTTTGACCTGCCGAAAACGCGATCGTGATGGCCGGCCGGGGCCACCGAGGCCGGGCTTTGGCGCCCGCTTTCTCGCGGATTGATCCGTCGCAAGCGAGAGCTCCGCCGAAGGTCCTATTTGTTCCGCTTGTCGGCGCCATCAGCGCGGACGCATAATCGTTGCAACAACGAAGACGGCTTGCAGTGCCCGCGTTCACTGGCCGCAAGGGTGGAGGGTGTGAGATGTCCGAGAAGATTTACGACGTGCCGGCCGAATGGGCCAAGCGCGCCTGGGTCGATCAGGCCAAGTACAAGGAAATGTACGCGCGCTCGATCAGCGACCCCAACGGCTTCTGGGCCGGGCAGGCCAAGCGCATCTCCTGGATGAAGCCGCCCACCAGGATCGAGAATTCTTCGTTCGCGCCCGGCCACATTTCGATCAAATGGTTCGAGGACGGCGTCCTCAACGTCGCCTGGAACTGCATCGACCGGCATCTGAAGACCCGCGGCGACCAGACCGCGATCATCTGGGAGGGCGACAATCCTTCCGAGTCGAAGCACATCACCTACCGGCAATTGCACGACGAAGTCTGCCGGATGGCCAACATCCTGCGCACCCGCAACGTCAAGAAGGGCGACCGCGTCACCATCTATCTGCCGATGATTCCGGAAGCCGCCTACGCCATGCTGGCCTGCGCGCGGATCGGCGCGATCCATTCGGTGGTGTTCGCGGGCTTCTCGCCCGACAGCCTCGCCCAGCGCATCAACGATTGCCAGTCCAGGCTGGTGATCACCGCCGACGAGGGCCTGCGCGGCGGCAAGAAGGTGCCGTTGAAGGCCAATGTCGATGCCGCGATCGCCAAGACCGGCGGCGTCGACTGGGTGATCGTGGTCAAGCGCACCGGCGGCAAGGTCGACATGAATCCCTCGCGCGACCTCTGGTACCACGACGCCGCCAGGATGGTGACCACCGAATGCCCAGCCGAGCATATGCACGCCGAGGATCCATTGTTCATCCTCTACACCTCCGGCTCGACCGGCCAGCCCAAGGGCGTGCTGCACACCTCCGGCGGTTATCTGGTGTTCGCGTCGATGACGCATCAATACGTGTTCGATTATCACGACGGCGATATCTACTGGTGCACCGCCGACGTCGGCTGGGTCACCGGCCACAGCTACATCCTCTATGGACCGCTCGCCAACGGCGCGACCACGCTGATTTTCGAGGGCGTGCCGAATTACCCCGATAATTCGCGGTTCTGGAACGTCGTCGACAAGCACAAGGTCAACATCTTCTACACCGCGCCGACCGCGATCCGCGCGCTGATGCAGTTTGGCGACGAGCCGGTCAAGAAGACCTCGCGAAAATCGCTTCGCCTGCTCGGAAGCGTCGGCGAGCCGATCAATCCGGAGGCCTGGGAATGGTATCACCGCGTGGTCGGCGACGAGCGCTGCCCGATCGTCGATACCTGGTGGCAGACCGAGACCGGCGGCATTCTGATCACGCCGCTGCCCGGCGCGACCAAACTCAAGCCCGGTTCGGCGACCGATCCGTTCTTCGGCGTGGTGCCCGAGATCGTCGATGGCGACGGCAAGGTGCTGGAGGGCGAGGCCACCGGCAATCTCTGCATCGCCAGATCCTGGCCGGGCCAGATGCGCACCGTCTATGGCGACCACGCCCGTTTCGAGCAGACTTACTTCTCGACCTACAAGGGCAAATATTTCACCGGCGACGGCTGCCGCCGCGACGCCGACGGCTATTACTGGATCACCGGCCGCGTCGACGACGTCATCAACGTCTCCGGCCACCGCATGGGCACCGCCGAAGTCGAGAGTTCGCTGGTGGCGCACGCCAAGGTCTCGGAAGCCGCCGTGGTCGGCTATCCCCACGACATCAAGGGCCAGGGCATCTACGCCTATGTGACGCTGATGACCGGCACCGAGCCGACGGACGAGCTGCGCAAGGAACTGGTGGCGTGGGTGCGCAAGGACATCGGCCCGATCGCATCCCCCGACCAGATCCAGTTCGCGCCCGGCCTGCCGAAAACCCGTTCCGGCAAGATCATGCGGCGTATTTTGCGCAAGATCGCCGAAGACGAACCGGGCAGTCTCGGCGACACCTCGACGCTTGCGGACCCTGCCGTGGTCGACGATCTCGTGCAGCACCGCCAGAACAAGAAGGGGGCGGGGGCGTAGGCTGCAGGAATCATCGGCGGCCGGTTCCCCGGATGCTGCGCAGCGCCATTAGCGCGTTCACGCGCGTCTTCGACGCGCTATGGCTTGCGGCGTGGTGCGCTGCTGATCCGGGGTCCACATCGCACACCGACACTTTGGCACGCTTGGGTCCCGGTTCGGCGGAGCAGCGCACCGGACGATGCGGAGCCTGTCATCGGGCGCGCGTTCGCGCGACCCGTTGGCATCGCCGGGAGAGCGGTGCACCGCGCCCGGGACACGATAACCCTCACATAATTGTCAGGGGCAACCCGCCCCCGCGGTGACGTTTCCCGACGAGTGTTGTTTTCAAGTCATTTACTTTGTTTGCAGCATTTTCTTTTCTCTCCCCTCGAAACGGGTGCGACAGCCGGCGTGGAAACCTCTTGGTTAACGCACGCGGTTAACAATGCGTGGGCGAAACCGGCGTTTTGCAGGGTTTTGCGGGAAATTGACGGCCCCGGCAGGGCCACGGAAGCGAGAACGGAGAGACCGATGTCGTTAAGGATTGCGGTGGCGCTGGCAGCCACCATCGGGGCAGGGATGTTGATGTCGACGGCGGCAGAGGCGCGGCCGGACATGGTCGGTTTCCGGGGCGATTATTCGCCGGGAACGATCGTGATCAAGACCAACGAGCGCCGGCTCTATCTGGTAGTCGATCCGGCCCACGCGATGCGCTACCCCGTCGGCGTCGGCAAGGCCGGCAAGCAATGGGCCGGCACCACTCGGATCGACGGCAAATACCGCAACCCGGCCTGGTCGCCGCCGAGGGAAGTCAAGCATGACAAGCCGAACATGCCGGATCTGATCCCCGGCGGCTCGCCGCGCAACCCGATGGGCGTTGCCGCGATGACCTTGGCCGGCGGCGAATATGCCATCCACGGCACCAACATGCCGGGTTCGGTCGGCGGGTTTGTCTCTTACGGCTGCATCCGCATGCTGAACGCCGATATCACCGACCTCTACCAGCGCGTCTCCGTCGGCACCACCGTGGTGGTGGCGCGCTGATATCAGTCTCTGTCATTCCGGGTTCGCGCTTATGCGCGCCCCGGAATGACACCGCAGAAAAAGCCGCGCATCCGTGCGGCTTTTTGTTTGAAATCATCCGCTTGCGTCGACCTCAAAAATCCGAGGCGATGCCCTTGTTCTCCCAATCGCCATAGCGGGTCGGTTCGGGGCCTTTCGGGCCCTGGAACTCCTTCGCCGCCGGTTTGGCGTTTGACGCGGCGGCTTGGCGTCGGGCTTCAGCCTCGGCGAGCGCGCGCTGGGCCGCCGGCGTCAGCGGCTTGCGCTCCGGTTCCGATGCAGCGGTTGCAGGAGGCGCAGGGTCGTCGGTCATCTCGTGATGTCCTGCCGCGGGAATAGCTCGCGCGATTCAGCGCAACGGCCTACAGATGATGCGGTGACGGTGAAACCGCCAGTGCGATTCTTATATTTGGCATATTCCCGTGGCACAGGTGTTTTAGGTTGCGATGGCATAGACTGAACCGCGAATCGCACTCCTTTTCTTCCGAGATGTTCCCGCTCCATGCCTCCTCAACGATTCGCTTTGCCATCGGAAGTGCCTGGTCTTGCGGCGCGGCGGATCGCGGCGGACATCCTCGACGGCGTCCTGCATAAGCGCCGCACGCTCGACGAACAACTCGATGGCGCCGCCGCGCATCCCGGATTGAAGACACTGTCCGACCGCGACCGCGCGCTGATGCGGCGGCTGGTGGCGACGATCCTGCGGCGGCTCGGCACGCTCGGCCACGTGCTGTCGCGGCTGCTCGATCGCGGCATTCCGACCGATGCGCCGCGCGCGCAAAGCGCGCTTCTGATCGGCGCCGCGCAAATCCTCTGGATGGACGTGCCCGATCATGCCGCGGTGGATTTGTCGGTGCGGCTGGTGCAGTCGGACCGGCGGGCGGCGAAATATGCCGGGCTCGTCAACGCGGTGCTGCGCCGCTGCGCGCGCGAGGGGCAGCCCTTGATCGACGAGGTCAAGTCGAAGACGCTGGATATTCCGGAGTGGCTGCTGGCGCGCTGGATCGCCCATTACGGCGAGAGCGTCGCGCGCGACATCGCGCTCGCGCTCAGCCACGAGCCCTCGCTCGATATCACCGTGAAATCCGACCCAGTTCAGTGGGCGTCGCGCCTGCACGGCGAAACGCTGCCGACCGGGACCGTGCGCACGCTGCTGCAGGGCTCGGTGACAATGCTGCCGGGTTTTGTCGAGGGCCAATGGTGGGTGCAAGACGCCGCCGCCGCCCTGCCGGCGCGCCTGTTCGGCGACATTGCCGGCAAATCCATTGTCGATCTCTGCGCCGCGCCCGGCGGCAAGACCGCGCAGCTGGTGCATGCCGGGGCCCGCGTCATCGCCGTCGACCGTTCGCCCGGCCGCATGTCGCGGCTGCGCGACAATCTGGCGCGGCTCGAACTGAAGGCGGAGACCGTGGTCACCGATGCCGCCGAATGGCCGGGGGCGAGCAACGGCGAAGGTTTTGACGGCATCCTGATCGACGCGCCCTGTTCGTCGACCGGTACCATCCGCCGCCACCCCGACGTCGCCTGGCTGCGGCAGGAAGCCGATATCGGCGCGCTGGTGGGCTTGCAGAAGCGGCTTTTGCAACGGGCGGTGGGGCTGCTCAAGGCCGGCGGGACGCTGGTCTATTGTACCTGTTCGCTGGAACCGGAAGAGGGCGAGCAGGCGATATCGGCCCTTTTGGCCACCGAGCCGGCCATCCGCCGCGCCCCGATCGGTGCGGGCGAGGTCGCGGGGCTGGGCCACCTCCTCACCGGCGAAGGCGACCTGCGGACGCTGCCCTGCCACCTCCCGCATCAGGACCCCCGCCTCGGCGGGCTCGACGGCTTTTACGCCGCGCGGCTGGTTAAATCCTGATTTTGCACCGGATTTCGGCGTCCTTGTGCTGATTCGCGCGGTTTCAAGATGGTGTCTTGGCGGCGTTTCCGGATTAAAAGGATTCGCAAACACAAATCCTCCAATCAAGGGCAGGCGTGTCGGTCGCTCAACGCAGACGCATCTCGACGCTGATCATGAGCCGCTTTGCGCGGAACATGATGGCGCGCGCGAGCGGTGGCTCGGTGGCGCTGTCACGGCTGTGGCCAGGCCGCACCGACCGCCTGATCATCGCCCCGCATGATTTGCGCACCGCCGACGCCACCCGCGCCGCCGAGATCTATGCCGGCCGCTTCGTGTTCGCCGGCAAGATCGTGACCTGCCACGGCCGCTCGATTTTCGATCTGGAGCCGCCATCGGAGGACTGGGAGGTGGCGCTGCTCGGCTTCGGCTGGCTGCGGCATTTGCGCGCCGCCGATACCGCGCTGACCCGCGCCAACGCCCGCTCGCTGGTCGACGACTGGATTTCCAACACCGCGCGCAAACGCCCCACCGGCCGCCGCGCCGATGTGGTGGCGCGCCGCGTCATCTCGCTGTTGTCGCAGGCGCCGCTGGTGCTCGGCGATACCGACGGCAAGTTCTACCGGCGTTATCTTCGCGGGTTGACGCGCGAAATCCGCCATCTGCGCTACACCATGCTGGACATCGACGGCGTGCCGCGGCTGCAGGTCTTGATCGCCTTGTGCTACGCCTCGCTCTGCCTCGCCAACCAGGGCACTCACATCCGCGCCGCCACGCGAAAACTCTCCGACGAGCTGCAGCGGCAGATCCTTCCCGATGGCGGGCACTTCTCGCGCAATCCCGGCGCGCTGATCGAACTCCTGATCGACCTGCTGCCGCTACGGCAGACCTTTGCCGCCCGCAACATCGCGCCGCCACCGGCGCTGTTGAACGCGATCGACCGCATGATGCCGATGCTGCGCTTCTTCCGTCACGGCGACGGCAGCTTTGCGCTGTTCAACGGCATGAGCAGCGCGCCGTCGGATCTGTTGGCGACGCTGCTCGCCTATGACGACACCCATGGCGCGCCGATGGCGAACATGCCGCACACCGGCTATCAGCGGCTCGACGCTGGCGCGATGACGGTAATCGTGGACACCGGCCCGCCGCCGCCGCCGAGCGTCAGCCACGAGGCCCACGCCGGCTGCCTGTCGTTCGAGCTGTCGTCGGGACTGAGCCGGATCGTCACCAATTGCGGCATGCCCGCCACCGGCCGCGACAACTGGCGCGCCTTTGCGCGCTCGACGGCGGCGCATTCGACGCTGACCTTTCACGAAACCTCGTCCTGCCAGTTCGTCGAGCTGACGGCGATGAAGCGGCTGCTGCAGGGCGCGCCGGTCGTCTCCGGTCCGTCGAACGTGGAGAGCTATCGCGAGGTGGTCGCCAATGGCGTGCTGCTGACCACCTCGCATGACGGCTACCTGGCGCGCTTCGGCGTGGTGCATCGGAGGGTGCTGATGGCGGCCCATGACGGCTCCAGGCTCGACGGCGAGGATGCGCTATCGCCGGCGCCGGGCGCGCGCATCAAGGGCAACGAGACCGACTACGCCGTGCGGTTTCACTTGCACCCGGCGGTGAAGGCGAGCCGGCTCAGCGACGCCCGCGGCGTCATGCTGGTGCTGCCGAACCGCGACGTCTGGACCTTTGAGGCGCTCGACGACAGGGTTGAGCTGGAAGACAGCGTGTTCCTGGCCGGCAACGACGGCCCCCGCCGCACCGCGCAGATCGTGATCCGGCAGGACTCCCGCCACGCCCCCTCGATCCGCTGGAGCTTTGTGCGCTCGTCGACCTCGGCCTCGGCCACCGCGGCCCGGCGCAGTGCCCACCACGAGCCGGAGTTGCCGCTGTAGAAAAGTGCTGCGCAAGATGTGGCGTCAGGCGCATCTGGCCGTTGTGAACGTCGCCGAAAGCTGCTAACCACCCGTCGCTCGCGCGACTGGCGACCTTGGATGGAGCACCATCGGGAAGCGCGGGACTATCTGCCGCGCGCCTGGGCAAAAGTACCCCTTGAACAAAGGAGCTTGCCCATGACCGACCACCTCCGCCGCGTCACCCGCGCCCTGCTGTCCGTTTCCGACAAATCCGGCCTGATCGATTTCGCCCGCGCCTTGGCCGCCCACAACATCGAGCTGATCTCGACCGGCGGCACCGCCAGGGCGATTGCCGACGCAGGGCTGAAGGTGCGCGACGTCTCCGAGCTGACCGGCTTTCCAGAGATGATGGATGGGCGCGTGAAGACGCTGCATCCCAAGGTGCATGGCGGCCTGCTAGCGATCCGCGACAATGCCGAACATGCGCAGGCGATGGAGGCGCACGGCATCGCGCCGATCGATCTCTTGGTGGTCAATCTCTATCCGTTCGAGGCTACCGTCGACAAAGGCGCTGACTTCGAGGAGTGCATCGAGAATATCGACATCGGCGGGCCTGCGATGATCCGCGCCGCCGCGAAGAATCATGACGACGTCGCAGTGGTCATCGAGGCCAGCGACTATCAGGCCGTGCTCGACGAACTCAACGCCAACCAGGGCGGCACCACGCTCGCGCTGCGCCGCCGACTCGCGGCGAAAGCCTATGCACGCACCGCCGCCTATGACGCCGCGATCTCGAACTGGTTCGCAAGCGAGCTGAACACCGAGGCGCCCGATTTCCGTGCGTTCGGCGGCCGGCTGATTCAGGCGCTCCGCTATGGCGAGAACCCGCACCAGAAGGCAGCATTCTATCGCCTGCCCGACAAGCGGCCCGGCGTCTCGACGCTGCGCCAATTGCAGGGCAAGGAGCTGTCCTACAACAACATCAACGATACCGACGCCGCGTTCGAATGCGTCGCCGAGTTCGATCCGAAGCGCACCGCGGCCTGCGTCATCGTCAAGCACGCCAACCCGTGCGGTGTCGCGGAAGGCCCCGATCTCGTCAGCGCCTATCGAAAGGCGCTCGCCTGCGACTCCACCTCGGCCTATGGCGGCATCATTGCGCTGAACCGCACGCTGGACGCCGAGACCGCCAAAGCTGTTACCGAAATTTTCACCGAGGTCATCATCGCACCGGATGCCAACGAGGACGCCATCGCCGTGGTCGCCAAGCGGAAAAATCTGCGGCTGCTGCTCACCGGCGGCTTGCCCGATCCCCGCGCGATCGGTCTGACCGCCAAGACTGTCGCTGGTGGATTACTGGTGCAGAGCCGCGACAATGCCGCGGTCGACGACATGGTGCTGAAGGTCGCGACCAAACGCGCGCCGACGGAAGCCGAGATGCGCGATTTGATGTTCGCCTTCCGCGTCGCCAAGCACGTGAAGTCGAACACCATCGTCTATGCCAGGGATCTGGCCACCGTTGGCATCGGCGCGGGGCAGATGAGCCGGGTCGATTCCGCGCGCATCGCCGCGCGCAAGGCGCAGGATGCCGCGCTCGAGGCAAAGCTTGCCGAACCGATGACCAAGGGATCGGTGGTGGCGTCGGATGCGTTCTTTCCCTTCGCCGATGGGCTATTGGTGGCGATCGAGGCCGGCGCGACCGCCGTGATCCAGCCCGGCGGCTCGGTGCGCGACGATGAGGTGATCAAGGCCGCCGACGATGCCGGGATTGCCATGGTGTTCACCGGCGTGCGGCATTTCCGGCATTGATCCAAGTCCGTCATTCCGGGGCATCGCGGAGCGATGAACCCGGAATCTGGAGATGATACGGCGCGAGATTCCGGGTTCGCGGTCACGCGCGCCCCGGAATGACGGTGTCAATCTCTCACCCTTCGCAACAGCGCCAGCCCCGCCACGAAGAACAGCACCAGCACCGCCATGCCCGCCTTCTGGCTCTCCGTCACGGCGGTGATCGCGCCGATCACCAACGGGCCGATGAAGGACGTTACTTTTCCGGTCAGCGCGAACAATCCAAAATATTGCGCGATGCGATCCTTCGGCGCGAGCCGTATCAGCAGCGTCCGCGATGCCGCCTGCAGCGGGCCGCCGGCGGCGCCGATCAAGCAGCCGAGCACGAGGTAGGCGCGCTCCGCGGCGCTTGCGAACAGCGCGCCGCCTGGGGCAGGCGGCGTGACTTTCATGAAAAGAATCGTCTGCTTGTCCACCAGCAGGATCGCGACGATCGCCAGCAGCAGGATCATCATGCTGCCCGCGATCACCCGCTTCGGCCCGAGCCTGTCGTCGAGCTTGCCGCCGAGCCAGGCGCCAAAGGTGCCGGCGATGGCGAGGATGATCCCGAAGGTGCCGATTTGTATCGTGTTCCAGCCAAAGGTGCCGGCGGCGTAGATGCCGCCGAAGGCAAACAGCGACACCAGCCCGTCGGTGTAGATCATGTTGGCGAGCAGGAATGCGAGAAGCGATTTCTGCTTCGGCAATTCGGCAAGCGTTTGCTTCAGCTCGGACAATCCCTGGCTCAAGGCCTCACTTACAGGACGCCGGGCGGGATAATCCGGCGTCAGCAAAAACATCGGCACGACGAAGATGATGAACCAGATGCCGGTTAAGGGTCCGGTGATGCGGTCGCCCTGATGGCTGACGGGGTCGAGACCGAACAACGGCGCAAATCCGAATAGCGTGCGCCCGGTCTCGGGGCTTGCGGCCAGAAAGCCGAGCACCAGGATCAGACTTAAAATACCGCCGACATAGCCGGTGGCCCAGCCGGTGCCGGACAGCCGGCCGATCTGGTTCGGCGGCACCAGGGTCGGCATCATCGCATTGTTGAAGACGGTCGCGAATTCGACGCCGACGGTCGCGATCGCATAGGCCACCAGCAGCGGCGCAATCACACCTGGCTCGCCGGGCTTGCCGAACCACATCAGGCACGAGCCGATCACCAGCATGGCGCCGAACACCGCGATCCACGGCTTGCGCCGGCCGCTGGCATCCGCGATCGCGCCCAGCACCGGCGACAGCAGCGCGATCATCAATCCCGCCGCCGCGGTCGCAAATCCCCACAGCGATTGTCCGCTCGCCGGATCGGTCGCGACATGGGTGGCGAAATAGGGTGCGAAGATGAAAGTGGTGATCAGCGTGAAATAGGGCTGCGCCGCCCAGTCGAAGAAAATCCAGCTAATGACGGCGGCGCGCGGGGGATATTTCTCTCGTATCTCCCCCATGCGTACGTCCGAAGCAATCACCGCCATGCGCGAAAATTTCCTTTGTCATCACGAGGAGGCGTTTTGCCTTGGGAACGCGAAACCGTATAGCATTCGCGAGCGCGACAGCCCTTGACGCGAGAATAGCCTCAAACCCGCGGCGGAAGTTTGATGATCTCCTTTCCAACCGAACGGCGCGGAATGCTTGCGGCCATCGCGCTTGTCGTCGCGCTCTGTGTTCCCGCAGCCGCGCAGGACCGCGGCCGCGGCGCTTATACGCCGCCCGCGGCCGATGCCATTCATGCCGCCTTCGCAGAACACGGCATGGTGGTCGCGCAGGAGAAGATCGCCGCGGGAATCGGCGCCGACGTGCTGCGGCGTGGCGGCAACGCGGTGGATGCGGCGGTCGCCACCGGTTTTGCGATGGCCGTGACCTATCCGCGCGCGGGAAATATCGGCGGCGGCGGGTTCATGGTGATCCATTTGCGGGAACGCAACGAGGACGTCGCGATCGATTATCGCGAGACCGCGCCGGCTGCGACCAGGCGGGATATTTTCCTCGGGGCCGACGGCAAGCCCGATCCGGCAAAATCGCGGGATTCCGCGCTCGGCATCGGCGTGCCCGGCACGGTCGCGGGGTTGGCGCTGGCGCTGGAGAAATACGGCTCGGGGCAATTCACGCTGGCGGAACTGCTGAAGCCTTCGATCGAACTGGCGCGCGACGGCATCGTGCTGGAAGACGACATGGCCGACACCCTGCCGCCGATCTACCGGAGGCTGGCGCGCTGGCCGGCTTCGGTAAAAATCTTTTCGCGCGGCGATGGCAGCCCGCTGCACGAGGGCGACCGTCTGGTGCAGGCCGATCTCGCCGCGACGCTCTCGGCGATCGCCGAACAGGGGCCGCGCGGATTTTATCAGGGCCCGGTCGCCGAAAAGATCGCGCAAGCGGTCATCGACGTCGGCGGCATCATGACGGCGGACGATCTCAAAGCCTATTCGGCGGTGATCCGCGAACCGGTGCGCGGCAGCTATCGCGGCTATGACGTGGTCTCGATGCCGCTGCCGTCGTCCGGCGGCACCGTGCTGCTGGAGATGCTCAATATCCTCGAAGGTTTTGCGATGAGCGACATGAAGCAGGGCTCGGTGGCCTCGCTGCATGTCATGATCGAGGCGATGAAACGCGCCTATGCCGATCGCGCGCGCTATCTCGGCGATCCCGCCTTCGTCAACGCGCCGATTGCGACCCTGATCGCCAAGGACTACGCGGCCAAGCAGCGCGCCAGCATCGATCTCGATCATGCGACGCCGGCAACGGATGTGTTTTCGCCGGCGCCGCCGCGCGAAGGCAGCAACACCACGCATTATTCGGTGGTCGATAGCCGGGGCAATGCGGTCAGCAACACCTATACGCTGAATTTCCCCTATGGCGTCGGCCTCGTCGCCGCGGGCACCGGCGTGCTGCTCAACAACGAGCTCGACGATTTCACCGCGGCGCTGGGCGCGTCGAATGCGTTCGGCCTGGTCGGATATGAGGCCAATCTGCCGGGGCCCGGCAAGCGGCCGTTGTCGTCGATGTCGCCGACCATCGTGCTGAAGGACGGCAAGCCGGTGCTGGTGACGGGATCGCCGGGCGGCAGCCGCATCATCTCGACCGTGCTGCAGGTGATCGTCAATGTGCTCGACTATCAAATGGATGTCGCGGCCGCGGTGGCGGCGCCCCGCCTGCACCATCAATGGCTGCCGGACGAGGTGAGGATCGAACACGGTTTTGCCGACGATACGCTGGCCGGGCTCCGAGCCAAGGGCCACCGCGTGATCGAGCCGATGGGGCAGACTTCGGCCAACTCGATCGCCGTGACGCCAAATGGATTGCTCGGTGCGCCCGATCCGCGTACCCGTGGCGCCGACGCGGCGGGACAGTAGATCCAAAGGCAAAAATCCGCGGGAAACACCGCAGGGAAGCATGATGACATCGCTCAAAGGCAAAACGCTGTTCGTGTCCGGCGGCAGCCGCGGCATCGGGCTGGCGATCGCGTTGCGCGCGGCGCGCGACGGCGCCAATGTCGCGATCGCCGCGAAGACCGCCGAGCCGCATCCAAAGCTCAAGGGCACCATCTACACCGCCGCCGACGAGATCCGTGCCGCTGGCGGCAAGGCGTTGCCGATCCTCTGCGATATCCGCGAGGAGACCCAGGTGATCGCGGCAATCGATAAAACCGTGGCCGAGTTCGGCGGCATCGATATCTGCGTCAACAACGCCAGCGCTATCAGCCTGACCGATTCGCAGGCAACCGACATGAAGCGGTTCGACCTGATGATGGGCATCAACACCCGCGGCACCTTCATGGTATCGAAGTACTGCATCCCGCATCTGAAGAAGGCGGAGAATCCGCATATCCTGATGTTGTCGCCGCCGCTCGACATGAAGGCAAAATGGTTCGAGCATTCCACCGCGTATACGCTGGCAAAGTTCGGCATGAGCGTGTGCGTGCTCGGGCTTTCCGCCGAACAGAGAGCCGCCGGCATCGCGGTCAACGCGCTGTGGCCGCGCACCACCATTGCCACCGCCGCGGTCGGCAATCTCTTGGGCGGCGACGCCATGATGCGCGCCAGCCGCACGCCGGAAATCATGGGTGATGCGGCCTATGTCATCTTCACAAGACCGTCGCGCGAATTCACCGGGCAATTCTGCATCGACGACAAGGTGCTCTATGCAGCCGGGGTGCGCGACTTCGAGCATTACCGCGTCGACCCAAGCGTGCCCCTGATGTCGGATTTCTTCGTGCCCGACGACGAGGTGCCGCCGCCCGGCGTTTCCGTGATGGCGCTGCCGTCGGTTGGCGGGGCGCAGAAGTCGCGCTAGAACTCGGCTCCGCTGCCCATTGGCAGCCGGGCGCGAGGGGGTACGCGTGGCTTCAGTAAAGCTCTGGGTTAGCCTCATTGGCGGCGCGGCTCGGCGATAGCGTCGATCCCACCGGCGACATTCGCGGCCTGGGCGACTGGTCAAGGAAGTGATCGCGGCGGTGCAGAAATGAGCCGTCATTCCGGGGCGATGCGAAGCATCGAACCCGGAATCTCGAGATTCCCCGATGTGCAATTGCACCTCTGAGGTCTGGTGCTAACGCACCATCCCGGAATGACCGATGATGGCGTTCAGCTACCTTCCCACCTGATACGGCCCGCCCTTTTCCAGCGCGCGCTGGTAGGCCGGGCGGGCGTGGATGCGCTCCAGGAAGGCCATCGCTTTGGGGTGACCTTGCTCGAGCCCGCCGCGCGCGGCGGCGGCTTCGAGCGGAAAACTCATCTGTATGTCGGCCGCGGTAAATTCACTGCCGGCGAACCATTCGCTTTTTCCCAGCTCGCTCTCCCAGAACGCCATGTGCTGCTTGAGCTGCGGATTGACCAACGTGGTCAGCGCCTGGTTAGAAACCTTGCGCACCAGCGGGCGCAGCAAGGCGGGCGCGCGCTTCGGCATCAGCGTGAACAGCAATTTCAACAGCAGCGGCGGCATCGCCGAACCCTCGGCGTAGTGCAGCCAATAGGTGTAGCGCAGCCGCTCCGGCGTCTTCGGCGGCGGGATCAGGCGTCCGCCGCCATAGCTGTCGATGAGGTATTCGGCGATCGCGCCCGACTCCGCGATGGTGTTGCCGTTGTCGGTGATGACGGGCGATTTCCCCAGCGGATGGATCGCGCGCAACTCGGCCGGCGCGCGCATGTCCGGCTGGCGCTGATAGCGGACGATCTCGTAGGGGAGCCCGAGTTCTTCCAGCAGCCACAGCACCCGCTGCGAGCGCGAATTGTTGAGATGATGGACGGTGAGCATGGCGATTCCCCCAAAGACAGCGCGTTGGCGCGGCGCTTGGTGGTGCCAGCCGGGGCCGGGAAAGTCGAGATATCCCTAGGGAGATAATTTACCCGGGCGATACGGACAAGTATTTACCCGGGTATAAATTAACCCAGCCTCAATCAGAATTTCTCCAATGATTCAAATAACTCTGCAACGTCTCACGGCCTTCACCGGCCACCGGCAGCTCGCCTCCGGTCCACCGGCCGAGGTCGCGCCGGCTGTATTGAAGGCATTCAGGGGTGCCGATGGGAAACCGATCGTCATTTTCGACGATGGCAATGGCAAGCAGATCGATCTCGACCTTCGGGGCGGCGAGCAAGACATCGTCGCGCGGCTCCACGATCATATCGTCAGGCTCGCCTTCGGCGCTCTGGCGCCGGTTGATCCCACTGAGGCGACCCGCTAGGTTAGTTTGAATGATAGAGATCATATAAGCATTTCGCGCTATCCAGGGAGACCGCCGTGAGCTCGACCGCCCCGCAATTCCTGTTCGATTTCGGCAGCCCCAATGCCTTCCTCAGCCACGAGGCGATCCCGGCGATCGAACAACGCGCGAACGTCAAATTCGAATATGTGCCGATCCTGCTCGGCGGCATCTTCAAGGCCACCAACAACAAATCGCCGGCCGAAACGCTGGCCGGCGTCAAGAACAAGCCCGCGTTCCATGCGCTCGAGACCGAGCGCTTCATCAAGCGCTTTCACGTCAAGCCGTATGTCTGGAACCCGTTCTTTCCGGTCAACACACTCAATCTGATGCGCGCCGCCGTGGCCGCGCAGTTCGAAGGGGTGTTCGAAAAATATGTCGATGCCGCGTTCCATCACATGTGGGTGGAACCGAAGAAGATGGACGATCCCGACGTGGCGGCCAAGGCCTTGACCGCCTCGGGCCTCGACGGGGCGAAACTGTTGGCCCGCGCCCAGGAGCCCGAGGTCAAGGCCAGACTGATCGAGAACACCCAACAGGCGGTCGAGCGCGGCGCCTTCGGCTCGCCGACCTTCTTCGTCGGCAAGGAAATGTTCTTCGGCAAGGAGCAGCTGCGCGAGGTCGAGGAGTTGGTGTCGGGGAGGTGAACTGCGTGAGGATGCGTTCCCCGGATGCGGCGCAGCGCCTCTTGCGGTGCGCTGCGGATCCGGGGTCCATGGCCGTGCGTGCAGCTTGTGTGGGTCCCGGCTCTGCGGAGCAGCGTGAAGAACGCTGCACCGCGTCCGGGACACGGCTCCTCAATCGCTCACACTCTCTCCTGATAAGGGCCCGTAGGAGAACCCAAAATGCAAAAACGCAACGCCAGCTGCGCGGTGATCGGCGCCGGCGACTATATCGGCGCCGAGATCGCCAGGAAATTCGCCGCCGAAGGTTTTGACGTGTTCGCCGGCCGGCGCAACGGCGAAAAGCTCGAACCGCTGGTGAAGGAGGTCGAGGCATCCGGCGGCACGATCTTCGGGCGCTCGCTGGATGCGCGCAACGAAAACGAGATCGCCGCCTTCCTCAACGACGCCGACCAGCACGCGCCGCTGGAAGTCACCATCTTCAACGTCGGCGCCAACGTCAATTTCCCGATCCTGGAGACCACCGACCGCGTGTTCCGGAAGGTGTGGGAAATGGCCTGCTGGGCCGGCTTTCTCGCGGGCCGCGAATCGGCGCGGCTGATGCTGCCGCGGGGCAAGGGCAGCATCTTCTTCACCGGCGCGACCGCGAGCTTGCGCGGCGGCAGCGGCTATGCGGCCTTCGCCAGCGCCAAATTCGGACTTCGCGCGGTGGCGCAAGCGATGGCGCGCGAGCTCGGGCCGAAGAACATCCATGTCGCGCACCTGATCATCGACGCCGGCGTCGATACCGCCTGGGTGCGCGAGCGGCGCGAGAAGCTCTGGGGCAAGGAAGCGCTCGACAATCCGGATCTCTTGATGCCGCCGGCCTCGGTGGCGGCCTCCTACTGGCAGCTCTATCAGCAGCCGCGCAGCGCCTGGACGTTTGAGTTGGAAATCCGGCCCTTTGGCGAGAAGTGGTAAAGAGGCGAATGGTGAGTAGCGAATGGCGAATGGCGGCTAGCAAATATCAGTCCTTCCCTATTCGCCATTCGCCACTCACTATTCGCCCTTGAAGAACACCAACGAACGGAACCAAACAATGCGTATTCTCGTGGTCGGGGCCGGCGCGATCGGCGGGTATTTCGGCGGCAGGCTGCTTGCGGCCGGCCGTGACGTGACCTTCCTGGTGCGGCCTCGCCGTGCCGCCGAGCTGGCGAGCGCCGGCCTCGTCATCAAAAGCCCCAACGGCGACGTGACATTGAAAAATCCGCCGACGGTGCAGGCGGACAAACTCAACGAGAAATTCGACGTCGTTCTCCTGAGCTGCAAGGCCTTCGACCTCGACGACGCGATAAAATCCTTTGCGCCGGCGGTCGGGCCGCAAACCGCGATCATTCCGCTGCTCAACGGCATGCTGCATCTGGACGTGCTCGACGGAAAATTCGGTCGCGAGCGCGTGCTCGGCGGCCTCTGCGCGATCGCAGTGACGCTCAACGAACGTCGCGAGGTGGTTCACCTGCAGCCGATGCAGTCGCTTGATTTCGGCGAACGCGACGGCAAACCGTCGGAGCGCGTGAGCGCCATCGCCGAGGTGATGGCGAGCGGCAAGTTCGGCGCGGTGGCGAGCGAGCACATCATTCAGGAGATGTGGGAAAAGTGGGTATTCCTCGCCTCGCTGGCAGCCTCGACCTGCCTGATGCGCGCGGCGGTCGGCACTATTCTGGCGGCGCCCGGCGGCAAGGATTTTCTGCTCGGCATGCTCGATGAGAGCAACGCGATCGCCACCGCCGAGGGCTATGCGCCGCGCCCGCCGTTCCTGGAACGGACGGTCGGCATGTTCACCGCGGCGGGATCGCCGATGACCGCCTCGATGTTCCGCGACATCAAGGCCGGCGCGCCGGTCGAGGCCGATCACGTGATCGGCGACCTGATCGCCCGCGGCGACGCCGCGAAAGTGCCGGTGCCGAAACTGCGCACCGCCTACACGCATCTCAAGGCGTATGAGAAGCAGCGGGGGTGAGGTGCGCTTCGCGCGCCTCTCGTTCGGTGTCGTCCCTGCGACCCGTCTACGCCAAGGCTTCGCCGGGGTCATGACGGTGGGCCGCCGAAGCTTTAGCGAAGGCGCCAAGCAGGGACCCATACGCCGTGACGCTGATGTTACAGAAGATGTCCGTTGCCTTCGCTTGCGTCGCATCAACAAAGGCCGGTGGTTATGGGTCCCCGCGTTCGCGGGGACGACAATTACAGATGCGCCAGGTAATGCGCCAGCGCTTCGATTTCCTCGTCGCTCAGGGGATAGGCGACATCGGTCATGGCGGCGCCGGCGCCGCCGGAGCGCACGCCCGATTTGTAGTCGTGCAGCGCCTTGACCAGATATTCCTCGCGCTGGCCGGCCAGCCGCGCCACCGCTTTCGTTCCGGCGTAGCTATCGCCATGGCATGACGCACAGCGGCGGCCGGCGGCCGCCTGCGCGCCCTTTTTCGACAGATCGGGGTTGTCGTCGGGTGCGGCCTTGGGCGGAGTGAGCGAGGCGAAATAGGCGCCGAACGCCCGGATATCCTCGTTACTGATCTGCTCGGCAATCGGCTGCATCTGCTCGTTCTTGCGCGCTCCGCCGCGGAAGAACACCAGCTGCCACTGGATGAACTGATCGAGCTGGCCTGCCAGCGAGGGAATATTCTCGGTCTGCGAAATACCGTCCTCGCCGTGACAGCCGGCGCAGGCCGCTGCCTTTTCCTTGACTGCATCGACGGGGTCGGCGGCATGAGCTGGGAATACGCACATGAATGCAAGCGGAAACGCCCCGAGGAAAGCAATTCTCATCGCCATTTCTCTCCTGTCGTCATTGCCGGGCTTCCGCCTTCGCCAGGGCTTCGGCGGACCAACGCCTGAAGACCCGGTGAAGCTTTAGCGTAGACGGGTGACCCGGCAATCCATCTCTCGAAAAAAGCGTTTTCATCTTGATGGATGCCCGGATCAGGTCCGGGCATGACGACTGTAATTTGGTCGCCCCGCCTCTCTCAAACACAAAGCTGCGGCCACTCGTTCCCGAATGGCCGCAGTCTCTGTTGTCTCGAGTCTTACTTCTTGTAGCTGATGCGATAGATCGCGCCGGCCCAGTCGTCGGCGACGAGAATCGAGCCGTCCTTGTCGAGAATGATGTCGTCGGGCCGGCCGAGATAGCCCTGGTCGCCCTCGATCCAGCCGGATGCGAACACATCCTCCTTGGCGTTCTTTCCGTCCGGACCGACGGTGACGCGCACGATGCGTCCACCCTGGTACTTATGCCGGTTCCACGAGCCGTGCTCGGCGATCAGGATCGCGTTCTTGTACTCGGCGGGGAACTGGTTGCCGGTATAGAACTTCATGCCGAGCGGCGCCACATGCGCGCCGAGATTGAGCACTGGCGCGGTGAATTCCGAACATTTGTGACCCATCGCGAACTTCGGATCCGGCAGGTTGCCCTGGTGGCAATAGGGATAGCCGAAATGCTCGCCCGCCTTCGAGATCATGTTGAGCTTGTCGCTCGGCAGGTCGTCGCTGATCCAGTCGCGGGCGTTTTCAGTGAACCAGTATTTTCCGGTGCGCGGATCGACGTCGCCGCCGACGCTGTTGCGCACGCCGAGCGCCACCAGTTCGGCGTTGCCGGTCTTGGGATCGACGCGGCGGATCTGCGAGACGCTGGTCGGCGGGATGCCGACGTTGAAGGGAGGTCCGAACGGAACGTAGAACCAGCCATCCTTGTCGGCGGCGAGGTACTTCCAGCCGTGGGCGGCATAGGACGGCATGTCGTCATAGACCACCTTGCCATCGCCGAGCTTGTCGAGATTGGCTTCGGCGTTGTCGTAGCGGATCAGCTTGTCGACCGCGATGACGTAGAGCGCGGCATCCTTGAAGGCCAGCCCGGTCGGCATGTTGAGGCCCTTGAGGATGGTCTTGACCTCTTTCTTGCCGCCATTGTCGGTGATGGCGTAGACGTTGCCGAGCCCGAACGAGCCGACGAACAGCGTGCCCTTGTCGCCCCAGGCCATCTGCCGCGCCGCCAGCACGCCCGGCGCGTAGACTTCGATCTTGAAGCCCGGCGGCAATTTGATCTTTTTCATCATGGCTGCGAGTTCGGCTTCCGATGCGCCGGTCGGCGGACCGGACGGCGGTGCGAGGCCCTTTTGGGCTTCGGTCTCATCGCCGAGGAACCAGTCATCCGGCGGATGGGTCCAGAATTCCTTGGTGCCGGACTGATAAGAGTGGAGAGGCTTGTTTTGCGGCTGCTGTTGCTGCTGTGCGCTGGCCTGGCTTGCGCCGGCGACAACGACAATTGCTGCGAGCGCAAGGATAGATCGATTGAAAGCCGATTTCATCGCGTCACTCCCTATGCAGCCGAGCGGCTGCGCCTGTTATTGATTTTGGACGTTTTGAGAGGCGAAGTTGGTCTGATTTAGACCGCCAAATGCTATCACATCCGCCGCGGGTGAGAAGCGCGTGCCACGCGTCTCCGTCCAGCGGAAATGAATTGAGAAAAAATTTCTTTAGATCGTTTTCAATCGAGACGATTTTTGCGTTCGGCAAGTTGCGTTGCGGTATGGGACCGGGATTGCAGATTCATGTTGGTGCCCGCAAATTTTGCATCAGGGAGCACGGCGTGCGTGTTTTCATTCTGGGCGGGACTGGCGTGATCGGCGCGCCCATCGTGCGCGAGCTCATCAATCGTGGGCACGATGTCCGGGCGCTGGCGAGGTCGGACATTTCGGCGGCAAAATTACGCCAATTCGGCGCTACGCGGCTTCGCCAAGCCAGATGGGCCGCTCGTCTTCATAAAATGAGACGTTGCGGATCAGGCGCCTTTGATATCCGATATACCCTCAACAGTGGCGCGAAGTCGAACGTCGCCGGATGTCCGAGTTGGGTCCAGGCTGTGTGTGGCAAGGAGTGCAAGGCATGAGGATAATGACCGTAGCGTTCGCTCTCGGAACGGCTCTGGTGCTGTGTAACCTGGGGACGTTTAGTGTCGCAGCCCACGCGCGGGATGCCAAAGTTGTTCGTGAACCACGGGAGAGGCTTATCGTCAGGATCCCCGTGGAAAGGCCCTACTGGGATTCTTTAATCGTTCCACGATATCGTTATCGCCCTGAGGACGACCGGGTCGATCCATGCGGCGGGCCCGTCGTGCCGGTAATAACCTATGGGCCTCAAGAGGAAACGGTTCCGTTGTGGCTGG
>Ga0209422_1000084_pt1 | contig 21446 bp, 20 predicted proteins | sample BlaSpr_A8_OM2_M3_FD_187983 | JGI IMG/M metagenome (GOLD analysis project Ga0209422, IMG submission 187983) | Forest soil microbial communities from Thunder Bay, Ontario, Canada - Black Spruce, Ontario site 2_A8_OM2_M3 (SPAdes) (version 2) | ecosystem: Environmental > Terrestrial > Soil > Boreal... | reverse complement strand
AGCCGAGCCGCGTCCGCGCGGCGATCCGTCACCCATTTTCATCTGAAGGAGACCCGTCATGTCTCGCGTCAAACGCGGTGTGACCTCTCACGCCAAGCACAAGAAAGTCTACAAGGCCGCCAAGGGATTTTACGGCCGCCGCAAGAACACCATCCGCGCCGCCAAGGCCGCGGTCGAGAAGGCCGGGCAATACGCCTTCCGCGACCGCAAGCGCAAGAAGCGCACGTTCCGCGCGCTGTGGATTCAGCGCATCAACGCGGCGGTGCGCCCGTTCGGCATGACCTACAGCGTGTTCATCAACGGATTGTCGAAGTCGGGCATCACGGTCGACCGCAAGGTGCTGTCGGATCTCGCCATCACCGAGCCGGCGGCGTTCCAGGCGATCGCTGAAAAGGCCAAGGCCGCGCTGGCGGCTTGAGGCGCCAAAGCGTTTTCGAGCGAAGGCCTGCCCCGGACTTGATCCGGGGTGGATACCGGTTCGCGTGAAGAAAACGCGTCAAAACAAGAATCTAGAGCGTCGGTTCTGATTCAATCGGAACCGACGCGCTATCGGGCTGATGCGGGCGCGGCCTTGCGCGCTTTCTGCGAGTAGCGCTGGGCGACCGCCGCCCGGCAGAAGGCCGTGAACGACCGGTACATAGTGCCGCGCTCGTTCCGGTACTTGCGGTCGCAGACCCGCATCTTGCGCTGACAGGTTCCGCTCTCGGTCGCCTTGAGGCGGGTGAGGAAGTCGGCTTCGCATTTCCTTTCGACGATCGCGCCGAACTGAACATCGCCGCTGGCGCCGTATTCGCAGGCCTCGAAGACTTTCATGGCGCGGTCGCAACCGGGAGCGTCGTTCAGCACCGCGATGATATCTTCCATCGCCCGTATCTTGGCCGGGCACTCCTCCTGTGGCGGCAATTTGGGGGCCTCGGCGTCGCACGTCTTCTTGACCATGGCGTGCAACTGATCGACGCGGCGGTCGACGAATTCGCAGGCCTCCAATACGCGGCCGGTTGCGCCCCGGCACAGCTCCGGGTCGCTGTTCAAGTCGCTGCTGGGTTCGTAGCGGCAGGCCTCGAATATTTGCATCGCGCGTAAGCAGTTTGGAGCCTTGTTCAGCGCGACCACGATATCGTCGAAACGGGTGGATTTGGCCGGGCAGCCCGCCGCCTGCGCCGATCGGGCGGCCAGCGACAAAATGACGGCCAGACCGGCCAGCCAGGGTTTTAACCGCATTGCGCGCTCCTCGATGGGTCCCATCTTGGTTCAGCGCCGGGCAAAAAGGGTTCAAAAACGCGGAATTTTCCGGCGCCCGTATCGGCGGCTTTTCGCTTGACCTTTTGGCCCCGGCGCGGCCACAACCAGCGGCCTTTTGAGAGAGAGATTTGATCCTTGTCCGACCTCGCCACGCTTGAACAAACCATCCTCGGCCAGATCGCCGCCGCCGTCGACGAAGCCGCCCTTGAAGCCGTGCGCGTCGCAGCACTCGGCAAGAAGGGCTCGATCTCCGCGCTATTGTCGACGCTCGGCAAGATGTCGCCGGACGAGCGCAAGACGCAAGGCGCGGCCATCAACCTCGCCAGGGACAACGTCACGCAGGCGCTGACCGCGCGCCGCGACATCCTCAAATCCGCGGCGCTGGATGCGCGGCTTGCCTCCGAGACCGTCGACGTCACGCTGCCGCTGCGCGAGACATCAGCGGAAGCCGGCCGCATCCACCCGCTCAGCCAGGTGATGGATGAGTTGACCGCGATATTCGCCGATATGGGATTTGCCGTCGCCGAGGGTCCGGACATCGAGACCGACGATTATAATTTCACCAAGCTGAATTTTCCCGAAGGCCATCCGGCGCGGGAGATGCACGACACCTTCTTCTTCAACCCGAAGGAAGACGGTTCGCGCAAGCTGCTGCGCACGCACACTTCGCCGGTGCAGGTGCGCACCATGCTGACCCAGAAGCCGCCGATCCGCATCATCTGCCCGGGCCGTACCTACCGCATCGATTCGGATGCCACCCATACGCCGCAGTTTCACCAGGTCGAGGGGCTCGTCATCGACAAAGGCTCGCATCTCGGTCACCTCAAATGGATCCTGCACGAGTTCTGCAAGGCGTTCTTCGAGGTCGATCACATCAACATGCGGTTCCGGCCGTCGTTCTTTCCCTTCACCGAGCCGTCGCTCGAGGTCGACATCCAGTGCCGCCGCGACAAGGGCGAGATCCGCTTCGGCGAGGGCGAGGACTGGCTGGAGATTCTGGGCTGCGGCATGGTGCATCCCAACGTGCTGCGCGCGTGCGGCATCGATCCCGACGTCTATCAGGGCTTTGCCTGGGGCATGGGCATCGACCGCATCGCGATGCTGAAATACGGCATGTCCGATCTCAGGCAATTGTTCGAGAGCGACGTGCGCTGGCTGAGCCACTACGGCTTCAAGCCGCTCGATGTGCCGACCTTGGCGGGGGGCCTGAGTTCGTGAGTGTTATCGAGACCGCCGCTGCGGCGAGAGCCCCCACCCTGACCCTCCCCCGCAAGCGGGGGAGGGAAAACAAGCAATTGCCAGCCGGGAATCGATCATCATGAAATTCACGCTCTCCTGGCTGAAGGAACATCTCGACACCGACGAGCCGCTGGAAAAGCTCGCCGACAAGCTCACCATGATCGGGCTCGAGGTCGAGAACATCGAGGACAAGGCCGAGGCGCTGGCCCCGTTCACGATCGCGCGGGTGATTTCCGCCGAGCAACACCCCAATGCGGACCGCTTGCGGGTCTGCATGGTCGACACCGGCGATGGCGCAGCGCCGGTGCAGGTGGTGTGCGGCGCACCGAATGCGCGCGCGGGCCTCGTCAGCGTGTTCTCCGCCCCCGGCACCTTCATTCCCGGCAAGAACATCACGCTCGGCGTCGGCACCATCCGCGGCGTCGAGAGCCGCGGCATGCTGTGCTCGGCGGCGGAATTGCAGATCTCCGAAGATCACGACGGCATCATGGAACTGCCGGCGGACGCGCCGATAGGCAGCGCCTACGCGCAGTGGGCGGGCCTCGGCGATCCCGTGCTCGAGATCAACCTGACGCCGAACCGGCCGGACTGCACCGGCGTGCACGGCATCGCCCGCGATCTTGCCGCCGCCGACATGGGCAAATTCCGGGATCCCGCGATCAAGCCGGTCAAGGGCGAATTCCCATGTCCCGTGAAGGTCACCGTCGAGGACGCGAGCCTTTGTCCCGGCTTCGCGCTGCGGCTGGTGCGCGGCGTCAAAAACGGCCCGTCGCCGGAATGGCTCTCGAGGCGCCTGATCTCGATCGGGCTGCGGCCGATCAACGCGCTGGTCGATATCACCAACTTCATGACCTATGACCGCGCCCGCCCGCTGCATGTGTTCGACGCGGCCAAGGTAAAGGGCAATCTCACCGTGCGCCGGGCCCGCGACGGCGAGACGCTGCTCGCGCTCGACGGCCGCACCTACACGCTCGATCCCAATATCTGCGTGATCGCCGACGACCACGGCGTCGAGTCGCTCGCCGGCGTCATGGGCGGCGAGGCCTCCGGCTGCTCGGAGGCGACCACCGACGTGCTGATCGAATCGGCGCTATGGAACGAGATCAACATCGCGCAGACCGGGCGCAAGCTCGGCATCAATTCGGACGCGCGCTACCGGTTCGAGCGCGGCGTCGATCCGGGCTTCATGGTGCCCGGGCTCGAGATGGCGACCAGATTGGTGATCGAGATGTGCGGCGGCACGGCGTCGGAAAACCTCGTGGTCGGCAAGGCTTTCGGCGACGATCGCGTGATCGACTTTCCGTTGACCGAAGTGAAGCGCCTCGCCGGCATCGACGTGCCGTTCGCTGAGATGAAGCTGATCCTTACCCGTCTCGGCTTCATGATGGCCGGCACCGGCCCCATGATGAAGGTCGCGGTTCCCTCCTGGCGTTCCGACGTGCACGGCAAGGCCGATATCGTCGAGGAGATCGTGCGCATCGTCGGTGTCGACAAGGTGCCGATGACGCCGTTCGAGCGCGGCGAGGAGGCCCGCAAGCCGATCCTGTCGGCGATCCAGCTGCGCACCCGCCGCGCCAAGCGTGCGCTCGCCGCTCGCGGCATGCTCGAGGCGGTGACGTGGTCGTTCATCGCAAAACCGTTTGCCGAGCTGTTCGACCGCGATCCGCCGGTGCAGGCGCACGCCAACCGCCGCGGTCATCCCGAGCTGACGCTGGCCAATCCCATTGCTTCAGATATGTCCGATATGCGGCCGAGCCTGCTGCCCGGTCTTGTCATCGCGGCGCAGGCCAATATCGATCGCGGCTTCCCGGATCTGGCGCTGTTCGAGGTCGGCCAGGTCTTCACCGGCGATGGACCGGAGGACGAGCTGATCGCGGCTGCCGGCGTTCGCCACGGCTATGCGTCCTCGAAGGGGATCGGGCGGCACTGGTCGGGTTCGGCTGTCGCGGACGCGCTCGACGCCAAGGCCGATGCATTCGCGGTGCTGTCGGCCGCGGGTGCGCCGATGCAGGCGCTGCAGATCGTGCCCGGCGGGCCGGACTGGCTGCATCCGGGTCGCTCCGGCACGATCCAGATCGGATCGCAGAACGTGCTCGGATATTTCGGCGAGCTGCATCCGCGCGCGCTGGCACTGCTGCGCGCGGACGGCCCGATGATCGTGCTCGAGGTGATCCTGGACCGCATTCCCGAGGCCAAGCATCGGCCGACCCGCGCCAGGCCGGTGCTCGAACTCTCCGCGTTCCAGCCGGTGTCGCGCGACTTTGCCTTCATCGTCGATCGCGGCGTCAAGGCCGGCGACATCGTGCGCGCGGCGCAGGGCGTAGACCGGAAGCTGATCACGGGCGTCACCGTGTTCGACGTCTATGAAGGCAAGGGCATCGAGGACGGCAAGAAATCGATCGCGATCGCCGTGACGATCCAGCCGCGCGAGAAAACCCTGACCGATCAGGAGATCGAGGCGGTGGCGGCAAAGATCGTGGCGGAAGTGAACAAGAAGACCGGCGGCGTGCTGCGCGGATGAGCTTTGTCGGCCTGATCCCGACCGGCCTCAGTGCAAGCATTGCGATCGCAATCTGCGTGATCGCCTTCGTTTCGGGAACCGCGCGCGGGTTTTCCGGCTTCGGCTCGGCGCTGATCTTCATGCCGCTGGCGAGCAGCCTGGCGGCGCCGCGCCTGGTCGCCGCGCTCTTGCTGATCATCGATTTCGTCGCCGCCGCGCCGCTGGTTCCGAATGCGTGGCAGCACGCGGACCGCAAGGCCATCGCGGTGATGGTGGCGGGTGCGCTGGTCGGCGTGCCCATCGGCACCTGGTTCCTCAGCTGGCTCGATCCGGTGACCACGCGCTGGATCATCTCCGGTTTTGTGCTTGCGCTGCTCCTGCTGCTGCTGTCGGACTGGCGTTACCGGGGGAAAGACCACCCCGCGCTTTCCATCGGCATCGGCGGATTGTCCGGCTTTTGCAGCGGGCTGGCGCAGACCGGCGGCCCGCCGATCGTCGGTTATTGGCTGGGACGGCCGATTCCCTCAACCATTGCGCGCGCCAATATCCTGCTGTTCTTCGGCGCGTCCGATTTCTTTTCCGTGGTGAGCTATGCCTTCACCGGATTGATCACGATGGATGCGATCCGGTTTTCGCTCCTCGTCGGCCCGGTGTATGGCATCGGCGTCTGGCTCGGCTCCCGCCTGTTCGGCCGCGCCAGCGAAAAACTGTTTCGCACCATCTGCTACGCGCTGATCGCCGCGGCGGTCATGGTTGGCCTGCCTGCGCTGGATGACGTGCTGCGCTAAAGGCTTGCGCAGCGCATAAAGCAGTGGGACTGGCTCTCGACATCCTCTGGATCAGCCATCCTCAACGAGCAGATCGAGCGGCACTTTCAACACGTTCGCGATCAGGCGAAGCGCCGCCGCTGTGCCCGTCCGTCGACCATTTTCAATATCCGAAATATAGCCTTGGCTTAGATTTGTCTTGAAGGAGAGATACATCTGAGTAACGTCACGCCATTCGCGCACAACCCGCACCGGATTCTCCCCGTTGGCCATGCGATCGACAATGTCTTTCGGGAGCAATGAAGCACCGCTGGCAATTTCCTTGCGTGCGCGTGCGACAATGCGCGCAGTGCCCGCATCCTCGTCAGCTTCAGACGCCTTGGCGACTAAGAGCTCATAGTCTTTGCGCGGAAGGATCGCGACTTCGCCGCGTGGCGTCTTCTGAAATCGAACACTCATCGCATCCTCTTAGTCATATATCTCCCGCCGATGTCCCACCGCGGCGACAACAATCGTTCCCTGATCTTCATAGAAGATCACACGCCAATCACCAACGCGAAGCCGCGACTCGTCGCGCCCCTTGAGGCGCTTCACATCGCCGTGCCCGGTAGTGGCAAACTCCGTCAGCCGCCCGCCGATCCGACTGCGTACATCCGGCGAAAGCTTCTTCCACTGGCGAGCGCTCGTGGGAGTGAAGACGACCGACTTCATGCGAAAATATCGCATATCGCGATATCAACGTCAAGCCGTCATCACCAGATCGCAATAAGCATAACCGTCGCGCTCGACGCGCGCGCCGGTCGCCACGGGAAGCCGACGCGAAAACATCGGGCCCGCCACCACGCAGGTGTGAAACTCGCCGTTCTCGCCGCAGGGATCGATGCCGTCGGGGAAATCCGCCAGCAACTGCAAATCGAATTTGCGCCCGGCGAATTCCGCCGGCAGTTTCTTCAGATCGACGGTGGCAAGATATGCCTCCATCCCGCTTTCGATCATCGCCTGCGCCAGCGGCAATGTCGGCCGGTCCCATAAAGGAAATAGCGGCGCGATTCCGGTGCCGGCGAGTTTCTGTTCGCGATAGGCGCGGATGTCGGCGAGAAACAGATCGCCGAAGATGATGTGGGTGACGCCTTCGGCCACGGCGCGCGCGACTTCCTCGGCCATGCGCGCTTCGTAAATCTCGTTCGGACAGGAATAGGGGATCGGCACGATGCGCGGCGGCAAGCCGGCGGCGGCCAGTTGCGCCAGCAGGATTTCCTGCCGCACGCCGTGGATCGACACCCGCTCGAACGTTTCGGTCACCGTGGTCAGGGCGCCGACCACCTCGAATTTGCCGGCGCGCCTGACCTCATGCAGCGAGAACGCGGAGTCCTTGCCGCTCGACCATGAGATCAACGCCTTCGGCCGCGGCTCGCTCAATTGATCGGTGTCCGCGGCATGGCGGACCTGACCGGCGCCGCGCGCCGCCGGCGGCCTGGTGGCGCGGGCGATACCACCGGCTCATCCCGGAGCGCGCCGATTCGGCGGAGCGCTGCTTCCGCCGCGCGCTCGCCGCTTTCCCAAGCGCCGTCGACCGTTCCCCACAGCGTCTCGTGGGTGGCTTCACCGGCGAGGAACATGCAGCCGATCGGTTCGGTGAGGATTTTCCGCGCCGGCTGCACCCCGGGGGCGGCCACCGACATCGCGCCGAGCGCGAACGGCGCCGCGTTCCAGCGGGTCGCGCTGGATTTCTTGACGGTGGCAGCAACGTCGCTACCGAACAGTTTTGTCAGCCACTCGACGGCAAAAGCCACCATCGCCGGCTCGCCCTGGCTTGAGAGATCGCGGCCGAAGGAACCGGCGACATCGAGCACGCATAGCGACGATCCGGCCATATTCCCGAACAGCAGCGCCGTCCGGGTCGAATTGCTCTGCTCGATGATGACATCGTCGCGGGCGAGCCCCAGCGGATTGCCCTGCAATGCGAGAGCGATGCGATCGTAGCTGCCGAGGCTCAGCTTCGCCGCGGCGTCGAGCTGCCGCTTGGGGAGGTCGGGCGTAAACTTGATATTGCCCGCGGCCAGCACATTGCTCGACACCGTGATGATGGCGGCGCGCGCGACGATCTTGCCGCTCGGTGTCTCCACCGTGACATCACGGTTGCTCCAGCCAATGCGGTTCGCCGGCGTCGACAGCGAAAGCGGGATCTCTTCGCCGAGCTTGCCGATCAGCGTGCCCAGCCCCTGCCGGCAGGCGATCGCGGCGTTGCGCTCCTGGGCACGGGCCTTGTCGATCACGGAGACCTCCTTCAGGTCCTTGCCCGTGGCATTGGCGCCGAGCACGAATTCCGTAGTTCCAGCCCAGTCGCCGAGGTCCTTGGGCAGCACCGAGGCGCAGGAGACGTCGGCCTTGCCGCGCGAGGCATCGTCAATGGCCCGGTTGGCCCGCACCAGGGCCGCGAGAAACTCCTCGGTTTCGCCGGCCCGCGCATAGCGGCGGCCGATGCGGATCTTTTGGCCCAGGGGCGCCGTGGAAATACCGAGGCCCGCGGCGCGGGCGAGCCTGATCATCGGATTGGTATCGGGATTGTGCATCCAGCGCGCGCCGCGATCGAACGGCACATCGAAGGTCGCGGTGTCGGTGAGGCAGCGGCCGCCGATCTGTCCCGCAGCCTCCACCACGATCACCTTGCGGTTCGCCGCCATGATACGCCGCGCTGCGGCAACGCCGGCGGCCCCCGCGCCGATCACGACAATGTCAGCCTCGCGCGGCACCGGCACGCCGAACGCGCGCGAACCCAGGGCAGGGACCGCCGCAAGGCCTGCGGACGCAACAAAAAAGTCGCGGCGCGTCATTGTCATGTCATGGTTTCCGGAACTTTGCAGAACAGAAGAACATCTCGCGAACTTGCCGCATCCGCGCGTCGTCAGCAACCGTCTTGGTAAATCAATCATGATTGATCGAGCCGATGCATGAACTAAATTGCAACAGCTTTCGACCATGATAAGGAAAGCGAAAAGCGGTCAGAAAGGCCGCTGGGGGGATATGGGGATATATTGTAATGGGCGCCGTGCTCGATACCGTCGGCAAGCTGATTGCGGGCTACCTTCAGAAGGAAGTCCCGGGCTATGAGCCGTTCACGCCGAGCGACCCCGAACATTTACGGGGTATCATCGAGCAGGGCGACGTGCTGCTGGTCGAGGGCAACAACCGGGTTTCCGGCATCATCAAATACCTGACGCAGTCGACCTGGTCGCATGCCGCGCTTTATGTCGGCCCGATCGACGGCGCGGAAGAGCCCAATGGCGAGCCGCATGTCCTGATCGAAGCCAATATCGGCGAGGGCGTGACGTCGGCGCCGCTGTCGAAATATTTTCCCTATCACACGCGGCTGTGCCGTCCGGTTGGCCTGTCCTTTGAGGACCGCAACACGGTTTGCCGCTACGCCATCAACCGGATCGGCTTCGGCTACGACACCAAGAACATCCTCGACCTGATGCGCTTTCTGATTCCACTGCCGATCCCGCAGCGCTGGCGGCGGCGGATGATCGCGTTCGGCTCCGGCGATCCCACCAAGATCATCTGCTCGGCCCTGATCGCGCAGGCCTTCGACGCCGTGCGCTATCCGATCCTGCCCAAGATCACGCGCGCCGGCTCGAGGCAGGCCCGGCGCGAAATCCTGCACATCCGTGATTCCTCGCTCTATATGCCGCGCGATTTCGACATCTCGCCCTATTTCGAAATCGTCAAACCCACCATCGTGCACGGCTTCGACTACACCACCCTGCACTGGGCCGACAAGCAGAAGCCGCTCCGGGAGGTAGCGGGCGAATTCGGCCCGTTTCCAGAAGCGATCGACGCGCCGTCGCTTGTTCCTGAAACGATTGACGAAGAGACGCCGCTTCCGGCTTAAGAAGTGATGTGGGTCGCCGACGACGCGGCGCCGGCCGAGCGCGTCCGCGTTGCAGAGCATCTCATCGTCCTCGAAGTTATGCCGCCGCGCAGCCCGCGATCGCGAGAGTTCGCGGCCTAGGCCGTCCAATGGCTTCACCCTGCATCGGCCTCCCAATTCGGTCGTGCGCTGCCTTCACGCATGAACGTCATCGGCCTCGGTCCGGGGATATAGCCGGTCTCGATCCGGTCGATCCGGAGGCCCGCGCCCTTGATCAGCGAATCGATGGGGCGGTTGAGGTGGCAGTCGCCGTCCGCACGAGCGAACGATGAATTGCCGGATCATCAGCGGTCAGAGCGGCCGATTACGGCCATCAGTTCCGAAATCTTCTCGCGCTGATCGGACTTGTTGCCGCTGGCAATCGCGCCTTCGACGCAATGCGCCACATGATCGCGCAGCACTTCCTCCTCGACACGGCGCAGCGCGGCGCGCACCGCGGAAATCTGCGTGACGATATCGATGCAATAGCGGTCCTCGTCGACCATCCTGGACAGGCCGCGAACCTGGCCCTCGATCCGGCTCAGACGTTTTTGACAGGATGCCTTGATGTCTTTTCGCATGCGGCCTATATACCCCTACAGGGTATAGGTTGCAAGTGGTCGATGGAGAGCGTGATGACCAAAGTTGAGAATGCCGGTGCGGATGTCGCCACCCGGATGTCCGGCCGTTGCGACGGAAGTCATGATCATACCGGCCACCACCATCACGCCGACAGCGGCGCCAAGGTGCGCGATCCCGTCTGCGGAATGAAGGTCGATCCGGCGACCAGCCATCACCGGTTCGACCATCGCGGCGAAACCTTCCATTTCTGCTCGGCCGGATGCCGCACCAAATTCGCGGCCGATCCGCAAAAATATCTCGACCAGCGCGAGCCGAAGGAAGTCGCGCCGGAAGGCACGATCTATACCTGCCCGATGCACCCGCAGATCCGCCAGGTCGGCCCCGGCAGCTGCCCGATCTGCGGCATGGCGCTGGAGCCCGAGGTGGCCAGCCTCGATGCGCCGCCCAACCCCGAGCTCGCCGACATGACGCGGCGTTTCTGGATCGGCCTCATACTTGCGTTGCCCGCGGTCGTTCTGGAAATGGGCGGCCATCTCGTCGGCGGCCACGGCCTTATCGATCAAACCCTGTCGAACTGGATTCAGCTGGTGTTCGCCACGCCGGTGGTGCTGTGGGCCGGCTGGCCGTTCTTCGTCCGCGGCTGGCAATCGCTGGTCACGCGCAACCTCAACATGTTCACGCTAATCGCGATGGGCACCGGCGTGGCCTATCTCTACAGCCTGATCGGCACCATCGCGCCCGATATTTTCCCTTCGACCTTCCGCGGGCATGGCGGCGCGGTCGCGGTGTATTTCGAGGCCGCCGCGGTGATTACGGTGCTGGTCCTGCTCGGCCAGGCGCTGGAGCTGCGCGCGCGCGAGGCGACATCGGGCGCGATCAAGGCGCTGCTCGAACTGGCGCCCAAGACCGCCCGCCGCCTCAGTGAGGACGGCGCCGACCATGAGGTTCCGATCGACAGCCTGGCGGTCGGCGACAAATTGCGCGTCCGCCCCGGCGAAAAGGTACCGGTGGACGGCCTCATCCTGGAGGGGCGCTCCTCGCTCGACGAATCGCTGGTAACCGGCGAATCCATGCCGGTGACAAAAGAAGCCGGCGGCAAGGTGATCGCCGGCACGCTCAACCAATCTGGCGGTTTTGTGATGCGCGCCGACAAGATCGGGCGCGACACCCTGCTCTCCCAGATCGTCAAGATGGTCGCCGACGCGCAGCGCTCTCGCGCGCCGATCCAGCGGCTGGCCGATCAGGTTGCGGGCTGGTTCGTGCCGGTGGTGATCGTCGTGGCGCTGATCGCCTTTGGCGCCTGGGCTGGGTTCGGTCCGGAACCCCGGATGGCGTTCGGCCTGGTCGCAGCCGTCAGCGTGCTGATCATCGCCTGTCCCTGCGCGCTGGGGCTGGCCACGCCGATGTCGATCATGGTCGGCGTCGGGCGCGGGGCGCAGGCCGGCGTCCTGATCAAGAACGCCGAGGCGCTGGAGCGGATGGAAAAGGTCGACACGCTGGTGGTCGACAAGACCGGGACCTTGACCGAAGGCAAGCCGAAGGTGGTCGCGATCGTCGCGGCGGGCGGGTTTCAGGACAACGAACTCCTGCGGCTCGCCGCCAGCGTGGAACGCGCCAGCGAGCACCCGCTGGCCGATGCGATCGTTCGCGCCGCCAAGGAGCGAAGTCTTGAATTGAGCAAGGTCGAAGAATTCGACTCGCCGACCGGCAAGGGCGCAACAGGCAAGGTTGACGGCAAGACCATCCTGCTCGGCAACTCGAATTTTTTGACTTCGCTCGGCATCGACACCCGGTCGCTGAACGAACAAGCCGAACGCCTGCGCGGCGACGGCGCCACCGTCATCAACATCGCGATCGGTGGCCAACTCGCGGGCCTGTTTGCGATTGCCGATCCGGTGAAGGCGTCAACACCCGATGCCCTCAAGGCGCTGGCGGCGGAGGGAATAAAAGTCATCATGCTGACCGGCGACAACCGGACCACGGCTGAAGCGGTCGCGCGCAAGCTCGGGATACCGGATGTCGAAGCCGAAGTGCTGCCGGATCAGAAGAGCGCGGTGGTAACAAAACTGCAAAAGGCCGGGCGGATCGTCGCCATGGCGGGTGACGGCGTCAACGATGCGCCGGCACTGGCCGCAGCGGACGTCGGGATCGCGATGGGCACCGGCACCGATGTGGCGATGGAAAGCGCCGGCATCACCTTGCTGAAGGGCGATCTCGGCGGCATCGTGCGCGCGCGGCGGCTGTCGCAGGCGACCATGAGCAACATCCGGCAGAACCTGTTCTTCGCGTTCATCTACAACTCGGCCGGCATCCCGATCGCCGCGGGCATCCTTTACCCGACCTTCGGCATCCTGCTGTCGCCGATTATCGCCGCCGCGGCGATGGCGCTGTCGTCGGTGAGCGTCGTGGGCAACGCACTGCGATTGCGGGTGACGCGGCTGTAACTCGCGCGGCTCCGCGCTAGCTCGTGGCCTCGTGGTTCGAGACGCCGCGCCTTCGCCCTCCGGGCTATGGCGGGCTCCTCACCATGAGGGTCCAAGACCTCATCCTGAGGAGGCGCGAAGCGCCGTCTCGAAGGATGAAGCCACCAACCTTGGAGATAGTCCAGCTTCAGGCGGCCACGCTGGCGCGGCCCGACGGCAGCCCGGCGCGGGCGAGCCCGCCGTACAGCGCTTCGCCGGGCATTTCCGCGCGCAGGATCGCGCGCACCGCGACCAGTTTTTCGATATCGATGCCGGCGGCAAACCCCTTGCTTTCGCACAGGAACACCAGATCCTCGAACACGACATTGCCGGTCGCGCCCGGCGCGAACGGGCAACCGCCGAGGCCGCCGAGCGAGCCATCCAGAATGCGCGCACCGGCGTCAAGCGCTGCCGATGCGTTGGCGATGCCCATGCCTCGGGTGTCGTGCAGATGAACGCAGACCGGTTTGGCGCCCGACAATTTCACGACCGCCTTGGTCAATTCTCCGACCTGTTTCGGGCCGGCATAGCCGACGGTATCGGCGACGGCGACGAAATCGACGCCGGCCTCCAGGCATTTTTCGACCAGTTTTATCACCTCGTTCGGGTCGACCGGTCCCGTGATCGAGCAGCCCAGCGCCATCGAAATCGCGGCATTGACGATCGGCTTGTGCGTGCTCGCGTCGCGCAATTCGCAGAGACGCTTGACATTGGCGATGGCCTGCTCGCGCGAGCGGTTGGCGTTGGCGCGGCTGTGCTCCTCGGTGGCGGAAACCACAGTTGCGATTTCGGCAACCCCTGACGCCAACGCTTCGTTGACGCCGCGCTCGTTTAGCGCCAGCGCCACGCCATGCGCGCCCGGAAGCGAGGCCACGGTCTTGACGATCTCGCGCACGTCGGCGAACTGCGGAAACGTCGTCGCCGGCAGGAACGAGCCGACCTCGAAATGCCTGACGCCCGCGCCATATTCGTCGCGCATCCAGCGCTGCTTGGCCGCGGTCGACGGAAATTTCTTCACCAGTTGCAGGCCGTCGCGCAAGCCTACCTCGCGCAGGCTGATGCGATGGTCGGGATAGATGTTTTGAACGCGGGTCATGCGAGCCTCGCTGCGGTTTTGCCGGTTGCAGGAAATCCTTCGGCCTTGAGCTCGGCGCGAACGGCCGCCGTATCGCTGCCGAGAACGGGCACTTTCAATCCTTCGCCGATATTGGCGCCGTTCCACTCGATCGGCAGCGCCGGGACGCGGAATGGCGCGCCGTCGGCATTGAAATTGTTGACGAGGCCGCCCGGGCGCAGCACATGCGGATCGCTGAACAGATCCTCCGGGCGGTTGATCGGCGAGAAGCAGATGTTGAGCCGGTCCAGCGTCGCCGACAGATCGGCCGCGTTCCAGCCCTTGATGATCGCGGCGACGCGCGGAATGATCCGCGACCGCGCGAGGATGCGGTCGGTGGTGCTACGAAGCGCCGGATCGTCGAGAAATTCCATCATGCCGAACTCGCGGCAAAAGCTCTGCCAGTGGCCCTCGGTGACGACGCCGATGAAGATGCGTTCGCCGCCCTTGGTCTCGAAGATATCGTAGATCGGCCAGGCATGCTCGCGCTCCGGCATCGAGCGCGGCTTGTTGCCCGTCATCTCATACTCGACCATGTGCTGGGCGACGAGAAAGAGACAGTTTTCGAACAGGCCGATGCGGATGTCCGCGCCCTTGTCGGCTCCCTTGGCGCCGCCGCGCTTCTGATAGAGCGCGGCGAGAATGGAAATCACCCCGAACATGCCGCCCATGATGTCGTTCGCCGATGAGCCGACCCGCTGCGGTTTTGCGCTGGTCCCGGTCATGGCGGCCAGCCCCGACATCATCTGCACGACTTCGTCGAGCGCCGGGCGATGCTCGTAGGGGCCGGACAGAAAGCCCTTGTGGCCGCAGACGATCAGATGCGGATGACGCCGGCGCAATTCGTCGGCGCCGAGCCCCTGCTTTTCCAATTGCCCGTCGCGGAAATTCTCCAGAAACACGTCGGCGCGCGCGAGCAGCCGATCCATGGTCGCGCGGTCGTCGGGTTTTGCAAAATCGAGCACGACGCTGCGTTTGCCCCGGTTGAATAGCGGAAAGAACGACGTTCCCATGCCGCCGAGGGTGCGAGTCTTGTCGCCTGCGGATGGTTCGACCTTGATCACCTCCGCCCCCAGCTGCGCCAGGATCATGCCGCAGGTCGGCCCCATGACCATGTGCGTCATCTCGATGACCCGGACCCCGGCTAGCGGCAGGTCCTGCGTGTTCATATGGCGTCTCCGGTTCCCTGGGCATCGGCTGGCAGGGCAAATTAGCCTTCCGAGCGCTATCTGCTAAGTATAAAGATGGCAAGCGACGACTAAAAGCGCGCGAGGCAACGCAGCAATGCGCCCGACGCGCGGAAAAGAAAGTATCGGGGAGGACACCATGAGTGCGGTTGGCATTGAGGCCAGGCTTGATGCTGCGCCCGCGGGCGGCGGCGCGGACGAGATATCGCAGCGGCTCGAAAGCCTGCCCGGCTCGGTCTATCTGTGGCGGCTGGTGATCCTGCTGTCGCTCGGCGGCTGTTTTGAAATCTACGACCTGTTTCTCACCGGCTATATCGCGCCGGGGCTGAACCGTAGCGGGCTGTTGACCACCACGACGCAGGCGTTTTTCGGCTTCTCGGGGATTGGCGCGTTCGTGGCCGCCACTTTTGCCGGCTTGTTCGTCGGCACGTTCTTTCTCGGCTTCCTCGCCGACCGATACGGCCGGCGATCGATCTTCACCTATGCGCTGCTCGGTTACACCGCGGCCTCGGTTTTAATGGCGTGCCAAACCACGTCCGGCGGGGTGTTGCTGTGGCGGTTCATCGCCGGGATCGGCATCGGCGTCGAGATCATCACCATCGACGCCTACCTCACCGAACTGGTGCCGAGCTGGATGCGCGGCCGGGCGTTTGCGGTCAACCAGGCGGTGATGTTCATCGCGGTTCCCGTGGTCGCGTTTCTCGCCTGGTGGCTGGTGCCGCTCGCGCCTTACGGCGTCGACGGCTGGCGCTGGGTGGTGCTGATTGGTGCCGCCGCCAGCATGATCATCTGGGTCTTGCGGCTTTACGTGCCGGAAAGCCCGCTCTGGCTGGCGCAACATGGCCGGGCTGAGGAAGCGGTCAAGATTCTCGCAACGCTCGAGGCCAAAGCCGCCGCGGCCGCACGCAGCGATCGCAAGACCGAGATAAAGCCGTCGCGTAATGTAACAAACGTGGTCTTTGCCGACCTGTTCCGGCCGCCTTATCTGTCGCTGGTGGTGCTGTTCATGCTGTTCAATTTCTGCCAGGCGTTCGGCTTCTACGGCTTTGCTAATTGGGTGCCGACGCTTTTGGTCGACAAGGGCATCACGGTGACCAAGAGCCTCCAATATTCATTTATCGTCGCCTTTGCCTATCCGATCGCACCGCTGCTCGCGGCAAGTTTCGCCGACCGCTTCGAGCGCAAATGGATCATCTCCGGCGCCTGCGCGGCCATCATCGCGTTCGGGATCGCGTTTTCGCAATTGACGCAGCCGGTGCTGCTGATCCTGTGCGGCGTGTTGCTGACGGCGGCCAATATGACCATGTCTTACGCCTATCACGCCTATCAGACCGAGGTGTTTCCGACCGCGATCCGCGCACGCGCCTCCGGCCTCGTCTATTCGATGAGCCGGGTCAGCGCGATGTTTTCGGGCTTCATCGTCGCCTTTATGCTGCGCGAGCATGGCGTGACCGGCGTGTTCGGCCTGATCACTGCGGCGATGGTGATCGTGATCGTTACGCTCGCGATCTTTGGCCCGAATGTGAGGGGAAAACCGCTCGACGCTTGAACCAGCCCGCCCGGGCCTTGCCGAAGCACGTGCGCGTGTCTAGCTCTCGCGATAGTTCGTAGAGGGTAGTCCGTCATGATAGATGCCGCCGTCAGGGCGCTTTCGCAAATTCTGTCGCCGCCGATGCGTTCCATCCTGTGGCGATCGATCGGGCTCGCGCTGGTGCTGATCACGGTGCTCGCGATCGGGCTGCAGCGGCTACTCGCCTGGTTTGCGACATCGGGGGAAGGCTGGCTTGAGGCGATGCTGGGCCCGGGCTTCCATGCGCCGCTGAACGTGCTGTCGTGGATCGTTTCGATCGCCGCCGGGCTCGGCGTGGTATTCGGCGCGGTGTTCCTGATGCCCGCGATCACCTCGCTGGTGGCGAGTTTTTTCGTCGACGAGGTCGCCGAGCATGTCGAGCGCGAATATTATCCGGCGGAACGCCCCGGCATGGCGCTGCCGCTCGGGGTTGCCGTCACCGAAGGCGTCAAGACCGCACTGTTGACGATTCTGGTCTATCTGATCGCGCTGCCATTAGTGTTCTTCGCCGGCGCCGGTTTCATCGCCTTCTTCATCGCGACCGCGTGGCTGTTGGGCCGGGAATATTTCGAACTCGCGGCGATGCGGTTTCGCCCGCCGGCGGAGGCGAAAGCGATGCGCAGGGACAACGCCGCCATCATCTTCACCGCGGGGCTCGTGATCGCGGCTTTCGTGTCGATCCCGATCGTCAACTTGGCGACGCCGTTGTTCGGCATGGCCTTCATGGTCCACATGCACAAGCGACTAAGCGGGCCGGGGCCGGAACTGATCGAGCCAAGGCGGAAGACGAGCGTACCGGTGGTCTGAGCTCTTCTCCCTCTCCCCGCTCTTCGCGGGGAGAGGGTCGGGGTGAGGGGCTATCTCCGCGAATTCCGAAGAAGACGTGCGCGGAGACTCCCCCTCACCCGGATTGCTGCGCAATCCGACCTCTCCCCGCACGCGGGGAGAGGTGAAAAACCTCACACCGTCTTTTCCGGCCACCTACAGAGATCGTTGATCAGGCAGACCTCGCAGCGCGGCTTTCGCGCCAGGCACGTGTAGCGGCCGTGCAGGATCAGCCAGTGATGGGCGTGCAGCATGAATTCGCCCGGGATCACCCGCTCGAGCCCAAGCTCCACCTCGAGCGGCGTCTTGCCGGGCGCAAGTCCCGTGCGGTTGGCGACACGGAACACGTGGGTATCCACGGCAAGCGTGCGTTCGCCGAAGGCCATGTTGAGCACGACATTGGCGGTCTTGCGCCCCGCACCGGGCAGCGATTCGATCTCGGCGCGGCTCTTCGGCACCTCGCCGCCGAATTCGGCGATCAGCTTTTCCGACAGCGCGATGACGTTCTTTGCCTTGTTGCGGTAGAGCCCGATGGTCTTGATATAGTCGCGCAACTTGTCCTCGCCGAGCGCGAGCATCTTTTGCGGCGTGTCGGCGACGGCAAACAGCGCGCGCGTTGCCTTGTTGACGCCGGCGTCGGTCGCCTGCGCCGACAGCACGACCGCGACCAGGAGCGTGTAGGGGTTGAGGTGTTCGAGCTCGCCCTTCGGCTCGGGATTGGCCTTGCGAAAGCGGCTGAACGCCTCGTGGACTTCGGCCGGCGTCCACGGTTTTGGCTTTTTCGCCGCACCTCGCGCCTGCCCCGGCCTGGCCGTGGCGGAACCGCGCGATTTCTTGATCGGATTACGGCCCGTGGCCTTGGTTTTGGGCAGGGACTTGCGGGTGCTTTTCGCCATGATGCGGGTATACTGACACGTCATGACCGCAGGCAATGACTTTGATCCGGACACCCAGCCGGAGATTTTTTCGGCGCTGCTGACGCCGCACCGCTCGCTGAACCGCACCGGCTTTCTGGTGGTGATGGCGTTTCTCAGCGTGGTCAGCTTTGCCGCCGGGGTCGCGTTTCTGCTGATGGGGGCCTGGCCGGTGTTCGGCTTTTTCGGCCTCGATGTGCTGGCGGTTTATGTCGCGTTCCGGATCAATTTCCGCCGTGCCAGGGCGAGCGAGGAAATCCGGATCACGCCGACCGAGTTGCGCCTGCGCCGGGTCAGCCATCGCGGCCATGTGGTCGAATTCGTGTTCAATCCGCTGTGGGTGCAGCTCGACCGGAAGGCTCATGCCGAATTCGGCATCGAAAAGCTCTATCTGCTCTCGAAAGGCCGTCGGCTGGCGATCGCGAGCTTTTTGGGCTCGGACGAAAAGGCAAGCTTTGCCAAAGCTTTAACGGCCGCGCTCCAGGCCGCCCGGCGCGGCCCGAGCTATAATCCCATCTCGTGAAGACTGATCGGGAATCGGGTGGTTTGGGACCGGCGCCCGGCCTACATCAGAGCGATGATGAACCTTGCCATGAATGAGCACCGCCTCACAAAACCGGGACCCCAGAACGCCGCGCTCCGCGACTATGATTCGGTGCGGCGCGCCATTGCCTTCATCTCGGAGCACTGGCGCACCCAGCCGACCATCGAAGCGATGGCGGATGCCGCATCCGTGACGCCGGATGAGCTGCACCATCTGTTTCGCCGCTGGGCCGGGCTGACGCCAAAGGCCTTCATGCAGGCGCTGACGCTCGATCACGCCAAGGGGCTGTTGCGCGATTCCGCCAGCGTGCTCGATGCCGCGCTCGACTCCGGGCTATCAGGCCCAGGCCGGCTGCACGACCTGTTCGTCACCCATGAAGCGATGTCGCCGGGCGAATGGAAGAACGGCGGCGCTGGCATGACGCTGGCTTACGGATTCCATCCCTCGCCGTTCGGCACCGCCATCGTGATCGCCAGCGGCCGCGGGCTCGCCGGCCTTGCCTTCGCCGATCCGGGCGAGGAGCAGGCGGCGCTTGCCGACATGCAGCGGCGCTGGCCGCGCGCGACCTATGTCGAAGACCGCGCAGGCACCGCAGCGCTGGCGCAGCGCATCTTCGATACGCGGATGTGGCGGTCGGACCAGCCGCTGCGCGTGGTCCTGATCGGCACCGATTTCGAGGTGCGGGTCTGGGAGACGCTGTTGAAGATCCCGATGGGCCGCGCGGTGTCTTATTCCGACATCGCGAGCAAGATCAAAAGCCCGAAGGCGTCGCGCGCCGTCGGAGCAGCCGTGGGCAAAAACCCGATCTCGTTCGTGGTGCCCTGCCATCGCGCGCTCGGCAAGAGCGGCGCCCTGACCGGCTATCACTGGGGCATCACCCGCAAGCAGGCGATGCTCGGCTGGGAAGCCGGAAAGGTGGGATTGCATTAGGAGTTTCGTCATTCCGGGGCGATGCGAAGCATCGAACCCGGAATCTCGAGATTCCCCGATGCGCAATTGCGCATCTGAGGTCGGGTGCTAACGCACCATCCCGGAATGACAAGCTCACGCCGCCAGATCGAGCTTCGAGGCCACGGTGGCGTCGGCGTTGAGGTAATAGATGATCGGCACGCCGGTGGCGAGTTCGCGCGCCAGGATGCGTTCCGGCGTCAGCTTCTCCAGCACCATGATCAGCGCGCGCAGCGAATTGCCATGTGCCGCCACCAGGGTCCGCTGGCCGCGCAGCACACACGGCAGAATCTCCTGCACGTAATAGGGCAGCGTGCGCGCCAAAGTATCCTTCAGGCTCTCGCCGCCGGGCGGCGGCACGTCGTAGGAGCGGCGCCAGATATGCACCTGCTCCTCGCCCCATCGCTTGCGGGCGTCGTCCTTGTTGAGGCCCGACAGATCGCCATAGTCGCGCTCGTTCAGCGCCATGTCTTTCTTGACGGGAATCCGGGTCTGGCCCAGCTCGGCCAGCGTCAGATCGAGCGTGTGCTGCGCGCGTTTCAACACCGAGGTGAAGGCGATGTCGAACTTGAGCCCCTTTGCCTTCAGTTTTCGGCCGGCTTCTTTGGCTTCAGCGATGCCCTGCTCGGTGAGATCGGGATCCTTCCAGCCGGTGAAGAGATTTTTCAAGTTCCATTCGCTCTGGCCGTGACGCACCAGCACGAGAAGGCGTTCGCTCATTTTCTTTTCCGTTTAGGTTTTGGTTTTGAGCATGATCTTTTCGGAAAACCGGTTCCCACTTTTCCGGATCATGCTCTAGAAGTCCCCAAGCCCGAGCACGTCGGCCATCGAATACATGCCGGGCTTCTGACCGCGCGCCCAAAGCGCTGCCTTGATGGCGCCCTGCGCGAACATGGTGCGGTCCTCGGCGCGGTGCGTCAGCTCGATGCGCTCCATGGCGCCGGCAAAGATCACGGTGTGATCGCCGGTGGCGGTGCCGCCGCGCAAGGACGCAAAGCCGATGTCGCCGGTCCGGCGTGCGCCGGTGACACCATCGCGGCCGCGCGCCGAATGCAGATGGAGATCATCTATTCCGCGTCCCGCGGCGGCGGCCTGGCCGAGCATCAACGCGGTGCCCGACGGCGCATCGATCTTGGCGCGGTGATGGATTTCCAGGATTTCGATATCGAAACTGTCATCCAGCGCTTGCGCGACCCGCTTGACCAGCGCCGCCAGCAAATTGACGCCGAGGCTCATATTGCCCGACTTCACGACGATGGCGCGCGAGGTGACGCTTCTGATCACGGCGTCATCCGATGACGACAGCCCGGTGGTGCCGATGACGTGGACGAGGCCGCGCTCGGCGGCGATCGCGACATTGGCAATGGTCGCGGCCGGCACGGTGAAATCCAGGATGCCGTCGGCGTTGGCCGACATCGTCCACAGATCGGCCGACAGCTTTACACCATTTTCGGGCAGGCCCGCGAGCACGCCGGCATCCTTGCCCAGAAGTTCCGATCCGGGCGCTTCCAGCCCCCCGACCAGCACGGCGCCCGGCGTTTCCGAGATGACACGCGTCAGCGCGCGGCCCATCCGGCCACCGGCCCCCGCCACGATCAAGCGCATATCGGACATGCTTTATAACCTCGCCATGCCGTATAGC
>Ga0209422_1000083_pt1 | contig 21478 bp, 22 predicted proteins | sample BlaSpr_A8_OM2_M3_FD_187983 | JGI IMG/M metagenome (GOLD analysis project Ga0209422, IMG submission 187983) | Forest soil microbial communities from Thunder Bay, Ontario, Canada - Black Spruce, Ontario site 2_A8_OM2_M3 (SPAdes) (version 2) | ecosystem: Environmental > Terrestrial > Soil > Boreal... | reverse complement strand
GCCGACTTCCCGTTACTAATTTCCCCGGTGAGCGCATTGGCGATTTAGCGTCAACTCGGATTGCCCAGGAGTTCATTTCGCCGCGACGCAGGCAGCACAAGGGGGAAATTGAAGCTCTTCCTGCCGCACAAGCGGGCGAGTGGGCGGCAGAGAAAGCGAGCTTACCGGTCTGGAAGAACCCAACGATGGTCGTATCGCCGCTGCAAACAAGCGCCCCGCCGGATCGTTGCGACGTCGTCGTCTAGTTCAATTCCTCGGCCATGAGCTTAGAACGAGCGAGACACAATCATCGATAAGCAAGCGAAGATCTTCAGACGTATCAGCCGTCTGTTTGAAGCCAGGCACTGCGCTTACCAATAAATGCGCGGCCCTTTCCGCTGTCCAGGAGCTCTCTTTAAGCTTCTTCGGGGCAATGGGAGTGAGAAACCTCTCTACGAGGTTTTCAAACTTGCGAGACCCATAGCCAAAGTTGCGTTCCACTAATTCCTTGAGTTCGGGTGAGGTCTTCATGGCCTCAATCAGTTGGATCACCCCCACCTCGAAAGCGAGGCGCAGCTTCTCTTCGGCCGTATTGAGGGTTTCCGCCTTCTCTTCTATTTCGAAGATCTTCTCATCCACCCATTGCTTGTAAGCACCCTTGAAAATCTCTTCCTTGTTTTTGAAGACCAAATACAGGGCAGGACGCGAGATGCCTGCAGCCTCCGCGATGTCATTCATACTGACGCGTTTATAGCCGTAGCGCAGGAACAGGCCCTTTCCAGCACTCAGGATTTTGCCCTTCTTCCGCTCGCTCATCCATCAAGAATTGACAAAACTTGTCTAATTGTCAATCATTGACAAGTAGACATACTTTGTCAGGTGTCCAAAGGGAGAAAGCACATGTCACTGCTCGCGATGTTCAAATCAGCAGGGTCGACCGGCTTCGGTTACGGTTCGACGGCGGAGCAGGTCACCGAAGGGCTCTCGCTCGCCGGCCAGACGATTCTGGTGACCGGCTGCAACTCAGGCATCGGGCAGGAGACGTGTCGAGTGCTCGCGCTGCGAGGCGCTCTGGTGCTGGGTACGGCGCGCACGAAGGAGAAAGCCACCGCGGCGTGCTCGACGTTCCCCGGCAAGGCAGTCGGCTACTCCTGCGAGCTCTCGGACCCTTCGTCGGTGCGAGGGTGCGTCGCTGCGGTCAAGGCAGACGGTCACCGGCTCGACGCCATCATCTGCAACGCGGGCATCATGATGCTGCCGAAGCTCGAGAAATCGCACGGATATGAGCTGCAGTTCTTCACCAACTACATCGGGCACTTCATACTGGTGACGGGGCTGCTTGAGCAGCTCAAAGACGAGGGCCGGGTGGTGATGCTCAGCAGCGAGGGGCACCGGAGCGCGCCCGTCGGGGCCATCGAGTTCGACAACCTCTCGGGCGACAAGGGGTACAAGCCGTTGACGGCCTACGGCCAGTCGAAGATCGCCGACCTGCTTTTCGCCAAAGAATTGGAGCGGCGCTTCGCCGGCACCAAGAAGACCGCCTACGCGGTGCACCCCGGCGTGGTCGATACGAATCTCGCCCGTAACCTGGGGCCGGTGCTCAGTCGGGTGCTGGGGGCCATTGGGCGGCTCTTTCTCAAGTCCGTCGGCGAAGGCGCCGCGACCGAGGTCTTCGCCGCAGTGAGCCCGAAGGCAGTGCCCCTGGCGGGCAACTACCTCGCCGACTCTAACGTGATGAAGCCCCGCGCCGATGCAGAAGACGCCGCACTCGCCACCCGGCTGTGGGCGGAATCAGAGAAGATCGTTCAGGCGCTCTGAAGACCAAGCTTCTGCGCCTGACTGCGAAAACCACGGTCATAAAAGCCCTGAGGGCTTGTACTTTCTGAAACCACCCGCTTCACTCAAGAATTCCTAAGGCACACTATTCCTCCGTGGCGAGCTTTTGTTCGGTTCTATTGGGCCAGCTTCTTTCAATTGGCGCTATAAGGCCAATGCACTCATCGAGGATGATTTTCGCGCCAAGCGCCGATCGGTAAAGATAAACGCGCCAGCAGTGACGGACCAATCGCTGGAGAGAAGCCGACTTGTCGGGTGCGGAAGTTGGCGCCTGGGCGAACGCATAATTCCAGTGTTGTTTTATTTCTGATCCTCACTGCGGAGCTTGCGTTCCGCTCAACCACGTTGAGCCGGTAGCGGCGACGGCGCGCGACAGCATGTGGGGTCCCACAATCCCCGAGCTCGTGGAAGCTCTTCCCGGCATTGAGATCATCGATCGTTCGTCGGTCAATGCATTCGACGACGTGCGCGTGGCTAGCGCGATCGAAGCGACCAAACGCAAGAAGCTGATTTTCGCGGGCATCTCGGTCGAAGTCTGCGCGGCTTTTCCGGCCATGACAGCCGTGGCAAAGGGGCTCGACGCTTATCTGGCGGTCGACGCCTCAGGCACATTTAGCGAAACCAAGCGGCAAGCTGGGATCCTACGCATGCTACAGGCCGGCGTTATTATCTCGGACTATGCAACCTTGATGGTGGAGATCCTCAAGGACAATGCGCGACCGGAGGCTGGCGAGGTCTACGCGGCCATGGATATGGGCTGGGCCACGCTCGTCGGCCAGATCGCCCAGGCCTACGGAAAGTAAGTGGGACTGTTCTCCGGGTTGCGTGCTCCCGCTGACAGGCTGACGGCAGCGGCCCGCTGCAACCGCTGCCGTCCTTCACGAGGAACGCGGCGGACTCAGCAATTGGTGGACCGACATACCACCGTGCGGTTCTCAGCAGCGTACTATGAGGTTGGGTCATACCTGACACCGCGCGCGTCTGTTCCCTCCTGATCGATCGGTCGCGAGATCCCCATCCTTCTCATCTTAGCTAGCAGCGTGGTTCGTTTCAGTCCCAGTTTCGCCGCTGCGCCGCGCGGTCCACCGACGATCCAGCCAACCTGCTCCAGCGTTTCAACAATCAGGACACGATCTGAATCTTCCAACATCATCGATGATGGACAGGCAGGAAAACGAAGTTGAGTGGGGGGCATAACTTCCATTCGCCTTTTGTGCAACGGATTTGGGAGCACGCCGTCCCGCGAAAGGATAACCGCGCGCTCCACCAAGTTCTGCAACTCGCGAATGTTGCCAGGCCAGGAATACCACTGGAACGCAGCCATAGTTTCGGGAGAAATGCTGTCGACTTGCTTTCCCATACGGTGGTTGAATTGCTTCACGAAGTGTTTCACTAGAATGGAAATATCTGCCCGGCGCTCTCTTAACGCTGGCAAAAAAATGGGGAACACGTTCAGCCGGTAGTACAGATCACTGCGAAATTGACCGCGAGCGACCATCTTCATAAGATCCCGATTGGTTGCCGCCACCAGCCGGACATCCACTTTGTGCGTGCGACCGCTGCCTAGTCGCTCGAACTCCTGTTCTTGCAGCACGCGCAGCAACTTCGGCTGCAATTCGGGAGGGATGTCGCCTACTTCGTCCAAAAATAGCGTGCCTTTGTCGGCCATTTCGAAGCGCCCGATCTTTTGCGAGATGGCTCCGGTGAAGGCACCCTTCTCATGACCGAACAATTCACTTTCCTGCAGATCCATTGGAATAGCCGCGCAGTTCAGCTTGATGAATGGGCGTCCGCAGCGCTGACTGGCGTTGTGGATGGCATGTGCGATGAGCTCCTTGCCTGTACCGGTTTCTCCTTCGATGAGGACAGTCGAGTCGGTGGGCGCAACCTGCTCCACCTGGTCTAGAACACATTCCAGAGCAGCGCTATTGCCGATGATCCGATCGAATCTACGTTCGGCCTGGGCGGCCGCAGGGTACATAACTGTTACACAATCTGCCACAAGACACTCCTTTCCAGGCATCGCCTTTCCCCCGGTTCTATGAATCATCATTGCGTTGCACAATTGCTTAACGCCGGTTCTTCGGCAAACCTTAGCTGCGATTCAATCGAGTCGGTCTCGAAGGGACCCGTAGACAACCGGATCATGCCCGAGACCGGGGTAGATATTGCGCTGGACCGGGCCGGTCTTGCGAGACTTGACCCGGCCCCGAGACAGCCTACATCAGAACGCGCGGATCGACCGGCTGGTCGGGACTCAACTCTCCGGCATAGGCGCGGCGATGGATGTCGCCGACCGTGGCGCCTCCGGCTCGAACCGCCACCATTTTTTCGGGATCGAAATACCTCCCCATCGGAACGGTGGCAAATTCTGCCGACATTCTCATGAAGTTCCCAGATTCTTCCCAATCTCCAAAATTATCGGCGAACAACTCCACGCTATTTCCGTCCGGGTCTGCGTAGTACATCGAAGTCGTCGGGCCATGATCGGCTGAAAGAACTGGCCTGATGTCCTTGTCTCTGAGCCGAATGTAGGTATCCAGAAGTTGGTCCAGAGAATCGTATTCGTACGCGGTGTGTTGCAGCCGGACATGACTACTTTTTTGTTCGTCCTGGGTAAGCTGCGGCATGGCGATCAAACCGATTCGATGATTTGCATCGTCGTTGGTGACCCACGCAGCGCTTACTTGGATGGGTGCGTTCTTTCCGAGCGGGCTGGACGTTTGGAACACGATCGCCATACCCAGCACCGTCGCGTACCATTCCGACATTTTCTTGAGGTTTGCCGTGGTGAGCCCGTAATGATGTAACGTCGGGCGAATCGTCTCCTGACCGTCTGACATCTGCATCTCCTAGGGTTGCCGCAGGATTCTTTGAACACGATCATGAGCTGTTGTTTCTAGCTAGTCAGGTGCAATTCCCATCGACACCGTCAGTTCGTCTTGCGCCGGGCCACGATTGGACTGTGAGCCTGAGCATTGTTGTCAACATTCTCATCTCCGCAGATGTTGACAGGCTGCTGGCACACGCAACGATTCCCTAGGCCCGCAACGCCGGCGAAATCAATTTGCCATGTCCAGCAACGCGTCAAATGCCTTTTTCGTCTTTAGCGCCTTCCAAACTTCACGAACGGACGTTTCGGGATACGCGCTGTAAAAGCCCAAGGCGGTGACTTGCTGTTTCGCGATCCAATCCTTGATCTCGGGACTGTGTATGCCGGGATAACCGGCGCATTCGTGAAACAGCAAGTCGATCTCATCGGGAAGGATTGACGCAAAATCGTTGATGTAGGATTCCCAGTCACCGTCGAAGGTGGAGGCGAAGATGACTCGCGTATCGTTGTCAAAGATCACAAACCGTAGGTCGTGCACCGTGGCTATACGATCAGTGTTTTTTTGGCGTTCGCCCGTGAAGCCATCCGCCAGTAGCCTGCGCATTCGTTCCGCTCCGCCCGGCTTCAACTCACAAATGAGTGTGAATTCGTTCGATTGCCCAACCTTTGCGCCTGGCCGGGCTTTCACGGTGTTCTTCGTTTCCTGTGGAATAGCCATTTTCGTCTCCTTTGTGACTTTTCTGTACTTGTCGTAAATCCAATCCTTGTCCTAATTCAATTCCCTTTGCCGCCTTCTCCATCCGGACTCGCCAGCCACTTCAATGCTCGCAATCCTGGCATGAAGCAGTATTCCCCTCCGCGCACAGTAACGAATTGCGGCAGACCGTGAAGACGGCGACGGACAGGACGCTCGGGAATAGTGAAAAGGCGCTCTCCCACATCGGTGCCGAGGATAGGGTCCTGCTCCGTGCCGTGACTGATGAAGTTGCCGTCGGTCACCCATTGCGATTGCACGAATTCGAATTGCCGCTTTAGGTGCGCGCCAACGAACAGAAAGACACCCCCCCGATCTGCCCCGTCGTCATCCAGGATCCCTTCAGGTAGAGGCGTACCGTAATTTGTGCCGCGCCGAAGAAAGTGGTGAAGATTTATGGCCACAAGATCGTTTTTCAAAGCGTCACGTGGATTCACGCGCCGAATGTGCGAACTGAAAGGGCATTTCAACCCCTGCATGTCGTCTCTATAACTGAAACAGTTATTACGATCCGCGTCCGCGGCCAACTTGGGATCGTCGCGTTCCGGAGCAAGCACCAGCGGTGCGCCGCTCAGCCATCTGCCCACCATCTTCGCGGCGATGAGTTCCTCTTCATCAGGCGATGAGGCTTGCTCCCTAATATATTTTCGGAACTCCGCCACTCTTGTGTGAAACTTGCGAAAAGCCAGGAAGGTGCCGTTTCGTCGTAACGCATCGGGCTCCGGACTTGTGCATGTCTCTCCGAGTTCGTCCGGATAGCCCATGATGAACTCGCCGGCCTTGATTGTCGGCCCGTAGCCTGGATGGACGGTGTTCCCGCTTCCTTCTATATGCGGGTTGTGCAGGCCGTCCTTGAACCCAAAAGGATTTCGTCCTTCCGGTAGTTCACCGAACTTCAACCGGTACACAACCGAGATTCCAGGGAGTTCATGGTGACTCTGTCGAGCTCGCTCCAGAACAGTCTCCAGGCTTTGGTCATCCTTCGAGTAGATCGCCAGCGCGACATGCACGTCCGAGGTGCCAAATGGATATTCCCAATGAGCCGGGGCATTAGTACCGACGTCGTTGAGAACCGATGCTCGCGCTGCCATACCTTCGCGAAATTCCGACGGGAAACTTTCCAGCGACGTCTTAGGCACCCCGAGTGCCTTGAGACCCTGATACGTAAAAGCGATCCCCAGCCAACCGGGAAGAGTCGATGCCCACCATTCCACTGCGGGCGCAACATGCGGAAGAATACGGCGCAACATTTCACGTCCCTGTGCGGCGTCGTCAATCCGCAGTACCACGTACTCTCCTTTATACGGTGACGGACGCGGACGCAGAACAGTCGCCTGTATGTCGCTTACTTCAATCGTCGGGGGAGTTGTTGTTAGCATATTTGCGTGTGCCTGTGGTTTCGATTCATCTCCAGACGCAAGACGGGTCATACAATTCGTCTAACAGTTAAATTCCGAGCGCTTCCCGCGGCGAAGATGGTTCGCGCCGCTCTTGCTTGTTCAGCTGGTGCCGCAGGATAGAGGAATGCCGATACACTTCTTTTCGGGCCCGCATGATTTCCCCGATCGGCCGATGCTCTTCCCGGACGCGCCACGCCATTATCGAAGTCTTGTCTGCAGCTTCCAGATTCGCTGGTTGGGAAATGTCTTGCCGGGGGATCGTTATACGCGCCACGGTTACGAACGGCGACATCTCCTCCTGCCACTCGATCGATGTATTTTGTACCGGCATTCGCGTCGGGTCGGTACGTAACTGAACTTGCAGATCGAAGTGATGCTCCCGTTCACAAGCCTCGCTGACTAAAGTTTCCCTGAACGGCTCACGACTTGTCTTGGGATTGACGTCACGATGGCGAATTTGCTCCATCGAACTCGCGGTTGGTCGAGACCTTACCTTTGCAATGTAGTCGCCATGGCGAACAGCACCCATGCTCCAATAGGTGTATGAGAGTAGGTTCTGCCAAGGGATGTGCAAGTTGGATAGAAAAGCCAGCAGCTCGTCCCACAACCACTGCTCTGGCGGAAGCGCACCGCCGTCTGTCAGGAACTGGTACAACCACGATCGGCGTCCGACAGGATCCACCAACGCATCCGGAAGCGACTTGAAACTAACGTGGCGGTAATCGCGGACAGTGTTACAGAAGAATATCGGGGCGTTTATGAACGCGTAGTCGAAGGTGCCGGCGTCCTGCTCGTCTTCAATAAGAGAAGGCCCCGGAACTCCGAACATCTTGATTCCCATGCCGCACCCGGTGCCAAGCAGAGCGTCGGGCCGGACGTGCGCCAACCCATTAGAGAAGCGCACCACCGCTTCATACTCAGCGGAACTGGCAAAGATCCCTTGGGAATACGCCGGCGGCAAGCCGTCGAGCACCAAAACCTTTGCACTAAGGAGCCCATAACTCTTGGCATGAGCCTGCCGGACAGCACGACCCTCGGTCTTAACCGAGGACCGGACATCATTCTCCATGTTCTGAAGAAATGCTTTCAAATCCGCTTCGTAATTCGGAGAATAGACTTCAGTGAAATCTTTGAAGCGAGCGTACGTGCCAGGTTCTGATGATTTCTCGGAGTTACCATCGAATTCCTTTGCTGTCTTCATCTTTAATACCTTTCGGTGACTAGATTCAACTGCGCTGTTATTCGGAGATATTGACCGCCGACGTGATGCGCCATCCTCTATCCGTCAGAGCCATCAAGTAGATGACACCAAATCGCGCCATTACCGCGCCTGCCGTGTCCCGCCGCACCCACAGAGCATCGATGAGCGCGGCCTGTGCGTTGAGAATTTTGATATCGCACTTCTCCAGCGCCGACCCCGCAAAGTGAGCATGTCGCAACCTGCCAATCTCACCGCCCATTCCCTCTTCGTCCGTGATGGCCGCATCATCCTTCATGATCATGTGAAAGTTCGGACCAATGAACCTCAGTGGCGCACTGTAGAACTCAAGTAATGCGTTGAGATCCGATCGTTCCCCGTCTGCCAGCTCCACAAATGTTGGGCCGTAGCGCGAAAAGAATTTTTGGATTTCGGCGAAGATCGCAGGCTCGTTCGGGACCGCCGCAACGTTGATCGCTTCTGTTAGACCCATCGTCGGATTCCTTCCTGCCGTTTCTAGCACTCCACGAAAAACCGGGAAAGCAGCGTACCGTTTTAGGAAACTTTGGTTGAAGCCGCGCTCGCCGATGCTCCCGGAATGCAAACTGCACGACCGCGTATTTTTCCTGCCTGCAAATCGCGGTATGCGTCGGCAACACAGCTGAGTGGATAGCGGTCCTCAATCATCTCGATTCGCCCTAGCCGTGCCAGATCAATAACCTCGCGCAAATTGACTGTGCCTCCGTTCATGCTGGTTGCCAGCTGAGCGCCCCACGGCACTTCGTGCAAGCCAAAGGGCACTGTTTTTAGCGCCTCCCCGACTAGGGTCAACCGTCCAAGGCGAGCCAGAGCGGCCACACCGGTCTTGAGAGTGGCAGCGGCACCAACACAATCGAGAATGAAATTTGCGCCAGTGCCGGAAGTGAGGTTGCGAATCTGGTCTGCCGTGCTTCCGTCACTGGGAAGCGTATTGTCGGCGCCGTGCTGCTGCGCCAATTGCAGATGCATTGCATCACTATCAACCGCGATCACTCGCGCAGAGCACAAAGTCCGGAGGAATTGAACGGCGAGGAGCCCAAGACCGCCGACGCCGATCACAACGGCAGTGGTGCCGGGAACAAGAGAAGGTAGCGCCGGCTTAATCGCTGTGTAGGTGGTGAGACCTGCGTCCGTAAGAGGTGCGGCGAGGACTGGATCAAAGTCGCCCATTGGAACGGCGAAGCGCGCTTCAACAACAATATATTCTGCTAGACCACCGTCGAATCCGATGCCGGCTCCGTTGAGCGCCGAGATGTAGTAACAGAAGTTCTCTTCTCCGCGCCGACACGGGGGACAGTGTCCGCAACTTCCCCAGATAGGAACCACGGCAACAGGTTCGCCAGCCTTGAAGCCAACAACGCCTTGTCCGATTTCCGCCACCCAACCAGCAATTTCGTGACCCAATGTGAACGGAGTGGTGGCATGCCACTCGTCGAGTTGTGCTTTGGTTTTGGCCATAATGGCAATATCTGTGTGGCACAAGCCACAGCCGCCAACCTTGATGAGGAGCTGGCCCGAGGCAGCCGATGGTTTGGGCAGGTCCTGCAACTGCGGCGGATTTTGCGGTTGCAGCAAACGATAGGCAATCATCTACTCATCTCCTGTACTTCCTGCTTATTTGGAATGTTCGATCCGCTGATTTTCGGACTCGAGCACGCGTTTATGCGGTGCCGCTCAATTGCAGGGCAATTGAAAACCCGAATTCACCTTGTGAGAGATGACACTGAGAAATAATGCTTTGCGGCCATTTTGTCTTTTGGAATTTGTCCAGTTGTTGTCAATACACTCTCATTTGCGCAGATGTTGGCACATTTGCTGACGAGTAGAGCCGCCGAAATTAGACGGCCGGTCGTGCTCCAAATGAAAGGAGTGGAAATGTGAAACGGAATATAATGCGCGGTATGCCTTCCAGCGGACAGGGTTCTGACCGGCTAGGGCAAGTTCCCGACTTTCGCCTCGTCATTGACTCAACTCCCGCGTTGATCCACACCGGTCTGCCTGACGGCCATCTCGATTTCTTCAATCAAACTTGGCTCAAGTATGTGGGACGCTCGTTAGACGATCTGCAGGGCTGGAAATGGACGGAATCGATTCATCCAAGTGATGTCGAAGGAATAGTTGACCGCTGGCGCGCGTCACTGACTACTGGCGAACCGTTCCTGTACGAGGCTCGGGTCCGCCGGGCCGATGGAGAGTATCGCTGGATGTTGCACCACAAAATCGCTGTGCGCGACGAAGGCGGGAAGATTGTCAGGTGGTATGGATCGAGTATCGATATCGAGGACCAGAAGCAAGCCGAACAGGCACTCCGGTTGACTGAATCGTTCCTGGTACACGCCCAGCGACTCACCAAAGCTGGAACGTGGGCGTATAAACCCCCAGATATTTGCGAATACTGGTCTGCGGAGATGTTTCGGATATTCGGCTACGATCCCGCAAAGGGCTACCCGCCAAATGACGACATGATCGCTCGTGTGCACCCGGAAGACCGCCAACGTGGCGAGCAAGCTCTTGCTCAGCTATTCGAAAAGCACCGAGAATTTGACCAGAAGTATCGATTCATTAGACCTGATGGCCAGGTTCGCGTGATCCAAGATTTCGGTGCCCCCGTTTTCGAAAATGGAAGTGTGACTCGGTTTGTGGGTGCCTGCCTGGATATCACAGAGCAAGAACAGATGACGAAGGAACTCAAGCGGAGGGAAGCCTACTTGGCCGAGGCTCAGAGACTCAGTCATACCGGCAGCTTCGGGTGGATGGTTTCCTCGGGCGAAATCTTCTGGTCAAAAGAAACCTTTCGAATCTTTGGGTTTGATCCATCGGTCAAACCTACGCTGGACCTAATCTTTGAGCGGGTCCATCCTGAAGATTTAGCAGTAGTGAAAAGGACAATTGCGCGAGCGTCGCAGGATGGGAGGAATTTTGATCTTGAACACCGGCTGTTGCTGCCGGGCGCTTCTGTCAAGAATGTTCAGGTCGTCGCTCAAGCCTTAAGAAATGAATCGGGCGACATCGAGTTTGTTGGGGCAGTTATGGACGTGACGGAGGCAAAACGAACAGAAGAAAGGATCGCGAATAGTGAAAAGGAACTTCGTCTTACGATCGAGACAATCCCGGCCCACATCGGGACTAATCTGCCTGACGGGTCAGTCGATTTCATAGCTCAGAGTTTCCTGGATTATGTCGGCCTTTCCAAGGAGCAGTGGCTGAACTGGGGATGGATGGACGTCACCCATCCCGAAGACGTCGACGGGGCCGTGCAAGGCTTTAGAGCAGCATTGGCGTCAGGGAAGAAGTTCGAGTATGAACAACGCATTCGGCATGCTGATGGCACCTACCGCTGGTTTCTGGGTCGCAACGTACCCTTGCGCAATGAAAAGGGAACCATCGTCAAGTGGTACGGGACGCTCCTCGACATCGAGGACCGCAAGCGCGCGGAACTAAAGCTGAGGCAAGACGAGCAGGAGTTTCGACGAATCGTCGACGCCATCCCTCACGCCATCCATGTCCTGAAGCCGGACGGTTCTTTTCTCTACGCGAACCAAGCTGTGCTTGACTATACCGGCTTCACCATGGACGAGGTGATGGCGCCCGATTACCGTAGGCGAGTTTTTCATCCAGAAGGCCTGGAGAATGTTGAGCGAGAACGGCAGGCGGCGCTTTCGCATGGTGTTCCTTTCGAGCAGGAACGACGAGCCCGCCGCAGCGATGGGCAGTACCGTTGGTTTCTCATCCACTTCAACCCGTTGCGGGACGAACAAGGCCTGATCATTCGCTGGTATGCCACAGGGATCGATATCGAGGACCGCAAGCGGGCCGAAGAGAGAATGCGAAACGAAAACCTGGCATTGCGAGAGGAGATCGATCGTTCTTCGATGTTTGAGGAGATCGTCGGAGCTTCTCCTGCCCTGCAAGCGGTGCTTTCTCGGGTATCCAAGGTCGCTTCCGTTGACTCCACGGTTCTGATAACCGGCGATACCGGAACTGGCAAAGAACTGGTCGCCCGGGCCATACACAGGCGGTCCCGGCGGTCGTCTCATCCGTTTGTGAGCGTGAACTGCGCCGCCATCCCACGCGACTTGATCGCGTCGGAGCTGTTCGGTCACGAGAAAGGATCATTCACCGGAGCCCTGCAGCGACGGCTGGGCCGGTTTGAACTCGCCGAGGGCGGAACGCTGTTCCTGGACGAAGTCGGCGAACTTCCAATGGAAACTCAAATTATTTTGTTGCGCGTGCTTCAAGAACGCGAGTTTCAGCGTGTTGGTGGAAGCCAAACGATTCGTGCCGACGTACGAGTGATTGCTGCGACCAATCGCGACTTGGAGGCCGCCATCTCCAGCGGCACATTTCGAAGAGACTTATTTTACCGCCTCAACGTGTTCCCCATTGAGATTCCTAGTCTACGCGAGCGGAAGGAAGACATTCCCGTTTTGGTCGAGTACTTTATCGATCGTTTTTGCAGAAAAGCGGGGAAGAAAATTCGCACCATCGAAAAGAAAACCCTGGAACTCCTGCAGTCCTATTCCTGGCCCGGAAACATTCGAGAACTACAGAACGTAATCGAACGATCCGTCATCGTTTGTGAGACGGAGACCTTCTCTGTAGATCCAAGCTGGCTTTCTGTCGAATCTTCCCGTGCAAATTCGGCAGGGCAACCCTTTGCAAAAACATCTGCTGCTCAAGCGAAGGAAAAAATGGAGGCCGCTCTGGCGCAAACCGAAGGCCGAGTATCCGGACCGTCGGGGGCTGCGGCTATCCTCGGCATACCGGCTTCTACTCTGGAAACTCGGATCCGGTCCCTGAAGATCAACAAGTTTCGATTCAAGTCGCGCTGACATTTTCAACTTCCGCACAAGAAATTCGCGCGATCCACACGCGAAAACTCCACGAATTCGCGGAGCTTCGAAATCTCCCCCAGCCAAGACGCCGCTGTTTCAATGACTTGCCGCTGGTGGCCGGATTGCAATGGTCGGAGGAAAGATGGTTTTTCGGGAACGATATCATGCTGAAAATTCAGCGATCATCCAGCGACAAGGTGATCTACACCCTGAGCGGCCGAATCGAGGCAGAAGACCTCGCCGAGTTGCAACGACTCATTGATCTGGAGTCGGCAGGTCAGCACCTGGCCCTTGATTTGAAGGATGTAACGCTGGCGGATCGGGATGCCGTAAAGTTTCTTCTGGACTCTGAAGAGCACGGCATCAAGCTGGAGAATTGTCCACTCTATATTCACGAGTGGATTGAGCGGGAACAAGAAGCGAAGCACTCGGAAAAAGGGCAGAAGCATCGTAAGCGGTCCACACGCAAGCGCAGTGATTAAACCGACTGGAGTGTTTGCCATGAGTTTAAACGGTTTCCCCTTGGTACACGACGACGATGCCCGTTTCACACGCGGTCCGCTGAGAACTGGGAAAGTACGACTCTTGGACCAGCCCGATCGAGGGGATACTGCATGCAAAGGAATTGTGGGCCAGAGTGCAGCACTTCGGCGTGTGCTCAGGTTGGTCGAAACGGTCGCTGCCGGCGATTCGACCGTCTTGCTGCTTGGCGAGACAGGTACCGGAAAGGAGCTGATTGCGCGCGCTATCCATTATCGCAGCCAGCGGAAAAACCGCGCGTTTGCAAAACTGAACTGCGCAGCCATACCAAGCGGATTACTCGAAAGCGAACTTTTTGGCCACGAGCGCGGCGCCTTCACGGGTGCCATCACCCAGAAGACGGGGCGCATTGAGGTGGCAGACCAAGGCTCGCTGTTTCTGGATGAGATCGGTGATATCTCGCTCGAGTTGCAGCCAAAACTCCTTCGTGTCCTTCAAGAGCGGGAGTTCGAGCGGTTGGGCAGTACGCGGACGAAAAAAGTTGACGTTCGCGTGGTGGCCGCAACTCATCGGAATCTCGAGGAGATGATTTTGAAAAAGGAGTTTCGCAGCGACCTTTATTACCGCCTTAATGTTTTCCCAATCTCCATTCCTCCGTTGCGCGACCGTCCAGACGATGTTCCGCTGCTCGTTCAACATTTTGTACAGGAAGCTGCCCTAAAGATGAACAAGACGATTGACACAATTCTTCCAGGAACCATGGATGCACTAACTGAGTACGCGTGGCCTGGAAACATTCGCGAATTGGAGAATGTAATCGAACGTGCCGTAATTCTTTCCGCTGGCCGCATTCTGCAAGTACCGCTTCAAGACCTTCGCTCCCGAATTGCGCCCGGGCACGGCAATGAAAGGTCTCAAACTTTGGCCGATGTTGAACGCGAACATATTTACTCAATCCTGCAAGAAACCAGGTGGGTACTTTCGGGACCACAAGGGGCCGCACGGCGCCTCGGATTGAACAGGTCTACACTCCACTTCCGAATGAAAAAACTCGGCATCGTCCGCCCCTGTTGATGATGACACGAATCTTCGAAGGTCCTTCGCCGCTCATCAATGACGAAAGGAGACAGGGTTGGAGTACCGGTTAGTGAGTCGATGGACATTTGCATCATGCCGAATGCGACGTTTGCTCCCAACCAGCATTGATGATTTCAACCCGATACATCGAGCCCGCACATTCTTTCACGCATTCACAAACGTCGCGTCAGTAGAAGGCGGACGCCACTACTGTTCGGCAGTGGCGTTCATGGTTGTGGGGGATTTGAACCGCCGACCTTTGGGCTATGCGATCTGATTCACCTTTCCTATTTCCGAACTAAGACTGAAACTCAATTACACCCTGATTCTCTGACCCGCCGTCTGTAAAGTCCTGAAAACTGGAAGCGAACAAGAAGACCAACTTTTCAGACTGTTGCTGGGTGGCGGCAGAGTTCAAGGACAGAAGACAGCCAGAGCATCGACGGACTTCCCTCCAGAAAGCGATCTTGGACCGAAGCGGGCTAGAAGTCCTGTTGTGAGAAGTTTCCCCACATAGGTAACGAGAAACGCGCTTGTGAACAGGTAACCTTAAATTCTTTCTGGGTTCCTCTAGAGATTGCCGTCCCTGATTCGCCAGAGAGGCACACTCCTCGCACACTGCGTCTTCGAAAAAGCAGGCATTCAGGAATTGATTCAGGAATACAGGGCTGATCGGCCGTAAGTCACTCCCCGGTTCACCTTTTTCTCCGCTCCGCAAAATGCGCAGAGCAGGGCTCACTCATCCATTCTGGTCGATCCCTTTTCTTCATTGCACCACCAATGTGTTGCCTGGATATTGTCCGGATGGTCATCCCGCCACGCCCCACCCATTCCTTTCGGGTTCTTGTAGTCCGACGCGACATCGTTGTAATCGGTGAAGTCTTCGTGGCAGATGGCGCATATTCCGCCCTGCTGGAGAATCTTACGGTTCAAAAGTTTCCGCATCTCGGCCGGTGACCGCAGCTCCCGATATCCTCGCGGGTGATGTGGATCTTCGACCCTCTGAACTCCGAGTCTTATCAACTTGGGTTTGGGCATGAATTCTCGGCCACAGCAGGTAAGGGACTTATGGATCGGACACAATTCGCTAACACGGAGTCTCATGGGATTCCTCGTGATGGGCTGAATGAAAAATCGACTGCGAGGTGCGGCTAATCGGCATGGAGAACCGTCGCCGGAGCGCCGGGCTGCTACAATTCCTGCCCTAGGAGAATCAATGTCGAACCTGGCTCATGTGGTCCAGCAGCTAACGAAGGAAAGGAATCAAGCACAGCAGAGAGTCGAACAACTGAACGATGCCTTAAAGGCGCTGACCGCTGTCAGCGCGGTACGCGGAACTGCCGCGAGACACGGCCGTCGTCAGGCGTCGGGCGGGAAACGAAGGACGATGTCAGCAGCGGCGCGGAAACGAATTGGAGCAGCCCAGCGCGCGCGTTGGGCAAAGTGGAAAGCAGCACAGGGGAAGAAATAGGGCGGACGATCATGTGCGGACGCTACCGGCTTACGGCAAAGGAGCGCTACCTACGGGACCACTTCGGCCTCGACGAAGATCCTCCTTGGCAGCCACGCTGGAACGTCGCCCCGACCCAGCAAGTTGCCACCATACGCCAGCATCCGGCGGAGCCAAGACGTATCTTCGGCCTCATGCGTTGGGGTCTCGTTCCATACTGGGCAAAAGATCAATCGTTTGGTTTGAAAACCATCAACGCGATGTGTGAAACCGCCGCGGAGAAACCAGCCTTCCGCGACGCGCTCAAGCGGCATCGGTGTCTTATTCTTGCGGACGGCTTTTACGAATGGTCGCGACACGAAGCTGCATGTGTGATTGTCCGGCGAGCACCACTTGACCGGACCTGCCATCCCATTGGCAGTACCCTACGAGGTATGGCGATTCGGTAACGACTCGTCTAGAAGCCCTCGGACAATGTATCCCACCGTCGCAAGACGGGCATCGAAACCGCGAGGGGACGATATTTCTGCCAGCATCGAGGCGGATCGGGGCTAGGGTGAGTGGTAGGGTCAGCAGATGCGAACCTCTTTAAGTATCGTCAAGAATGAAGGGGTCAAAGATGCTGTTAGGCTCCGAGGTTGCGGCTGGAACGGGTGCTCCATTCTCACCCGTCGTGGGCGAAAAGGCCGCCGGTATAGTAGGAGGGACCTAACCCATTCTGTCACGCATGTGGAACGTGGTAAGCCCGCATTGCTCCCTTCGGGGTAGCCAGGCCGCAAGGTCATGCAACGGTGATGCGGGTAGAGGATAGAGGAGAAAGCGAACGTTCGACTGTAATGGTCGGAATACGGATTGCGACATTATCCGACGCGAAAGCGGGCAGACTTCCTCTTGGTTTCCGATCACGAGAGAACTTGGCAAATCGGCCTAATAGGATCGGCAGATGACTGCGCAAGCTGGTGCAATCCTAAATATGAGTTCGACATGGGACGCTGTTGACTGGCGAACCATCGAGGACAATGTTCGCCGACTCCAGGCGCGTATCGTGAAAGCGGTGCAGCAAAAGAAATGGAACAAGGTGAAAGCCTTGCAACATCTTCTTACGCACTCGGCCAGCGGCAAGTTACTTGCCGTGCGCCGGGTAACAGTGAACGACGGTAGAAAAACGCCTGGAGTGGATGGCGAACTCTGGGACACACCACACAAGAAGCTTCAAGGTGTGATTTCGCTGACGACACGGGGTTACCGCCCCATGCCTCTGCGGCGGATTCACATCCCGAAGGCCAATGGGAAGCTCCGACCGTTAGGAATCCCAACGATGCGGGATCGAGCCATGCAAGCCTTGTATCTGCTGTCGCTCGATCCGATCGCGGAAACCACTGCGGATCAGAATTCCTACGGCTTCCGGCAGGGGAGAAGTTGTGCGGATGCGATTGAACAATGTTTCACTTCGCTCTGCCACAAAAACCCTAGCTGGGTGCTCGAAGGCGACATCAAAGGCTGCTTCGACAACATTAGTCATCAGTGGCTGCTCGACAATGTTCCCGTGAACAAAGCGATCCTCCACAAGTGGCTAAAATCGGGCTACCTAGAAAAACAGGTATTCTACGATACGATCTCTGGCACGCCGCAGGGCGGAATCATATCGCCTGCGCTGTCAAACATCACTCTCGACGGCCTCGAACGCCGGCTCCGGGAAGTTTTCCCGGTACGCGGAAAGGGCTCCGAGCGTGGTCGAGCAGCGCAAGTACATTTGATCCGCTATGCGGACGACTTCATCATCACCGGACACTCCGAGGAGTTGCTGAGAATGACGGTGAAGCCGCTGGTCGAATCCTTCCTGGCTGAACGTGGTTTGGTCCTTTCTTCGGAAAAGACCTTGATCACGCACATAGAAAAAGGTTTCGACTTCCTTGGGCAGAACATTCGGCGCTATCCGCACGGCAAGTTGTTTATCAAGCCCGCTCGGAAGAGTGTTGTGTCTGTTCTCGCCAGAGTGAAGCAGATCGTCCGAGAGTACTTGGGTAGTACCGCTCATCTTCTTATTAACCGATTAAATCCGATCGTAAGGGGATGGGCCAACTACCACCGCCATGTCGTCTCCAAGCGCGTTTTCGCACGACTCGATGCTGCGATATTCAGGATGCTCTGGGGATGGGCGCACGCCCGTCACCGCCGAAAAGGAGCTTGTTGGATAAAGCAGAAGTATTTCGACCGTGTGGGAACACGTGACTGGTGGTTCTTCGGTGACACTGTGGACGCGCGGGGCTCGCCTCTTCGTGTTCGCTTGTTTCATGCAGCTTCTGTGCGAATCGTAAGGCATGTGAAGGTTCGGTCCGCCCTGAATCCTTACGACCCGAGTTGGACCACGTATCTCTCCAGACGCCAAGCCGCCGCTCCGCATCGTGCGCGTTCATGATCTGAGCGTTCCCGGAAACTTGAGCCGTGTGAGCTGGAAACTCTCACGCACGGTTCTTAGAGGGGGGACCAACAGCAACGTTGGCCCCCTACTCGGCAAGAAAACCGGGCCTAGAGAGAAACAAGCGTACAACTTCGGTCTTGTGACCGGCTCGGTATTCGCGTTTGCGGGATTATGGGACCGGTGGCGCGACCCGAAAAACAATATTCTCGAAACCTGCACGATCCTTACGACAAGACCGAACCCTCTCGTCGCCGACGTGCATGATCGCATGCCGGCGATTCTAAATCCCGAAGATTATGAGCGGTGGTTGGACCCTGGCATCACCAATTCTGAGATCGTTCTGGATTGTCTAAAGCCTTTTGATGCCGCCCTGATGATGAAATATCCGGTGAGTCCTCGCGTGAATCGTCCCGAAAATGATGACGAGGAGTGCGCTCGGGAAGTGCACATCATTGCAGCCGCTCTGACACTGTTCTAAGAGCCACGAAATCCAGCTTACAATCGGCGTATCGTGATCGCAAAGAAAGGCAGAAGGGACCACTATCTTCCCCAAGGGTACATGCGCGGCTTTATAGATCCCGCTCGCGAAAATCTGCCTCAACCTTTGTGGCACTTGGATATTCCTTACCAACGATGGTCCATGCGGAGCACCAAACAGATTGGGCATGAAGCTGGATTCTACGATTACGCTGGAACGGCGCCGGAATTGGATTCACTGGAATCGGCGGATGACGCGTTTAGGGAGCTGGAGAATGATTTCCCGAGAATTCGCGGGAGGCTGCTTGCAAAGCATTTTCGCAATTGGCACAAACATCTGAGCTTTTTGTTGCGGTACATGCAGATGATACGTGCTCGCTCACCGCTTTTCTTTGCCCAAAAGGAGGACGAAGGAAAAGCGCTTCAGACCTGGACCGTCAAAGATGTCCACCCTGACGGCAAAACTCTGACGCTCACCTCGATGGAACCGGCACCACCGCCAGCTCCGTTCATTAAGAATCGAACGATAACGCAAATGCGCGAGGAAATTCAGAAGGGTGGATCGTGGTTGTGGGATCTCAATTGGGCCCTGCGGTATTGCGATTCCGTCGCTGAGCCATTTATTACGAGCGAAGCCCCGCTCGTTGCAGAAGGCCCGGCAACCGAGATATCACAAGCGCTACAACATCCGGAAACGCTTCTGTTCTTCCCTTTATGCTGGCAAGCGTGCTTGATCGGAAGCTTACAACGCTTCGATCTCGGAACAGCCAAATTTAGCTCGGAGGACATGAGGACCTTCCGCATGAAGTACAGGCGTTTCGCACAGGTTTTTCTGATATCGCCCGCGAAGCTCGATGATATTTCGGCCCCAGTTTGAGGTCACCCAACACGGTGATCTAACCAGGGCGGCGTATTATTGTCGGTAAGTGCAGCAAGAATACCTGGGTGCTCACCGTGGATCCAGCCGCCAAGCCCCGCTCTGAAACGCTTCCAAAGGAAGCCCCGAGACGGGACTGGAAGATCGCCTCACCCGCTCTCGTCGTCGCCTCGGCCGTTCTTGTCATCGCCGTCCTCGTAGCCAATCTTCAGTCGCCGCGAGTTTTCGTAGCGTTGCTGATCTCATTGATAAGCGCCCTACTTGTCTTTGCCCTTTTATTGGCCGACGTTTTCCGTCAGATGCACAGGACCGAACGGCGGGCTAAGACTGTCTTTGCGGAGAGCGAGCGGGAGTTTCACCAGATGGCCGACAACATCCAGGAAGTCTTCTGGGTGATCGACCCCGAGACGAGGACGGCTATCTACGTCAATCCGGCCTACGAAACCATCACCGGTCGCTCCTGCCAGTCTCTGATTAAGGAGCCCTCCTCGTACGAAGAGGCTATTCATCCCGATGATCGGGTCCATGTTCTGGCGAAGCTCGAGCGAGGAGCCCAAAGCGGACACTTCGAAGAAAGATTTCGTATCGTCAGGCCAGACGGTGAGATTCGTTGGGTGTGGGTGCGCGGCTCACCTCGTCAGGATCCTAACGGCAAAATCACGCGCGTTGGCGGAACCGCGCTTGATGTGACGGCGCTGAAGCTTGCCGAAGATCAAGTCCAGGCGAATCTCGCAAAGGCGAACTCCGCGTGGTCTGAGGCAGAGGCCCTGCGCAAGGCGACGCTTGCCCTTACCGAAGATTTGCACATGGATTCCGTTCTGGATGCATTACTCCGCTCTCTGGCGGAATTGGTTCCCTATACGTGCGCTCGGGTGCTGGTTCCCGAGGGCGGTCCGCATTGGTTGGCCTTGGGCGAAAAATCCTTTCTCGAACCCTCGAAAAAATCTCCTCGCTGTCCGTTGACATTCGTGGCCAATGATTCTCCGTTCTTTCAGCGTATCTGGTCAGAACGAAGGCGCTTCCTGATCCCGGACACTCGAAAACAAGAAGGATGGCAAACTTTTACGGGACACCAGGAATTTCGTTCCTGGCTTAGCGTCCCCCTGGTTGCCTCCGAGGAGTTCTTGGGATTTCTTTCCGTCGGCCATGTAGAACCGAACCACTTTACAGAGGACCATCTTCGGCGCGCTGAATTGCTTGCGATACCGGCAGCGGTCGCCATCCAGAACGCCCGACTTTATTCCACCGCTGAGATCTACGGTTCAGAACTGGAAAAGCGGCTGACGGATCTTCAGAAGGCTGAGCAAGCCCTTGATCAATCAGAGGCAGGCCGCCGTGTTTCCGAGGAGAAATTCCAGAAAATTTTCCATTCCAGCCCGGTTGCCTTTTCGATTACGACGCTGGAGGAGGGCCGCTTCTTGGAGGTCAACGCTGCGTTTGAGGCACGTTATGGCTACTGCCGCCAGGAGGTCCTCGGACGCACGGTGCACGAGCTAAAGATATGGGACGATCCCGCCGACCGAAGACTACTGGTGACGCAGCTTCGGCGAGGAGGTCCCATTCGCAATGTAATGACCCGCATCCGAACAAAGTCGGGCGAAATCAAGCTCACGGCCTATTCCGCCGACCGGATCGAATTTGACGGGCAAAGGTGCATCCTCGCCGTCTCGGAAGATGTGGTGACCCATGATCCCAAGTCCACAAATTAGGGTCTTGCTTTCCCCGCTCCTGGCTAATGTTTATTGGCATCCCATGACGGAAGCTGTCCTCTTCGTTTCTCCTCTGTCCAGAATTCCGACCGCCAAAAATAAATTTCACCAC
>Ga0209422_1000082_pt1 | contig 21580 bp, 10 predicted proteins | sample BlaSpr_A8_OM2_M3_FD_187983 | JGI IMG/M metagenome (GOLD analysis project Ga0209422, IMG submission 187983) | Forest soil microbial communities from Thunder Bay, Ontario, Canada - Black Spruce, Ontario site 2_A8_OM2_M3 (SPAdes) (version 2) | ecosystem: Environmental > Terrestrial > Soil > Boreal... | reverse complement strand
TTGCCGCCTTCATTTTCGAAATAATGCCCCGGATCCTGCATATTCAGTAAATAAATTCCCGGAAATCCATCGCCTTTCAGGTCTGCGAAGGTGGCATCGCCGCACCAGCCCTTGGGATCGAGGCTCACTTCCGCGGTGACATCTTTGAATTTATAGTGACCGTCGTATTTAGCGTTTCATGATGGCCTCTACCTCTCACCTGTTCAGTTAGCTAAACAATTGTTTGTGACTTTGGACGACAAGATTCAAGAGACGGCAACGTTTGCCACATTGGACGAATGGTACACACGCACACTCCGCGCGACCTTTGGCGAACACTACGGCCTACCCAACGAATCCGAAAAAAGCTAAACAAAAGATGCAAGAAATGGGGATTAAGATACCCGCCAAAACCATCATTCATGCGGTGCTGGATCGCTACGGCCTGGTAGAACGATGAGGCCGAGAGTGGCGGCGCGACATTTTTTTGCACAGCATGCTGTGGTGAAAATCCAAAGTTTTTTGGTGTTGTAGGAACGCTGAATATTCGCGCAGCAAGTTCACTCCACGCCGGCAAAATCAGAAAGCTCACGAGCGTGACAGCGGCAAATCTCCGCATGATCAGGGATATTGATTTGTTCCCGTTGATGCGCGCTTCGCGAATTGGAATCGGGCTGACGGACTGTATCCCGGGAAAATCGTGATGTAAGACCACCTGTCTATGCGATTCGGCTGTCCGGCCGCGGCGGGAAAACGGTACTGGTCATGGCCAAAAGAGGGAGATAAACTTCGGCTTATACCTCTGTCCGGGGAGGATTTATGTCCAGTATTCGTCGAATTCTGGCGGCAACCGTCGTTACCGCTGCATTAGCCTTAACTGCTACATATACTCTTCGTTCTCAGCCGCAGCGATCCGTCCCTCAGCCGTTGCCTTCCCCGAACGCGCCTAACCCCAATTTTCCGCCGGGTATGAACGGACCGGATATCACGCCGCCTGACCAAAAGAAGATGGACCGCCAGGCTCAGGCTGATGTGAGAGCTGATGTAGAAAAGCTTTACCAGTTGGTCACCGAGCTCAGAGACCAGGTTCAAAAATCCGATACGACGTCGACGCTTTCCCTTTCTGTAATCAATAAGGCCAAACAAATTGAGAAATTAGCCAAACAAGTGAAGGAGCGCGCCAAAGGCTAGGCGGACTTCCAGAGAAACCTGTTAGTTACCGTTTCACAGGTGCGGGACGAATGCGCTCGGCGGGAACCACGCCCTGACCTTCGAGCACTGAATAATACTGATCGGCGGTCAACGGTCCGAAGCTTTCTACTTTTCCTGAGGGCCAGCGGATTTCCACGCTATCGATTTTTTTTACGTCGCCTAATCCAAAGTGCACGCGCAAATCGTTTTGCGACAGGTAACTTCCCCCGCTGTGAATTTCATCGGTCTGCGTAACGCCGCCTGCGACGATTTTAATTCGCGCATTCAGCGCCAGCCGGTTGCTCTTGGTGCCCGCCAATTCAAAGCTGACCCAATGACGGCCGGGGACCCCGTGATTTTTCAGGATCATGGGACGGCCATCCAGATCGCCGATGACGATGTCCATATTCCCATCGTTAAACAGATCCGCGACCGCGAGACCGCGCGAGACGTGTTTTTCCTTAAGCGCAGGGCCGGCTTCATCGCTGGCATCACAAAACGTGCCGTCTTTCTGATTGAGCTGCAGCAGCTTCGGTTCACGGTATCGAGCCCCGGACGGCAAAGTATCAACCTGCGGGTACACGTGGCCGCTGACGGTGATGAGGTCAAGCCATCCGTCGTTGTCGACGTCAACAAATGCGGTGCCCCACTTTACGAAAGGCAAAGAGGGCAGCGCCAAGCCGGAGGGATAAGACACGTCCGTGAAATTCCAGTTGCCGTCGTTGCGATAGAGGAGATTGTTCTCGTCGGAAAAATTAGTTACATAAAGCGACGGCCGCCCAGTGTGCAGGTAGTCCCCGATGGCGATACCCATGGAAGCCTGCTCGGAGCCATCTTCGCTCACTGCGGTGCCACTTTCGAGGCCGATGTCCTTGAATTTTCCATCGCCCAAGTTTTTGTAGAGAAATTTCGGAGTGGAATCGTTGGCGACGTAAATGTCCGGCCGTCCCGTATTGTTGAAATCCGCCCATACCACGCTCATCCCGTAGTAGCCGCTGGGATCATCCACGCCCGCGCTCTTGGAGACATCCGTGAAAGTTCCGTTGCCGTTATTGTGAAACAGTGAGTCGCCTGCGCCCTTCAGCCCCCGCGGTCCGCACTGCACATCAATGCCACGGTATTTGCAATTTGGCGAGCTGCCGAAGCCGGGAAGATCGTTCAAATGAAAATCGACGTAGTTGGCCACCATCAGATCCACGAAACCGTCGCCATCGTAATCTCCGAACGACGCGCCGGTGGACCAGCGGCCGTCGGCCACGCCGGCTTTCGTGGTGACGTCGGTAAACGTGCCGTCGCCATTATTGTGATAAAGAACGTTGCCGCCGAGACAAGTGACGTAAAGGTCCGACCAGCCATCGTTGTCGTAATCGCCGACGGCTCCGCCCATGGCGAAGCAGGTCGAGGTGAGTCCGGACTTATCCGTTACATCGCTGAATGTGCCGTCGTGATTGTTGTGATATAAGACGCCGCGACTTTTCTGGCCTTTGATAGCCATCTCCACGGTAGGAGCGTTTGTGAAGTAAATATCGGGCCAGCCGTCGCGATCGTAATCGAAGATGATTACGCCGCCGCTCATGGACTCGACGATATATTTTTTGGCGGGGTCGGCGGTGTGCTTAAAGGTGATGCCGGTTTTGGCGGTGATGTCTTCCAGTTGGGGGACCGGCCGGCCGGCACACTTGGTCGATTTAGCGCCCGCAGGTGGCGGGGGTGGCTGTGGATGCCCCCCTTGAGCACCAGCAAGGGCTGCACCCACAGAAGTGAGCGTAAGCGCCACGGCCAAGCGTACACGTTGAGATATGTTCAATTATGCCTTTCGAGGTCAATCACGGACTCTGAACCGTTGGGATAGCGTCGCGAGCCCGCGCTCGTTCCTTGGCTTTCAGTTCTTTGTAAATGTCGAGCTCACGATCGGCATCCGCGATCCGCGATTCTTTGCGGTAGGCCATCTGCAACTGGTAGTGCATGTAATCCGTCTGCGGGCTTAGACGCGTAGCGATCTCAAGATGTTCGATGGCGTCCGAGATTTTTCCGCGGTCCAGCAGAATTTTGCCGATCTGGTATTGCGAGTTCGCGTGATTGGGATGCGCCGAGATCACCTGTTCGAAGAGGGTAGCAGCATCCTCCAGCTTGGACTGTTGCAGATCGACAAAGCCCAAGCCGTACATCGCGTCTGGGTCGCCCGGCGTCATGGCCAGCTCTGCCTGGAATTCGGAGGCTGCCTCGGGCCAACGCTCCCACTTGGTATAGGCCTGGCCGGCGAAATAGTGGGCTTTAAGCAACGCCGGATTGGCTTCGAGGGCGCCATGTATCGCGTTCACGGAGCGGGCATAGTCGCCAATCTCAATCCAGAGCTGCCCCACGAGTAAAAGGATTTCGGCGGAACGATTGGTCTTTTCAAATTCAGCGAGGATTTCGCTGGCTTTATTGGGCTCCTCAATACGCGCAAGCGAAGTAGCCCAGGCGTAGCCCACCGTGGAATCTCGCATGCCTGCGGTGCCCAAGGGAGCAAAGGCCTTTGCGGCATCCGCGAATTTCTCGTTGCCGAAGTAGGCCATGCCCAGCATGGCGCGTACGGGTCCGTCCGCGGGTTTTTCTTTCAATGCCAGGCCGAGTCCGCGGATCGCCTCGGGATAATTTTGAACGCGGAATGCCGACAAGCCGAGATTCTTGGCGAGCCCTGGAATGTGGCCGTCCCAGCGCTCCGCTTCCTGATAGTGGCCGAGCGCGGCCAGATATTCTCCACGAACGGCCTCAGAGGTAGCCAAATCGTTGAAGCCCAGGCCCAAGACGGCGCGAATCCGGTTCTCTTGATCATCGGCGATGACCAGTTGTTCTTTCGTCAAATTTGAATGGGCGGTAACCGAGGCGTCGATGCGCGCGAAGGGGTCCGTGTTTCCCGGCAGCAGTATCGGCGGTTCAACATTGGTCTGCGGCTGGAGCGGGGCCACTGCGGCAACCGAAGTAGCTCCGGCGTCGGTCATCGCCGAGGCTACGTCGTGCTGCGTTAGCTCCATCGTCTTGTTTTGCAGGTCACGCGCCTCGGCGAGAAATACTTCGCTCTCTTCGGTGCGACCCGAGTTAATCAGGATGCGCCCGAGGCCCACGTAGGCTCTACGAATCTGATAATTGGAACGAGCTTCGTCCTTTCCGGTAAGGACCACGGCCTTGCGCAGATACTCCTCTGCGTGAGCCATATCGCTTTGCGCGTAGGCATTCAACCCCAAGTACAACCACGGCTCAGGGGCGACCGGATCGATCTCGGCCGCGAGTTTGAGGTACCGGTTGGAAACGACGTAGTCGCGGTCGCCCGAGCCTAAGAAGCCCATCAGATAGTTCGCCAGGTAGTCTCTTGGGTAGTTCTCCAGTTCTTTGCCAAATTCCGACCGCACCTCAGGCGTTGCCTTCCATTCGTTGACCGCCAGGCGCGCGAGGCCCAAAAAATAATGAGCGTGCGGCGTCTTGGTATCGAGCGCAATGGCACGCTCGAATTGGCGAATGGCTGAAGGCATGTCATTGGCGTCGCGATAAGCTCTACCAAAAAGCACGTGCAAGGAACCGCTATCGCCTTCGGCGCGGACCATGCGCTCAAAAACCGCGGCTGCTTTTTCTTTGCCTTTTGGATCTTTGGTCTGGAGCAAGCATATGCCCAGGGAATACAGCGTCTCTACGTCGGATTCGTAAGTGGAATCGAGCTGCAGCAAACGATTGAGGGCCTCGGCCGCTTTTTCGTATTCCTGTTTCTTAATCCACACCCGGCTGCGCACGGCGTAAGCCCGCGCATTATTGAGATCGACGGCCAAAGCCTTGCCTGACTCGGCGAGGGCCCCTGCGGTGAGATTCGCCTGAAGGTCGGCGATCGCCAAATCGACGTGGGTATCGGCGGTGTCCTCGAAATCCAGCGACCGCTTATAGAGCTCAATCGCTTGTGGAAGAGCAGTCTGCAGGAGGCGCAGCTGTCCCATTTCCCGAAGCGCCAAGGCGATTAGGCGCTCGTTTGCCTGCGCCGCGGCCTGCGCGTCGCCAGTGCGCTGAGCGGCCTGTGCGGCCTCCAAACGCTTGCGAAGCTCCAGTTCAGCGGGATTCGGCGTGTGGTCTTTAACCTGGTCCCTAGGCTTGGCTGGCCGCGAATGAGGAACCGACTGCGCGGCGGCAGAAAACACAGGGGTGATGGTTGGTTCAAAAAGGAAAAGGCTGGCTAGTAAAAAAACGAAAAGCAAAACCCTTGCGTTATGGAGAGAAAATGACAACTTCACTATCTCGGGTTTCACAGGAAAACGATCCAAAGGACTCTCTTGGAAAAGATAAACGGCGGGGCTGCGATTAGCAAGCCCCGCCGTTTGTGGTTGATGTTGTTTAATCTGCTTGCTTAGAACGAGAACCTCAGTGTGTACTGAATTTCACGTCCGGGATGCACGTTGTTGGCTTGTCCAAACCCGGAACTGATGCTATTTGGATTGCCGAGCTGAGCAGAGACTATGTTGTTGGTCGGAGTGCAAGCCGTTTGGGCAGCGCCGCACAGCAAGCCGGTCGCGTTGAAGCCTTGGGTTTCGAGGTTGCCGCCGTTGAAATTCGCATGGTTGAACAGGTTGAAGAAGTCCAGGCTGAATTTCACGCGGAAGCGTTCCTTGAATGTCCAGTTCTTCGCAAGTTGCGCATCAACGTTGCGATAGTTAGGACCGAAGCAATAGCCGCGTGGGGCGTTTCCGACGGTGCCGATGGCGTAGCCGATCAAACTGAAGGCAGCAGGGTTCAGAATCTGCCTGCCGTTTTCACCCGAGTTGCAGCTCACACCGGTGATGTCTGGGCGGTTGTTTTGGTTGAAGCCCGAACCTTGCAGCGAGTTCAGGGAACTTCCGAGTGCGCCGCCTGCTCCATTGGAGAACACGCTCACTGACGAGCCGCTGGTTACGCTGATGATGCTGTTGAGTTCCCATCCGCCGATCGTCTGACGAACGATCGCATTCTGTTTGCTAAGCTTGGGCAAATAGAACACTTCGTTGGCCACGAAAATGTGCGGCCGGTTGATGTTCGTGTTTCCCTTATCGAGGAATCCGGCACCCTGCTCGGTGACCGCTTGCGAGTTCACGCTGCCGGAGGAATTGTCCAGTTGCACGTTTCCAATCGAATGCGAATACGTGTAAGACGCCTGGAAGGTGGAGAAGTCGCTCAAGCGAGAACGGAACAAAGCCTGCAACGAGTGATAGTCTGATTTCCCGTTGTGCTCGAACTGCAGGATGCTGCCAAAGTTGTCAGCGGGACGGAATGCGTTGAAAGCCGAGCCACTCAAGAACGCGGTTTGGACCCAGTCAGCGCTAGGAACGGCATTGACATCGATACCTGAAGTCAGGTGGATGCCGCTGTTACCGACATAACCGACTTGTAGGGCGGTGTTGCGAGTAAGTTCCCGTTCGATGGAGAAGTTCCACTGCCAGCTGTTCGGAATTACGCCCCGGGGGTTTTCTGATCCGCTGGGCGAAACCGAAGGACTCGTTAGCGGCGCAGGTGTCCCGAGCGTTCGAATGTCGGTGGCGGTGATGGCAAACGGCGCGGTGAAGGCTAACTGCTCCAACAAGCCTACAGGCTCGCGCTGGAAGAACTGTCCTATGCCAGCACGGACGGCGGTCTTGCCATCACCCCTGATGTCCCAGGCGACGCCCAACCGGGGAGCGATAGCGTGATTGTTGTTGTTGACCAGTGCCCGGTTCGTGCCCGGCGTGCCGTTTGATAGGGGCAGGCTGACGCCCAGTGCAGAGAGTTGCGCCACCGCGTCCGCGCAAGGAGACGTGCCCGGCACGATGATCACGCCGTTGCAAGCGTCGGCGGGATTTGCTACCGCTTCTGCGGGACTCCAATTGGCCAAGCTGAAGTTAGCCCAGTGGTTGTCTCCGGCGAAGGGCTGGCGCAAGAACGACCAGCGGAATCCGTAGTTCACGGTGACGTTGCGGCGAATCTTCCAGCTGTCGCCAATGTACCACTCGATGTCGTGCCAATTGACCCGAGCGGTTGCGTTGACGTTCTTTTCGGTGGTGACGTATTGCTGTCCAGGCAGCAGCAGGTTTGCCAACTGGTTGCCCAACCCTACGCCCACTGGGGCCCCGTTATTGGTCGTGCAGGTGGGGTTGGAGCTGGGGCAGAGGTTCAGGCCGCCGTTGGAGAAGTTGAAGGCCGGTTGATCGGAACCACCGGCACCATCTTCGATTTTGGCGTTGGTGCTGTAATACGCACCAATTTTGAATATATGGTTCCCGTGTACCTTGGAAATGTTGTCTTGGACCGCGTAGAGGTCTTCGTGGTTGGCATACGGGGCGATATTCCACATGGTCTGGCCGCTGCCGTATGGCGCCAAGCCGCCCCAAACCGCGCCGCCACTCCCGAACGCGTTCGATTGCTTCAGGGAGGCCGGCCAAGCTGTCGGAACAGCAGTGTTGATCTGCCCGACGACGCCCGCTTGCGTGCCCGAAAGCGTAGTGATAATGGCGTTGTGGCCGTAGCCGAACTCCACGTCATTCACCATCGTGTTGCTCAGCTGAGTGGTCAACTTAGCCATAACGCTCTTGGAAGGCTGACTCCAATCTGAGTTGATGGTCGGAAATTGCGAAACTCCCCAGAACGCCGTGTTGTTCGGCCCGGGGCTGGTCCAGGAATCGTTGGTATAGCGGAAGGTGATGCGGTTCATCTTGCTTACATCGTAGTCGCCGCGGACATTCCACTCACTCCAGCTCGGCACGAGATTTTCCGATGCTGCCCAGTTGTCGCCGTTGTGAAGTGCCTGGTTCGGCAGAGGGTAGAACTTCTCAATGAGCGTTCCCGCGGGGTCCGGGTTGGCGATCACGAAAGGATTGGTAGATTGCTGCGCGGTCGGGATGAGTGACTTATACACGCCGCCTACCCATTGCGCCGGTTGCGTCGCGCCGCACTGATCGGTTGCGAGCGTTCCGGTCGGATTAGCTGCCGTCGGAGGCGCAGCGCCCGAAAAGCCTGTGGAGAAGTCACCGCCCTGCTCGGCGGCCGTGGGAACGCAAGCTGCTACCGATTGGCCGCGAACTTCGCGGTTCCATTCCTGGTTCCACCAGAAGAACAACTTGTCCTTCAATATCGGACCGCTAACGTGGTAGCCCCAGTCGTTGCGGCGAAGTTCCGCTTTGCCGGTGCCGTTGAAGTTAGAGAACCAGTCATTGGCGTCGAGCTTGTCGTTGCGGCCGGCGTAGAACAAGCCGCCGTGAAATTGGTTTTCGCCGGAGCGCGTGGTGATGCTGATGATCGCGCCAGCGGCCTGACCATATTCCGGTCCGTAGGAGTTACGGATCATCTTGAATTCAGCAATGGCATCGACCGACGGGTAGATGAGGATGGTCCGACCGGAACCGACGTCATTGTTATTCACACCGTCAACCAGAAACAGGTTGTAGTTATAAGGATTACCATTAACGGAAAAGTCTGCGCCGCCAGTCAAGCCTTTGTCGCGGCTGTTGAATGAATTGGCCGCGGACACGCCGGGCGACAAGATAACCAAGCCCATAAAGTTTTCGCCGTTGAGAGGCAATTCTCGAACCTGCGTGCCGGAAACCACTTCGCCGACTTCAGCGGTCGTGGTCTGCACCTGGACATCGCTGGCTTCGACCGAAACCACTTCGCTGGCCGAGCCCAGTTGCAGGGCGACATTCGCTTCCGTGACGGAAGACGTGTGCACTTCGACGCCCTTTGAAACAAATTCCTTGAAGCCGGTCGTCGTCTTCACGCGCAGGTCGTACGTGCCGATCGGAAGCTGAGCGAAAGTGAAAACGCCCAGATCGCTGGTCGTGCTGTCGTACGAAGCGTTAGTTCCCACATTCGTGGCGGTAACACTTGCTCCGGCAACTGCCGCGCCGGCCGGATCCGTGACCGTGCCGGTGATCGTGCCGGAATACTGCTGTGCGTACATAGCGCCCGGAAGCGCCACGACCAACAATAAGACAAAAACCAACGCACGAAATACGAAGCGTACGTGGCCAGCAGTATTATCAGTGAATCTAGAGTTCATACGTTCCACCCTTCGAGAATATTTTCTGCATGGACGCAAAACTATCGATACAAATAGAAAATTTGCTTTCCCAGCTACGTGACTTTTTTGAGAGAAAGGAACAGCCCCTTACATCCTCGACGGTTGGTAATACTTTTGTACTAGTTTTATAAATGGGCCAGCAAGGCTTGTCAAGCGGAAATATTGATATTCTACATAAAAAATATTGTTATTCTACAGCCCGGCTTGCCTGGCGCCTCGGACTGCGAAAACTCAGAATCTATGGTGTACAGTAGCCTTCTCGCGGACTTAATAGGCGATCATGAGCTCGCCCATACGAATAAGACGAAATTGCGGCCGGAGCGAAGAGTCACTGTAAGACTATCGCGGGCTATCTAAGTCTAACTCCTGGCACAGTTTCCGCTGCACTCAATGACTCTCCAGCAGCGCGTTCTATCCCCAAACAAAGGATTTTGGCAGCGGCTCAAGAGCTGAATTATGATTTCGGCGATTGAAGCCATCTGGGCATTTCACGAAGCAGGCTTGCGCATTCCGGAACATGTCTCGGTGGGTTGGCTTCGATGATATTCCGAGCGCGGTATTCAATAGTGCCGGAATTACAACAAGTGCGCCAGACACTGCAAGCATGGGACAAATTGCTGCCAAGACGGTCATCGATCAGATCGAAGGCAACGGCGAATACATTGGGCAAATTGCGACCGAACCGGACTTGTGGTGCTGGCCTCGACCGAACCGATTCCGCTTGTGCCGGTGATGCGAGATCTCACTGGCAGCCCGGCGTTGATTCGAAGCCAACACGAGGTTGCCAGTACGGATTGATGGCGCGCACGCGAAGCTCTTTATCCTGCATTAGTGTTTGATTTTGCGGTTTCTACACTCCACACTAGATCGCGTCGCACTTCTGACCAGCCATGGCCCGTTTTTGCAAAGTGGTGTTCTACACCTTCGCCGTTGTTCTAATTTTATTTTGTTTCCCGCCGTGCACTCGGGTCATCGCCCAACTTTCGACCAGCGATCATCTCGCTGAACCGGGTTTCTGGCCAACCCAAAACGCCGTTTCGCGAACAGATTTTGTGGGGGCGGAGACTTGCGCTTCCTGCCACGCTTCAATCTTCGCTACACAAAAAACAACACCGATGGGCGCCACGGCCATGCATGCCGAAAATTCCGACATACTGCATTCGCATCCAAAAATGAATTTCAATTTTGGTAGTTATCACTACGAAGTAAGAACCGAGGGCAACCGCACGGCTTACTCGATTGCGGACGGAAAAGAAACGGAAACAGCCTCGCTGCTGTGGGCATTCGGAACCGGGCGCGTAGGGCAGTCTTACCTCTTCAAAAAACAGGACGAAAAGTTTTACGAAGCTCGCGTCACTTTTTTCAGCTCGCTACGAAACCTTCACTTCACGCCGGGGCGCGCGATGACTTCGGCGAAGAATCTGGAAGACGCGATGTATCGCGAGGTAAGCCCCGGAGAAGTCGGCAGATGCTTCGCGTGCCACACGACCGCGTCAAGCATTGCCGGGAAGTTCGATGAGGCCAACCTCATTCCGGGGGTGAGCTGCGAAGCCTGCCACGGGGCTGGCGCGGAACACGTCGCGGCCATGAAAGCCGCCAAATTGACGGGTGAAAGCCGGGGCAGCACAGAGATATTCAATCCCCGGTCGCTGCACCCGCTTGATTCCGTCGATTTCTGCGGGGCCTGCCATGCGACTACATGGGATGTGAAGCTTTCAGGGAACAGAGGAGTTTCCAACGCGCGCTCGCAGCCTTACCGGTTGGGGAAAAGCAAGTGCTGGGGGCAAGGGGATCCCAGGCTTACGTGCATTGGGTGCCACGATCCACATAAACAACTTCAGACCGAACCGGCTTCTTATGATGGGACGTGCTTAAGCTGCCACGCGCCGGGAGCTAAAACGGAAAGTGGCGCCAACGCGAATCAGATTGCCGTCCATGCCTGTCCTGTGGCAACGAAAAATTGTGTCACATGCCACATGCCCAAGCTGGAAGTGCCGGAGATGCATCACGAATTTACGGACCACAAGATCCGTATCGTTAAACCAGGCGACCAGTATACCGATTAGGATTGATAGCAAAGTGCGGGGCGCCGGCTATGCCGGCATTGGCGCCATAGCGCGCGGAGATCAGCGGAATTTCGCTGCACCGCGAGTTAATGCACCAACTCGAATCCGCTCGCGAATATCGTCGAAGAAAGGTTGCAGCACGGCGGCCACGCCACCGCCGACGATAATCACATCCGGCTCCAGCAGATTGATCGTATTCCCCAGCCACACCGCTAACAGTTCGTTGCGACCTTACTAAGCATTGGAATGCACGATGATGCCACAAGCCACGGATTAGAAAAACGATATTGTGCTTGCCTGGTTCACATGATGCAGTGGTATAAGAGTGGCGCGTTAACGCCAAGTGCGTAGCGCTTCCTGGAAGAAAGACCGTGGCAATGGACATTTCGAAGGGGCTCTCATTTTTTATTTTTCTGGTTTGCTTGACTTTGTCTGGCTCATTGCGCCCGACACTCGCGCAAGAACGTTCCGCCATGGTGGTGCTTTTTGAATCTGGTTTTATTGCCGCCGATTCGGCCGCGCCTTCTCAAGCGCAGTTGCGGAAAATGTTCCCTGGCGCGCGATTTGCATCGGCGGAACAACTTAAGACCGAGCTGAGCGAGCCGTCTCCGCGTTTGCTGGTGCTGCCTTATGGCTCGGCGTTTCCGGAAAATGCCTGGTCGTCCATTTACGCCTTCCTGCAAGGCGGCGGGAATTTGCTGGTGCTAGGGGGAAGGCCATTTACGCGAGCAGCTTATCGCGACGCGACGGGTTGGCACCTGCGCGACTACAGCGTGCGATTCACACGGCCATTGATGATTGACCAGTATCAGAATACGCCTGGCTCGGACGGTTTGGAGTTTCAGACAAATCCCGAGCTCGACCTTCAGCCAAAGGCTTTTGCATGGAAGCAGGGATTCAGCCCGGTAATACGGTTGAGTGCGGTCGATTTGTCTAACCGCGGCGGATCCGCCGGATACATAGACGCGCGGCTAGATACGTTCGGGTGGGGCGTCAAGGATCAGCGGCGCCTGGCAGCGCCGCTGATACAGATCGACCACTTTCGGAATATTTTTGATAGTGGTCGCTGGATTTTTCTAGATGCAGAGGTCAACTCAGATTTTTATGGCAACGCGCAAAATAGCGCTTTGATAGCCGCGCTGGCCCAGCGGGCCCTAGCGGGCAGCGAAGAGTTCACGGCGCGTCCGGTGTCGCCACTTTATCTTCCGGGCGAACCGGTGGAAGTGGACATTCTCTGGCATGCCGCGAAAGCGACGGCTGCGGGGCCTGCGGTTCGCATCTCGACCTACGCCGAGGGTGACGAAAACAACGCCGCGGTTACGACGGTCACTCTAAATTCGGCGCAAAGTGTCGTGCTGCCCGCGCCGAAGAGCAAAGGCTTCCACATTGTTAAGGCCGAGTTGCTCGACGGCGACAAGGTTCGCGCGATTTACCATTCAGGATTCTGGATCCGGGACGATGAATTTTTGCGCGCAGGCGCTCGCCTGACGACCAACCACGATTACTTCGAACAGGACGGCCATCCCTTAGCAGTGGCGGGCACAACATACATGGCTAGCGACGTCCAGCGCCTATATTTCGAACATCCCAATGTGTATGTGTGGAACCAGGACCTTGCGCTGATTCACGACGCCAATCTTAATATGATTCGCGCGGGCTGGTGGTCGGGCTGGGACAAACTTTGCGACGAAAACGGTCAGCCGTACGAGCGCACGCTGCGAACCATTGAGGCGTATCTCATGACCGCTCATAAATACGGGTTTCCGGTGCAATTCAATTTTTTTGCATTTCTGCCTGAAGTGCTCGGGGGCACGAACGCCTATTTGGATTCGCAAGCAGTGCGGCGGCAGCAAACACTGGTGTCCGCGGTAGTCGCGCGATTTCACGATTTGCCCTATCTGGCGTGGGACCTGATCAATGAACCGAGCTTCTCAAAACATTTGTGGACCATGCGCCCAAATGGCGACCCACTGGAAACGGCCAGATGGAATCAGTGGCTGTCGCAACGCTATCCGGACCGCGCGGCGCTGGCGGATGCGTGGAGAGTTTTGCCCGGCAGCGTCGAGGGCACGATTCCGCTTCCGCAGGACATCGAATTCACTAACCACGGGATGTATGTAGGACACAATTCGCTGAAACTTTACGACTACTTTCTTTTTGCGCAAGAAAGTTTTGCCGGTTGGGTGAAAAGAATGAGAGACGCGATCCGTGCAACGGGGTCGCAGCAACTGATAACCGTTGGTCAGGACGAAGGCGGGTACGCCGACCGCCTTTCACCGGCATTTTTTGGGGCTTCGGTGGATTTCACAGCCAATCATTCGTGGTGGCAAAACGATTCGCTTTTGTGGGATTCGCTGGTAGCCAAACAGCCCGGCCAAACGATGCTGATTCAAGAGACAGGCTTGCAGCGCGAGTTGAATCTGGATGAAACGGCGCGGCGCACGGCGGAAAGCGAAGCGACCCTGCTGGAAGCCAAGATCGCGATGTCTTTTGTGCAAGGCTCTGGAGCGATCGAGTGGCTGTGGAATACGAATTCGTACATGACCGAAGGGAATGAGACTCCTATCGGGGCGGTCCGCACGGATGCAACGGAAAAACCGGAAGCCACGATCATGCGTGACTTTGGTACCTTCGCAAAGTGGATCCAGGAACACCTGCTAAAGCCGGAACTGCCGGCGGTGGCGATTGTCACGTCGCAGGCGGCGCAATTTTCGGCCATTTCGGAGTTTCAAATTGAGGCGCAACGAAAGTCCGTGAGGGCGCTGGCTTACGGCGCGCGCGTGGCGCTCTACATCATCGCGGAGAATCAGATTGCGAAACTTGGCGTCCCGCGGCTGGCGATTCTTCCTTCGCCGCAAGCGCTGACAGAAAACTGCTGGCAGGCCCTGCTGCGATACGTAGATGCAGGTGGGAATTTACTGATCACCGGGCCGGTGGACCGCGATGAGCACTGGCGCAACGTGCCGCGAATCGCAAATTTGATCCCGGAAAATTCGATGGAGCCTCTAACGTTTCGCGACGCGACGATGAAGCTGAACGGCCGCCTGGTCGCGCTTTCTTTCGACCAGCAAAAACAGTTCTGGCTGGATACGCTGCGCTTCAAAGACGGCGCGCCCATCAAGGACGTCCCACGCGGCAAGGGACGGATTTTCTGGGCGGCATATCCGGTGGAGTTGGCGGAGGGAACCACAGCCGCGACTGAAATTTACGACTATGTGTTAGGACGGGTGGGACTGAAACCTGCGTTTACTTTGGCCACGGCGGTGCCTGCGGGAGTGCTGATTTATCCCATTGTTTTGCAAGATTCCGTGATGTACGTGATGGTTTCAGATTCAGCGCAAGACGTGAGTATCGATTTACGTGACGAGAAGACTGGCGCGCGCTTAACAGTCGCTCTGCCGTCGCAACATGCGGCTATTGCATTGATTGGGATGCAAAGTAAAAACGTGATTGCGAAGTATGGATTTTAGATTGGCCGCAGCGATTACTTCCACTTCCCTGCGCCTTCCACGATGGTGATGTAACGATTGAGCGGCAGATCCGTGAACCGTTCGACGGCCCCGCTTGGCTGGGGCCATTTTATTTCGATCCAGTCGATTTTAGGGCGTTTGCCGATTCCCAACACCACGCGCGGGTCATGCGAGGAAAGAAAGCTGCCACCGCCGGCCTTTGTGCGGCTGCGCTTCAAGTCGCCCGCTTGATAGGTTACGCGCGCGCCAACCGCGTCAGGATTGCATTTTCGGCCGATCAATTTCAGGCCCAGCCAGTTATTTTCCTTCCCAATATTGTTTCGCAACAGCAGCGGAGCTCCGTCGTTATTGGAAATCAATACGTCAACCGCGCCATCGTTGTTGAAATCGCCAACCGCCAGGCCGCGCGCGGGAAATGATTGCGAGAAAACCGAACCGCTTTGCGCGCTAACATTTCTGTATACCGCGCCTTGCTTCTGGAACAACAGCAGCGGCTCCTTGTAGGTGACCTCGTGCGAAAATTCCTCGACGAGATCATCCGGAAAGCCGTTAGCAAGAATCAGGTCCATGTTGCCATCATTGTCGTAGTCGAAAAATTTCAGTCCCCAGCCACTCATCCAGCGAGTGGCCATGCCGATTCCGTCGGGCATGGCTACGTCATCAAAAGTTTGGTCGTGATTATTCTGGTACAGCGAGAAAATTTCCTGATCGATGTTGGCGACGAAGAGGTCCATCCAGCCATCTTCATTGAAATCCGCGGCGTCTACGCCCATGCCGGAGCGCGCGCGGCCGTCGGCGCTGTACGCGATGTCCGCGGCAAGGCCGGCCTCTTCGAAGCGGCCACCGCGATTGATGAAGAGAAAATTTCCGATGGTGTCATTGGCCACGAAGAGATCCATTTTGCCGTCATTATTAATGTCGGCGGCCACGACGCCCCAGGCTTTGCCCGGATGACTGGCGATGCCGGTTTCTTTGCTGACGTCGGAAAAAGTGCCGTCGCCATTGTTATGGAATAACCAACTGGCGCGCGGCTTGAAAATCCGCGGGATGCAATAGTGATGGATCCCGTTGTTGTCGACGCCGCAGCCAAGCGACCTATCGAATTCGGCGAACTGGCAAACGAAAAGATCAAGGCGGCCGTCGTTGTCATAGTCAAACCACACGGCACTGGAGCTCCAGCCGGGCGCAGCTACGCCGGCATGTTCGGTAACGTCCGTGAAGGTGCCATCGCCATTGTTGTGGTAAAGAATGCTGCGATCGTATTGCGTAACGTAAAGATCGGGAAAACCGTCGCCGTCGTAATCCCCGGCAGCAACTCCCATCCCGTAACGATTGCCGGCGACTCCGGCTTTTTCGGTCACATCGGTGAACGTGCCGTCGCGATTATTGCGATACAGGGCGTTGCGTAGCGGGGTGGGCGGTTTGTAGAAATCACAGGGACCGCTGTTCACCAGGTAAATGTCCATCCAGCCGTCGTTATCGTAATCGAAAAAAGCACAGCCGGCTCCGCTGGTTTCTGGAAGATATTTCTCGGGTGATTTTCCGGCAGTGTGTACCCAGTTTATTCCGCTGGCTGAGGCTGGGACTTGTTCAAACGCGAATGGAGGTGTCGCAGCAGCGACGGCAAGGCGCCGTAGAAACGGATCAATTGAGCAGCAGCCAGCAAAAAACGGAAGAGTCTTGAGCAAATCGCGCCGGGAAACCGGAAATCTTTGCGTTTGCGGATCATCCTTCCACTTCTGCCGACGCATACGGAGACAATACCACGATACGAAAATGGCTCCGCGTGCCTTTGAAATAAACTCGCCCGATCCGCGCGGAGCGAGCGCCAATGCTTATGGTATATTTAGCGCTGCACGCCGTTTCCATCACCTCCGTGCGATTTTCATGTTGATGCCCTTCCTATTATTCCGCCGCTTTGTCGTTCTATTCGTTGTGCTTCTGAACGCAACTCCTTCTTCTCAAAGGATTGCACAAGACAAAAACGGTTCGGCGGATTTTGCGGCGCTGGCGAAGACCGCGGCGGCGGCGCGCGATGAAAATAATGTTGTGGGAGCCATTCAAAATTACCGGCAAGCGATAAAACTGCAGCCAGACTGGCAAGAAGGTTTGTGGTATCTCGGAACGCTGGAGTACGAACGCGATCACTATGCGGACGCTATTCCGCCATTTCAACGGCTTACACAGCTCGCTCCTGCGGCCGGTCCAGCATGGACTTTTCTGGGTCTTTGCGAATATGAAACGAAGGACTACGCGAGCGCCCTGCAACATCTGACCAAGGGGCAGGACCTGGGCGGCACGGACGATGTAGAGATTTTGCGGGTCGCGAACTATCACCTGGTCCTGTTGCTGATTCGCGATGCGAATTTTGCGTCCGCGACGGCAACGCTTCAGTCGCTGGCAGCGCAAGGGCAGGCAGGAGCGCAAATAAAAACCGCAGCCGGACTGGCGGCGCTGCGGGTTCCGCTGCTGCCAGAACAGGTGGACCCATCCGAGGACGCGTTGTTGCAGGAAGTTGGCGATGCGAACCTGCTCGTGATTCAAGGTCAGGCAGACTCTGCTCTGCAGCGTTTTGCACTGCTTTCGGAAAAGTATCCGGACACACCTTATCTGCATTTTGCATACGCCTCCGCCCTTTTCGCGGCGGGAAAATACGCAGAAGCTGCGATGCAGTTCCGCAAGGAGACCGGGATATCTCCTCAATCGTTCGCCGCGCATAAAGGACTCGCGAAGAGTCTGGAAGCGGCGGGAGAACACGAGAAAGCGCGCGAAGAATTCGCGGCCGCGAAAAAACTACAACCAAAAAAGTCTGAAGCCGAAGATCGAATCCTACAGCGATACGAGAATCGTGCGTCGTCGACGGATGCCGGCAATCCAACGTCGTCCTACGAAAGTCTGGGCGGCAGCTCGCCAAGCTTTGAAGAATTGTCGCGGCAAGCGGAATTTGCGAGGGACTCGGGCGATGCTGATCTGGCGACGCAACGCTACCAACAAGCCCTGCAGATCCGCCCAGACTGGCAAGAGGGATTGTGGAATCTCGCGATGCTTTCGTATTCCACGCATCACTATTCCGACGCCATAGCTGCACTGAAACGTTGGGTGGGACGCACGCCAAATCTGGGTACCGCTTGGGCTGTGATGGGACTCTCGGAGTTCGAACTCGCGGATTACGACAACGCTCTGATCCATTTGCAACGCGGGCAGCAGCTCGGCCTGAGCGGGAATCTGGACAGCGGGCAATTAGCGCGTTATCGGCTGGCCATTTTGCTGATGCGAAATGGCCAGTTTGAAAGCGCCGAATCGTTGCTTATGTCCGTCGCCGGCCAAGGGCCGCTCGCACCAGAAGTGCGATTCGCGCTTGGGATGAGTCTGCTGCGGATGCAGACACTGCCAGGAGATGTGGCCGACGATAAAAAACCGATGGTTGTTGGTACAGGTGAGATTGCAGAACTCTTGAAAGACAGCAAATACGACCTGGCTTTTCCAAAGTTTGAGGCGATGATCAAGCAGTACCCTTCGGCGCCGTTTCTCCACTATGTTTACGGAACCGCGCTGGCCACTTTTTCTCGATATGACGAGGCGGAAGAACAATTCCGCAAGGAAATCGTTCTCTCGCCCGCCAGCGAACTGCCCTACGTCCAGCTCACGTCCATAGCGTTGAAGCGGCACGATGCCGGTAAGGCGTTACCGTCTGCGCAGCAAGCCGTCAAATTAGCTCCTCGCGCTGCGGAAGCCCACTACCTGCTGGGCCGCACTTATCTTGAGATGGGAAACAATCAACAAGCGATAGACGAATTGGAAGCGGCCGGCAAAATTACGCCCGAAAGCGCACAGATCCATTTCAATCTGGCAAGGGCATACGCGAAAGCAAATCTTCCCGATAAGGCGGAGCAGGAGCGCTCGATTTTCGCACGCCTCAATGCGCTGGCCGAGCAACAGCGAACTCAACAGGGGAACCAATCGTACGGGGCACACAATACCGCGGATTCGGCGTTTTCGCCGACGGATGCACATAAAGCCGACTCGCCGGAGCGGCCAAATTGAAGGCAAAGCAAATCTAAGCCACGATTGGCGGCCCGGTTTCAACGGAGTAACTCGCCCTGGCGTCGATCGACCACTTCCGGAGACGTGCTTGCAAGGACCGGCTACGCCGAAAGGTTTCGGGGAAATGCGCATTTGTCTTCGCATTTCGCCTGGTCATACTGCTCTGCGCTGTGCTGGCTGCGGGCAGCTCCGCCGTGGCAGCGCGCATGATTCCTTCGCGCACTTACTAGGTGCTGAGATGAACGAGGATTGTGCAATGACTCAAAAATCCGCGGAAACAACGATGAATTGGATCGAAGGGCAGTGCACTTAAGGAGAGGAGAACTTCATTCCTTCATGGGGAATATCGCAGATAACTGAAAAATACTTATCATGGGAATTTTGCTTCCAGTTGCTGGCGCTCATCGATATGGTGATTTTCAATGTTGGAGCCCCGCCCTCTCTATTTCTTAACGACACAAAAAATTCCAATCATCGCGTGCTTTTCAAGTCAATCGGGACGAAGAGTAATCGCGGAGCAGTGGGCGCCAGGATCACCGTTACTTCCGCGTCCCGCACGCAGATCGAAGAAGTGAAGGCTGGTTCCAGCTATATCTCCACCAACGATCCGCGCTTGCACTTTGGATTGGCGAGTGATTCAGTGATGAGCAAAGTGGAAATTCGCTGGCCCAACGGCGCTTTGGAAACTCTGCAGAGCGTTCCCGCCGACGCCATTTACACCATTGTCGAAGGGCAAGGAATAAAAAGCAGCGTCAAACTTCCAGCTCCTGCTGCGCGCTGAAGTCCCATCATCATTTTAGGCATTAATCAATTTATGGATGGAACGGCCGGACAGGGGTCGCTCAGATTCGCCTTGAAGCCGACATTCGTGATGGCGTCAAACGCGGCAAGGTTTTAGTGGACGACGCGGAGGCAAGGCCGGTAGAAGCGCGCACCACAAATTCAGGTTCGATGGCAATTTCGGCAACGTATTCCGCGGTGCCCTCGATCTGGTCAATCACCGTTTTTGCGGCGATTTGTCCCATTCGTTGCAACGGCTGCCGCACAGTGGTAAGTCCCGGGCTATTGAATGCTGCGCTGGGAATGTCATCGAATCCAACTACCGAAACGTCATCCGGAACGCGCAAACCCGCCTCCTGAAACGCCCAGATGGCGCCTATGGCAGAAATGTCATTGTAAGCAAGTAAAGCCGTGAAGGGCTTCTTGCGATCGAGCAATTGTTTGGCAAACGGATAACCGAGCCGGGGAGTCGAGTCGATGCTGTCGATTTGAATGACCAGATTGGGGTCGATGCGCAAACCAAAATCAGCGGCCACCTCGCAGATAGCCTTCCAGCGATGAGTGGCGTCGGAACTCACGACCGCGCCTTTTAGAAAAGCGATGTCACGATGGCCCAGCTCCAGAAGATGGGACAACGCCAGCTTAGCGGCCAGATGATGGTCCAGCACTATGTTGGTAACCCCATCTACGCGCTCATGACCTGAAACCGCGACAGTAGGCAGAGCTAACTTGTCCTTAATAGAAGTATCCAGGGTGATAAAACCCTCGACACCCCGAGACATGAGCATTTGAGCGTAGGTGTGGAGCAGCTTCTGATCGTGTCGGTGAATCACGGTGAGGAAGAAAAAATTATGCTTGCGAAGATATTCTTCGACACCGCTGATGATCATGGCGCCGTAAGCGTCGCCAATCTCTTCTGCTATAACACCAATCGTGTATGTGCGTTGCAAACGTAGCGAGCGCGCAAAATAATTTGGCCGATAGTTCAGCTCTTTAGCGGCGGCCAGAATTCGCTGCTTGGTTCTCTCCGGGATCGAACGCGCAGCAGCGGAGTTATTGAGCGCCGCGGAAACCGTACCGGGTGTCAGATTTAACTGGCTGGCGATAGTTTTTAGCGTTACTTTCCGCTCGCCTTGGCGCTTATTGCTGTTTGTAGGCAACGCAGTCACCCATTAAGTCGCGCAGAACCAGCGCAAGGAACGTACTGTACATCATATATTGGCATGCTGTACCGATTTCTCGGCGACGGGCGGTAATTCAGAATAACATTATTCTCTCAGGATTGTTACTATTTGCGGTCTACAAAATCGTTATGTCAGGCGGTCGAGCTCCGTTGTGCAACCACCCTCGGACTAAGCCAATTCCCGTGTAGACTCATGCCAATGAGCACGATTCGTTGGGAAAATTCTTCGGCCATGCAGGACTCGTGAGCTTTCGTCAATCGTTCCATCAACACTGTAGACGCTTCACAAAAACTATAGCGCTCCTGGCGCTGGGTGCCACCGCTGCCAATGCCCAAGGAGGCCATCCTAACCCCCCTCCTCCCGCGGGAGCGAAAGCCGCGAAATGTAAAGGTCGGCCAGTGCCACCACTGGAAGACGTGACGGCAAAAACGGGAATTACCCTCAAGCACGCGGCCGACCCGGCTAAGAAATATATTGTGGAATCCATGAGTGGCGGCGTAATCGTATTCGATTACGATCGCGACGGCTGGCCGGACATTTATTTCACCAACGCCCCCACGGTAGAAATGGCCATCAAGGGGCAGAAAACCCGCGGCGCGCTGTATCACAACAATCACGATGGAACGTTCACAGACGTCACGGGAAAAGCTCGATTGACCTCTTCGTGCTTCGCGATGGGAAATGACTTGCGGGCACATTTCGGTCAAGTCTTTGCCGGGCAGACCGTGGGCATTAAAGAAGTGCACGACGATATTTGGCTGGTGAGCTTTATGGATTATGATTTGGGCTACTTCGATCTGGAAACTCGGGTGCTCGAACCGC
>Ga0209422_1000081_pt1 | contig 21605 bp, 17 predicted proteins | sample BlaSpr_A8_OM2_M3_FD_187983 | JGI IMG/M metagenome (GOLD analysis project Ga0209422, IMG submission 187983) | Forest soil microbial communities from Thunder Bay, Ontario, Canada - Black Spruce, Ontario site 2_A8_OM2_M3 (SPAdes) (version 2) | ecosystem: Environmental > Terrestrial > Soil > Boreal... | reverse complement strand
GCTTTCATTCGCATTCAGAATGTATTCGCAACGCCTACCGCCAGGGAAAGGAAAGCGTACTGTTGATCGAGGACGATATCGCGCTGAGCTCGTCAATCCGTCAACTAACGCCATCGATAATTTCGCAGCTGAATTCTTTACATTGGGATTTTTTTTATTTTGGTCATGAGCACACAGGTGAAATAGGACGAGCCAATTCACGCACATCACAGGTTAAGATTATTCCGATTACCACGGAAATCAGAACCACTCATTTCTACGCTGTAAATGGTCGAATCTTTGCAAGGCTGCTGGAGCACCTCAATCGAGTTGCTTCGGGAATTGAGGGAGACCAAGAATATGGTCCGATGCCGATCGATGGCGCGTTCAATATTTTTCGTCGTAATAATCCCGATGTTCGAGGGTTCATTGCAAACCCAAAACTTGGCTGGCAGCGGCCCTCGCGCAGCGAAATTACGCCACGACCATTTGATAATCTACGATCGCTGCAGCCCCTAGTTACTGTTTTGCGAAATCTCAAGCACATTGGTAGCCGATGGCGTTCTTAAGTTCGTAGCCGCCCATTCAGACACCCCGAGCCAACCCTCAATATGGTTATTCCCGATGCTGTCCGAAGTGGAAACTTTCTTGAAATCGCTAAATGGAACGCGCGTCATTTACATACCTAATCGGGGGAACGCAGGCGATTCCTTTATTGCGCACGCTACGTATCAACTCTTTGACCGCATGAATCTTGACTACGAGATCGGAAGTCAACAGGGGAACTATCCGGGCGCCACATTAATTTGTGCTGGCGGTGGAAATCTGATCAGACCTTATACAAACATGATTAGTTTTTTAAAACGCAATCTAAATACGTGGCGCCAACTCGTAATACTACCCCACTCGGTAAGAGACTATGCGGATACACTGGGACAGCTGGGAGCAAACTCATTTGTATTCTGCCGCGAACAGCCTTCGTTTGAATTCATGAAAAAGGCGGCACCCAAGGCTAACATATTCCTTTCACACGACTTGGCGTTTGGATGCAATTTTTTTGAAACGAAACGCCAAATCGCACTCCGGCCCGCAGGCGATATATTCAATAAGGTAATCCTGTCGAGGAACGCCAAGCGCCTTGTTCGCGCAATTTATTATTCTGTAGCGAACATACGCGATCCTCAAGTTCTCAACGCTGTTAGGACTGATATAGAAAAAACCGATTTTCAGATCCCATTTCCAAACATCGATCTGTCGCAGGCATTCGCAGCCGACGATATGGGACCGGTCTCTTCATTGCATGCGACCTATTGGCTGATGCGATTCATTAATCGCTTCCAAGTAATCGTCACCAATCGTCTGCATATTGGAATAATGTCGGCGATGCTGGGCAGGGAAGTGAGTTTTTACGACAATTCATATGGGAAAAACCGTGATGTTTTTACCCACTCACTCGCGAGATTTAAAAACGTGGAATGGCACACCAATCTGCCGTCTTAGACATTATTTAAGAGCGCGGATTTAGCGACGAACGTTGTGGGCACGTGTTGTAATTCAGAGCTATCATTGGTGGCCCTGCAATTTTCCGTATGCAAAACCGGAGCCACGAAAGCCGACATAAACGACACCATAGGCATTCATGTCACCACTGATGGTCGTGATGCCGTCAATAATATTATTCGGGTGCGTCCCAATGTTGTTCCAAGTTGCCGCTTCATCGTCCGAGCGCCAGATGCCATATACACCATTGACCCAGCCCACAATGTAGATCGCGGGGTAACCGCCTGAAGTCTTGGACTTGCCAAAACCAAAATCCGACACTTCCAGCACGTGAGGAATTGTGCGCCAGGTCACACCGCCATCCGTGGAGCGTTTAAAATGACCGCTGGAATTCGGATGTTCTGTACCTTGTGGACCGGATGTGAACCATAAGTGGCCGGCATGACTTGGCGTCGCGCGCAGACGAGCGTTGTAAGCGGATGATGGCGCAATTTCTCCTCGATAGACCAGCGACCAATGATCACCGCCGTCAACCGATTTATAAAGTCCATATTTAAAATTGTAGAGAAAGAAAGTTCCGATGTGGACACGGTCGGCAGTAACAATGTGACGTCTGAGATAGTAGGCAAAAATCCATCCATCGGATGGAAGCTCAGGTGCCAGCTTCCAACTCACGCCACCATCTTTGGTGTAATAAGGAAGTCCGTTATTGCCCGACACCCACGCGATATTCAACGGCGTGGCGGCGGCGATGCAGCCGCCCTGCTTCCAGACAGGTTTTGCAGCGAATTGATGCCACGTCTGACCGCCGTCGGCTGAGTACCCAGATATATCTTTTGCGCCCCAATTTGCGAGCCCGACAATGAAGGATGGATCAGACGACGCGTAGTCTAAACCCCAACCGCCGGCAAACGCTCCATTTATTGGTCCATATTTTGACGGAAACTCAGTTGGATCGTTAGAACGAAAGAAAGGTCGATCCCAACTCGCAGTTATCGGCTTTCCGCCGGGAGGAGCAATAACGTCGTTCGCGACAAGTTCCTCAATGCCCAACGATTGTGAATTGTAAGTAAAGCCAGAAAACGTCCGCGGCCAGTTCGCCCACCAAACGCCGATGCCCTGGGCAATATAAAGCCTCCCATTAATTGGATCTATTCTTGCGTCGCCGAGCGTCATGTACTTTGTATCGGAATCCTGAAGCCAGGGAATGTCGGTCGCTATCTGGTCGATGCCCGGCTTTGGATAGGTGGCAAACCACTGGTCCTTGCCCACCAACGTTGCGCCATTATCGAGTGTCTCCCATCCTGATTTTGCGTTGTCAGTAACAAAAATAATGCGGCCGGCCTGCTTCGGATCAACTGCCAACGCGTAGGCCACCATAGGTTTACCCACGTGATTGAGTCTTTCGGTCCAGGTCGATCCGGAATATTTCCAAACGTGGTCGTGCTCACTACACCAATAGGTGCCATCTGCCCCGATCTGTGCCGTCCAGACTTTGGTCGGACCGCCTAGCGTTGTACTAGCGATCTGGGTCCACGCCGCACCGGCGTCCACCGACCGCCATACACCTTGCCCATAGCTCGGGACATAGATTGTTTTCGTCCGACCATTTGTCGTACCGGAGCTTGGGTCAAAGACGATCCCAGCGTTGCCCGGACTTGTTCCAGCCACGATGCCGGCGATCCGCTCCCATGTCGCTCCGGCGTCGAACGATCGCCACACACCGTTTGTCGGCGTTCCAACGTAGACGACGTTGGGGTTAGCCGGATCGACCGCCATTTTCTGATTTGAAAATTTTTCTTTACCGTTCGCATCTGCGCCCGAAATTCCTTTCAATGATGTCTGAAGCCACGATGCGCCCCGATTGTCACTGCGATAGACATTGTTATCGTAGATCATGAAAAGTCGAGTTGTCAGACTCGGCGCGATCCTGATCTCCCAAACACCCTGAGCTCGCGCGACAGCCACTCGTCCTGATGACGCGGTAACAAGTTGATCCCAACGATTCGTCGTCGCGTTCCAGATATACGCTCCAAAAACGTCTGCCTTGACGACCTTTGTGCCATCCAGCGCGATATCAATTCCCGTAAGTTGGCCGCCAGCGCCTATCGACAACGGTCGCCATATGACCGGCGACCGGTCGTTAGTTAGCACCTGCGCAGATGCGATTTGCACATAAGGAAAGTCAATCAATCCGAGAACGACGATCCCAACGGCCCAACGAACAAGGCATCTGACCATTTTTGTCTCCATTTTCCCTCAGGTCTCCTGGGCCGCCGCGTCGTCCATCCCGATCAGGCTTATAGTATCATCCAGTTTCCGAAGCCGCTTCAGGCCAGCATCAAAAGTGACATTGAAACCATAGAGAAAGGTGAGAAAGCTAGTCGAAATTGAGCCGAGCAACATCCACTTCAAAGTCGCTCGCGATGCGCATCATGATCGCTTTTGGTCTGATAGTTTAAAATGCTAAAGCTTACGTCTCAACTTGGGTGAGCGCTGTTCATTTCAATGGTTCGTCTGCGGAATTCTGGCCCAAACAGGCTAAAAGTTTTTAGCCATCAGAGTGCCGGATAATTCAAGAGATTGAAGAGCCGATAGAGGTCACGGTGTGAAATATGTTCTTGTTCTCATTGCTTTGATGGCCATCCTGCCTTTGGCGGGATGGCTGCGCCGCAATCCTCAACATAAAATAAAAGTTTGGATTGTTATGGGCGTTTTGCCGTTCCTCCTCTCAGGAGGCGGGATTCACGGGCTATACGTCGCTCTAATTTCCTGGGCGGGGTGGCCCGGCTATGTGAAAGGCGCCGAAATCTCTGTTATAGATTTATTCGTGTTGGCAATTTATTTCAGCCAATCACGTCCGCAGTATTCGCTGCCTTTTCGATTCTCTATGGCGTTATATTTCATTGCAGTTCTGTTTTCGGTATTTCAGGCCGGGGTGCCGATGGCATCCCTGTTCTACGCGTGGCAACTTGCGCGAATGTTTCTGGTTTATTTAGTCGTCGCCAGGGCATGCTCCGACGACCGTGTGGCGCCGGCGCTGCTTACGGGACTGGCAATAGGCATTTGGTTGGCAGTCGGCGTGGCGGCCTGGCAGCGAATTAGCGGAGGCGTTCTACAAGTAGGTGGCACCGTTGGGGATAAGAATCTTTTCGGCTTGATGGCGCACTTTGTAGGCCTGCCCTGGTTTGCATTGCTCCTGGCAGGGCAACGGGGGTGGACGCCATATTTAGCTCCTCTGGGTTACGCTATCACCGCAGTGCTGACCGTCTCACGGGCCGCACTTGGCCTGAGCGCAGCTGGCATGGTCTTGATTTTCATGCTTTCGGCTATGCGGAAGTGGACACACCGAAAGGCAACAATCGCGCTGCTCAGCGCAGCCGCTCTTGGCGCGCTCGTACCCATAGCGCTTTCTTCGCTTGAAAGCCGGTTTAGTGCCGAGCCACTTTCCAGCAATTACGATGAACGTGCCGCATTCCAGAAGGCCGCGGAAATGATTTTATCTGACCATCCGATGGGAATTGGAGCTAATAACTATGTCGTCGTTGCCAATACAGGCGGCTACAACGAGCGAGCACAGGTAGTCGCAATCGCGGGTAGCCTATCAACTAATGTTCACAACGCGTATTTGTTATCCGCGGCCGAGACCGGCTATTTTGGCGTTATATCACTTGTGCTTCTGCTACTACATCCGTTGATTGTCGCCTTTCATTGCGGCTGGCGCAATCGAGAAGATCGGAGAGGTGATTTGCTGTTAGGGCTCGGCGCCACATTACTTATCGTCTATATTCACTGTTTCTTTGAATGGGTTTTTTTCTCATTTCAAACCCAATACTTGTTCGCGATGACGCTAGGATTGGTGGCGGGTTTGGCGCAGCAACTTGGCTATTGGGGACGAACGCTATCACATAGCTCGCGCATTGAATCCGGCGCTATTCGCAACAAATCGGCAGGCTAATTCGGCAGAGTGTTAAAGGTTAAGCGAACTAAAAATGGCTTCGTTCGTCTCTTATTTTTTGGTCACTTTGGCCGGTCTGCTGGCCATCCCTGTCACTATACTTCTTCTCGAAATCGTCGCGGCACTTACCCTGCCGCCACGCGAAAATGAATTGCACTCAAAAAGTGGTTTTAGGCAACGCGTTGCCCTACTCGTGCCGGCTCATAATGAAGGTGCTGGCATTCTTTCGACACTAGAAGACCTCAAAGCACAAATGTTTCCCGGCGATCGGCTGCTCGTCGTAGCCGATAATTGCATTGATGATACTGCTGCTGTTGCTGCAGCTACAGGCGCAGAGGTTATCGAACGAGTCGAACCGGCAAGAACTGGCAAAGGATATGCGTTGGATTTTGGACTTAAGCATCTCAGCCTGGATCCACCCGCTACCGTTATCGTTATCGACGCTGATTGCAGAGTTTCGGAAGGTACGATTGATCGATTGGCAACAATCTGCGCAATAACACGTCGGCCTGCGCAAGCACTCGATCTAATGACCACGCCCAGTGAATCGCCGATCAATTATCGTGTTGCTGAATTTGCCTGGCGGGTGAAGAACTGGGTACGGCCACTTGGACTCAATGCTCTCAACTTGCCCTGTCAATTGATGGGTACTGGCATGGCCTTTCCGTGGGAGATCATTCGATCAGCCAATCTTGCTAGCGGATCGATCGTAGAAGATATGACGCTCGGTCTTGAATTGGCAGAATCAGGAAAGCCGCCGTTATTTTGCCCTTCGGCAAGCGTTCACAGCCAGTTTCCGTTGACCGTTGCGGGCGCCAAGAGTCAACGCAAACGCTGGGAGGGAGGTCACATCAACATGATTCTGACGACGCTCCCGGGTTTAATCTACAAGGCTGTTGCAGAGAGAAATCTAGGACTTCTTGCGCTCACGCTCGATCTGGCGATCCCACCACTGTCTTTTCTAGTGCTTCTGCTCGTCGGGACGTTCTCTATTGCGGGCTTGGCTGTACTCTTCGGCTACTCTTCGACAGCCCTGATCATAAGTGCTATAGACTTTATGGTATTAGTTTTAGCCGTATTTCTGGCATGGTTGGAGTACGGTCGCGACGTCCTGCCACCAATCGCATTTTTTTCGGTGGCTACATATGTCTTTTCAAAGCTTCCTCTCTACCGTCACCTTGTGTCCGGTCGCGCTACTGCGCAGTGGACTAGGACTGATAGAAAAAAATAAAACTGAAAGTAATGTCCGCTCGAAAATTAAACTTCTTAGCTAGTTGGCATTCACTTGGCCTAGTCAGCAACATGATATGTTTCTAGATTAACTACTAGCCGCGACGCGGCGCGTCGCATCGGTGGGGTCGCAAAAATTCAATGCGTGAAAATGTTGCCTCAATTCAATTTTTGAGATTTGTAGCCGCTACCCTCGTTGTATTATTTCATTCGACTCAGGCCATCAGTAAATATTTTAACGACAGCATAGCGAGCTTATTCACGCGCTTTGCGGATCTTGGCGCGTCTGGTGTGCATATATTCTTTGTTATAAGTGGGTTCATTATGATTTATACGTCATTTGGCAGGAAGGACGACGTTTTTTCTACCAAAAACTTTTTAACCAAAAGGATCATTCGTATATACCCAATATATTTCATATATTCGGCTCTCTATTTATGTTTTTATCATTATTTTGCAAACGGAAAGAACTTATCTCTTGGGGAATTTTTTGGAAGCATTTTTCTAATTCCTGGATATTCATCCCTTTTAATTGGTCCCGGCTGGACTCTTTCGTACGAGGTCTATTTTTATGCGTGCTTTGGGATTGCAATGATGCTTGGGCTAACAAGGGGTATATTGGCTTTGACGTTATTTTTCCTCGCCGCAATATTTTTTCGCTTTGCAATCGATACAAATCAGCCTGTGATTCATGTCATGACCAACACGCTCCTTGTCGAATTTCTTTTTGGAGCGTGGATTGGGTACGCCGTCTTGTCTACGGTGCGTATCAGCAATAAGCTTGCAAATATGATGCTGGTACTTGCTATTACTGGATTCTTGGCTGGTTATTCCTTTAACCACTTCCCATCGGTCATAACGTGGGGAATACCCAGCGCATTTCTTGTAGCCGGCTTTGTATTCAAGGAAAGAAATGGTCGCATCCCATTCCTAATAAAAAAATGTGCGTTTCTGGGAGACAGTTCTTATTCATTATATCTGCTTCATATCGTCTTAATCGATGCAGTGATCTTACTGACAATATATCTTGATGAATCAATCAGAATGCACGTTTATCGAATTGGAGAATTCGGGATGATAGTCGTTTGTTTTGCAGTAACAGCCTATTGCATTGCAGTGGCTTTCATTTCCTATGAGCTTATCGAACATAAGGTCGTCGGACGCCTACAAGATCTGTACCGACGAAAGTTTGCAGTGGTTCCGGGGATAGTCCACCCTCATTAAAGGGCGCTTGATGGCTGCGAAATAAGCAGAAGACCAAAATATCCGGATTGAACCTGTACATAATCATGCGAGTTCTTTTCGCTTTACCCGGGCTTCACAAATATGACCGCGGTGCCGAAATAGCATTCGTTTCGGTCGCTAATGAACTTGCCAAGGCCGGGGCCACGGTGACGCTTATCGGTTCTGGACGAGACCGCACCGGAACGCCCTATCATTTTTTGCGCGCAAATAGCGTGCCGCGGGAGAACTTCACCTCCTTCCCGTCGATACCTGTTCTGCGAAATGAATATGCCTATGAAGAGTTTACATTCATTCCCGATTTGCTGCGCCAATACAGACCTGCCGACTATGACGTCACTCTGACTTGTAGTTTTCCTTTCACAAATTTGATTCTACGTCGTCCGACATTTGGAGGTCGCCGCCCGCCACACGTGTTCGTGACGCAGAACGGCGATTGGCCCGCATACTCAACTCAATCCGAGTATCAATTGTTTGGATGCGATGGCTTGGTGTGCACGAATCCTGATTTCTATGAACGAAATCGGGCACGTTGGCATTGCCGGCTCATACCGAACGGCGTTGATTGTGTACGCTTCAAACCCGGATCAGCTCAACGCGAAATGTTCGGTCTTCCTGCAGACCGAATGATTGTACTGATGGTTAGCGCACTCATCCCAACAAAGCGCGTAGAAGTTGGGATTGATGCTGTTAGCCGAATTCCGGGGGCGCATCTTGTCGTGGCTGGAAACGGCCCCGAGCGAGAGGCAATCGAAACCACCGCCGCAAAATTGCTCCCTGGACGATTCGCACTCTTATCGGTACCCGCGGAACGGATGCCGGAGCTCTATCAGTCCACCAACGTATTTCTCCACCTTTCCAAAGAGGAATCCTTTGGAAACGTTTTTCTTGAAGCAATGGCCTGTGGGCTGCCGGTGGTGGCACAAGACTCCCCACGCGTGCGGTGGATTGTTGGCGACGATCAATTTCTGATCGACACGAATGATGTCGCCGCGATTGGCGCCAGAATAATTTCCGCCGGCAACGCACCGCTTGCGAAACAACAGGCCCGCGTAGCCAAAGCTGCGTCATTTTCCTGGACGAGAATCGGAAAAATGTACCAGGAATTTCTCCAAGAAATCGTGGCTTGAGCGCAAGAACTGCCCAAAATAATGATCGATTGCGCTAGCGCGCCTTAATGGCCTGCCTCAATGCAGTATAAAAGGTGTATGATCAGTGTCTTGTGATGCAGGAAAATAGCCCGAGCGAGATCAATATCAATACGGTCACGACCTCGATCCGATCGAATGACCTTGCGCGCGAGGTTTACGGCGTATTGGGCATTCCTATCGATGTGACCGATATGGCAGCGGTCTTGCGCAAGATCGAAGCCGCCGCCGCCAGCGGTGAGCCTTTTCTTATTTCAACTTCGAATCTCAACTTCTTGGTGGCCAGCCAATCTGATGCAGAATTCAGGGAGTCGCTGTTGATCAGCGATCTTTGTTCCGCAGACGGCATCCCGATTGTTTGGCTTGCTCGACTTATGGGTGTCCCAATTAAAGAGAGAGTTGCGGGATCTGACCTCTTTGAGGCACTCAAGACCGTGCAAGACTCCACGCGTCGTTTGAAGGTGTTCCTGTTCGGTGGCGCAGAAGGTATTGCCGCCGCTGCTTGCAGAAAACTCAATGCCGAAGCTGGCGGAATGACCTGCGCAGGATCGTTTTACCCGGGCTTCTGTGCCGTCGATGAGATGAGCACAGATGCTATTCTCAATACGATCAATTCGAGCAACGCAGATTTCTTGGTTGTCGCTTTGGGGGCGAAAAAAGGACAGGCGTGGCTTTTGCGAAACCATGACCGTCTGCGAATTCCGATCCGAGCTCATCTCGGTGCAGCGATTAATTTTCAAGCTGATACGCTCAGGCGTGCACCTAAGCTCATGCAGAAATGGGGCCTCGAATGGTTGTGGCGCATCAAGACGGAACCGCAGCTTTGGAGACGCTATTGGTTTGACGGCATCGTGCTGCTGCAAATCTTACTCACCCGTGTCATCCCGCTCCTTATCCTCAATCAATGGTATCGGCTCAAGTGGGGACGCAAAGAACAGGATTTGCTTATAAATCGGGCCGACGAGCATAAATTCGTCATATTGAGCCTTCACGGCATTGCCACCGTCCAGAACGTTGGAAAAGTGTTACCCCACTTCCGAGATGCGGCGGCAGCGGCAAAAGACATCGTCATTAACTTCACTGATACTCGGCTAATTGACGCCCGTTTTCTCGGGCTTCTTCTCATGCTAGGTAAACAACTCAGCAGGAACAAACTCCAACTGAGGTTTACGGGAATCTCGCCCCTGGTGGAGTGGATATTTCGCCTCAATGGATTTGGGTTTCTGCTCCGTACTAAAACCGAGAACGTCGCGAGAGCGTAACGTAGAATGCTGGTGAAGCTCGATATAGCGGCCCAATTTAGATTAGCGCCCTCGCGCGCAATCTATACGAGCCTGCTTGTTTTCATCTCGGTGCTTATCAGCCTTATCGCGTTTAGCGAACCGCTCCTTGAATTGGTGCGCCGTTGGCGCACTCAAGAAGAATATAGCCACGGATTTTTGATACCCGTTATTGTTGCTTGGCTACTTTGGACACGCCGCGAGGCGCTGCTTGCGAGCATCGGTCGGCCCTCCTGGACTGGACCGGTCCTTATTCTGCTCGCAGCCGCCATGCATATTATCGGAAAATTGAGTGCTCTATATATGTTGTCGCAGGTTGGCTTCATCGTGGCCTTAATTGGTATCGTGCTTGGACTTGGCGGTTATTCGTTGCTCAACGTGACATTTGTTCCAATCATATTCCTCGTATTCGCGATTCCACTTCCCTACTTCATTGACGCTGTTCTTTCTTATCGTCTTCAAATCATATCATCAGAGTTGGGAACATTTTTTATCAGGTTGCTTCAAATTCCGGTTTATCTTGAGGGAAACGTCATCGATCTTGGTGTGTATAAGCTGCAAGTCGTGGAGGCGTGTAGCGGTCTGCGATACCTCTACCCTCTCATGAGCTTGGGCTTTCTGGTAGCGTACTTATTCCAAGCGCCTTTATGGCAGCGCGCATTGGTATTTTTGTCCACCATCCCGATCACAATTGTAATGAACAGTCTTCGCATTGGCCTTGTCGGCGTACTGGTCAATTATTGGGGGCCGCAGGACGCTGACGGATTCCTCCACTTGTTTGAGGGTTGGATCATCTTCATCGCTTGTGCGGCGGTGCTCGTGGCAGAGATGACTCTGCTGGCCCGCCTTGGATCGGGCCGCGGCTTTTTCGAAGTGTTCTACGCGCCAAAAGTGGTGGCCAGTATCCCTCGGGGCCAAGACGCGCAATTACTCAGCCGCGCACCACTTGTGAGCTGCTTTCTTCTGCTGTGCGCAGCTGGACTGGCCACTTTTTTTGTCTCTGCCCGGCATGAGATCCACCCGGAACGCAGTCTCTTCGCGGCCTTTCCAGCCACGCTGGGAGAATGGCGCGGACGTCCCTCCTCGCTCGGTACAGACGTCGAACAAGGTCTCGGACTGACTGATTACATCTTGTCGGATTACGCCAGGCCCGATCGGCGGCAGGTCAATTTATATGTGGCTTATTACGCCTCACAACGAACGGGCCTTTCGCCTCATTCGCCCAGTGTTTGTATTCCGGGCAACGGCTGGCAAATATCCAACCTCGAACGGACGAATTACAGCAACAGCGATCTAAGTGTATCCCTGCCCCTAAATCGCGTCGTCATCGCGCGAGGATTAGATAAGCAGCTTGTTTATTATTGGTTTGAAGAGCGCGGTATGAAAATCGCTAATGAGTATTTGTCGAAGTTGTATTTGCTTAAAGACGCCATTCTTGAGAATCGAACAGATGGCGCATTAGTGCGCCTAACAACCCCGCTCTATCCTGGTGAGAGCGAAAGTGACGCCGACAAGCGGTTGCAAGAATTCATGCAGGCCGTTGTGCCAAACCTCGCAGGGTACTTGCCATCCGGGACCCGATCGCGAATCAAACCAGCGATGAATTCGCTTATTCCCGACAACTCGTAGAGATCATCATGTCCCGGTTTTTCGACAGTTTATCCGCAAAAAGACTCATGCTGTACGCATGCCTCGTCTTTGCAACCCTTCAATTCGCGGGTTGCAGTTCGCGCGAAGAGCGTGCGCAAAAGTATTATGCGAACGGCATGAGTTATCTCGAAAAGAAAGACTTTGCAAAAGCACGCGTCGAATTGAGGAACGCCCTGCAAATCAAAGGAGATATGGTGGAGGCATGGCGGGCCCTCGCACAAATCGACGAGCACGATCAGAACTTGCAAGCGCTTGCCGGGAGTTTGCGAAAGGTCGTGGAATTTGATCCAAAAGACATCGCATCAAGGGCCGCGCTTGCCAGGCTCTTTCTATTGGGTGGTGCCTTTGATGATGCTCTAAAGATGGCCGATGCGGCAGGTGAGATAGATCCGCAAAATGCCGGCATTCTTGCACTTAAAGCAGCGGTCCTCTTTAAGCTGAAAGATACCGACGGGGCAACGCGGACCGCGCAAGAGGCGCTTGCAATTGATCCCGGCAACACCGACGCCTATGTCATTCTATCCGCTGCGAAGCTTTTACAGGACGACTCCGAAGGCGCGCTACGCATTCTTGGAAATGTTACGGGGGCCCACCAAGACGATCTTGGCGTATTATTTTTGCAAATCAACATATTCGACCGCATAGGCAATCTTGCGCAGGTCGAATCATTGCTGCGGAAACTCATTACGCTTTATCCCACTGAACCTGCGTTCCGAACCCAACTGATCAGGTTCTACATCGCGCACAAGCGCCAAGATGATGCGGTAAAGGAGCTGCGCGCCGTTGTCGCGGCAAATCCAGCTGACACCAATGCCGAACTAGAGCTGGTTAGTATTCTAGGCGCGATCAATGGACTTACCACGGCACGCGCAGAACTTGTTGCCCGCATCAATGCTGGTGGAGGCGTGTTCCCATATCAGGTCGCGTTGGCAAAACTCGACTTTGGACAGGGCAACATTGCAGATAGTACGAAATTACTGGAGCAACTCATCGGCAGCTCGAGTTCGCGCGACGATATTCTGACGGCCCAGGCGACGCTGGCTGAAATGTACATAAGCAGAAATAATGTTGCTGCGGCCGAACCATTGATTTCTGATATTCTGCGCGCGGATAGCCGCAACATCAACGGCCTGAGGCTTCGCGCAGCTATCCGTATCGACCGAAACCAAATCGATGACGCTATCGCTGATTTACGCAGCGCACTCAATGATCAGCCCCGATCACCTGAGTTACTGGCAAATTTAGCGCTCGCATACGAACGCAGTGGGTCGATCAAACTTGCAGACAAGGCTTTATCTGATGCGACCAAAGCCTCTGGGTTCGCACCGACCATTGGCCTCAATTATGTTGCTTTTTTGCGCCGACGGGGTTTGACCGAACAGGCGGAGAATGTGCTTAACGATCTCGCGGGCCGCAACCAGAACAACGTCGCTGTATTGGCGGCCCTTGCACAAGTAAAGCTCGCACGCCAAGACTGGATTGGTGCACACGCAGTTGCAGACGCCATACACCGTTTAGGCGACAAAAATGACATTGCCGATCAGATCAATGGAGCGGCTTTCAGTGGACAGAAAAAATTCAGTGATAGTCTGGCGGTGTTTCAAAACGCCTATGACTCCAATCCAGGCGCTATTCAGCCGATGGCAGCGCTGGTCAGCGTATATCTACAGGCACAGCAGATAGATAAGGCGGAAGCATTCATCCAAGCGGCGCTGAAGGCCAATCCTGGGAATGCTGAGGCGCGTGTGCTCATGGGTTCGATTCAGCTCGCGAAAAATAACCCAAACGAAGCCGTAAAGACTTTTGAAGCCGCCATAAAACAGAAGCCGAAAGATATCATTGGCTATAGGGCGCTGGCCGACCTTTACGCGCGCCAGAAAAATATTGATGAGGCTTTAAAGATAATTCAGGCAGGTCTCCAACAGCAACCTAAAAATTTCGCACTTCGTCTGACCTTAGCCGGCCTGTTGGAGGTAAAAGGCGATTACGAGCCCGCTATCGCGGAATACGAATCCATGCTGAAGGACCAGCCCGGATCGATGATCGTAGCCAATAATTTGGCAAGCTTGCTTACAGACCATCACACCGACAAAGCTAGTTTAGAGCGAGCAAATTCAATTGCAGTGCTCCTCACTAACTCCGAGGTACCTCAGTTCAAAGATACGCTTGGCTGGGTCGCCTATCAGCGAGGCGACTACAGAACGGCTACTCCGTTGCTCGAAGGCGCGGTGGCGCAACTGCCCAATGTCCCCTTGGTTCATTACCATCTCGGCATGACCTACTTGGCAACCGGGCAAAACGCGAAGGCCTCGGAACAGTTCAAGATCGCACGTGACCTCGCGCCGAACGATACTGAGATGAAAATGAAGATTGACGCCGCACTCAAAAGCCGCTCAGAAAAGGAAAAAGGATGAGCGGCTGAAACCGACGTGGGTGGTCGTGCTCTGCATCGCATTTGCCGCTTGTGCGGATTCGGCGCCGCAAGTCTGACGGCTCAATACAGATTGGGGAACGCCTGTCCTAGTCTTTCAGTTTCCCTCATCGTTTCTCTTTCAGTTTCCACTTCTTTTTGACCATTCGCCGTGGGATTTCCCAACATCGTGAAGTCATAAGTGAGCCCAAATAATACGGTGCTCGATTGCGCAAAACCTTGACCGCCAGTCCGATAGCGATACGTATAGGAGAGTCTTGTCCGCCATTCGCGTGTCAACTGATATCCATAGCCGATCTGCGTCGAGAAAAGGTCCGATTCGACTCCAGCCAATACGTTATTGGCGAATTGAGTTGAAAACGACAGATTGGAAAAATGATTGATATCGTGAGTCAGTAAGAATCCGATCGTAGAGATCTCCTGTAGTTGGCCTAAAGTCGTCGGCATGATGGAATGCGCGGCTGTCAATGAAACCTTTGTGCTCTTAAGCAGCTGGTACGTTAGTCCAATATCCCCCACCGCGCCGTTGGTCGCTCCAGTCTGAAATGTTGTGCCGCTGGCTGGATTGATCGATTGCACCGCATTTTTTTGATAGGTATTGGCAAATGCTTCGCCTACCGATGCGTTGAAGGTCAGTCGGCTAGAAAGTTGCGATTTCAGGCCGGTCATGATCTTCCAGAAAAGCCTTTCAGTCTTGGCGGGGTCGTCCGCATCGAACCAGTCGAATGTCACCGAGTTGGTGAGCGTGGTCGTTGGATTGAAGCGATGGATCCAAGCGCCCGTCGTCGCAAAGTCGTCATAGGGCGTCTGGTTGGAATTCGTATATGAAGTCTTGGTTCCGCTAGCCGACCACAAAATAGAATCTGTACGGTTCAGGTCACGTGTAACACCACCGTTAATATTATACGTGTCGAGGAAACCCCGACTAGTGGCATTTCCACTTTCGGTCAATTGCGTCGTCGCTACATCCCTGCGCTGCCACGACGTTGCGAAATTATATTTACTCATATCGGTTTTGTGGTCGATGCTGAACGTCGTGCTGGCCGGCGTCCCACTGGTCGGGGACGTGTCTGCGGCACCCGGACCAAAATATTTGTAATAGCTATAATTTGTGTCCAGCAGGTAACGCGTGGTTGGCGTTCGGGCAAGAAAGTCAAGATTTAGCGCACTCAATGATTTTAATGTTGTACCCACCGGCGTAGGCAACAAAAAATAGTTATCGCTCGCCTCGACGGTTTCATTAAGGCTACCCTTAATGGACACATCAGCAGCAAAAGCACCGGACGCCAGAAAGCCCAGGCACAACGAGGCCACTAAGATCAACCTTATCACGCTACAACAGTCCTTTCCGGGGCGGTTGTAGCCTAACCACCCAGCTCACTCAAACAGGCCTCGTTCAGGAACAATAATGACATCACCCGATACAAGAGCGATATTTCCGGTCGTGTCCGTCCCGGATTGGTAGGCCTTGTAATTAAATATGAATGTCGAATCGTTCCCTGGAGTAAGCTGGCGGCGAATTTGAATCCGCTGGCTTGCTGCGAATGGTCCTAGACCACCTGCTAGCGCGATTGCCTGCATTATAGTGATATTAGGTCTGAGATTATAAGGACCCGGTTTTAGCACCTCACCGGTGATGTAAATCCTTGGCTTTGTATCTTCCACGCCCGCCTCATTGACCGCAGCTAACGAAACGGTGATGTCAAGCTTTCCCGTATAATTTTTCTGAAGCCTTCCTCGCAGCGCGTTTTCAAGAGCCTGCGGCGTCAATCCACCTGCCTGAATGTGCCCTGCCAACGGAAATGAAATCATTCCATCCGGACCCACGACAACCTGACGATCAAGTTTCGGATCCTGCCAGACTGAGATTTGAAGTGTGTCGCCGGGGTGTAAAGGCTCAACTTGAGCGACCGCATTGGTCAAAAAGCCGCAGAAAAAAAACAAAGCTAGGAGTGAGCGTATCGACATCCTCCACTCCAACCACTCAATTGCCGCAGCCATTTTTTGGCAATAAGTCTGCCATTGTCTTCTATGCAAACTCATTCAAACCCTTGCGAGGTTACTATTGAGCGGAAAGATTCCGTAGTTTCGCTTGTCGTCAATAACCTCGCTTATCAATTCTCTCGTGATCCGATCCGCTCTGCTAGAAAAGCCGTAGACCAATGCCATATCGCATAGAATGTTGATCATGCGTGGAATACCCAAGCTGGCCTCGGCAATCATTATGCAGGCCTCGGGTGTGAACAGATGAACACGAGATCCGACTGCTTTGAGGCGAAAGCCGATGTAGTGAGTTACTTCGTCTTGAGCCAGCGCTTTGAGGTGAAAATCCGACGATACTCGCTGGGCAAATTGGAGTAGTTGCGGGCTGCAGAGCATATCCTTCAGTTGTGGCTGTCCAACCAGGATCAATTGCAGATATTGATTTTTATCGACATTGATATTGGATAGCATCCTAAGTCCCTCGAGGGCCTCCTCTCCCAAATTTTGCGCTTCATCGACAATCAATATGGTGCGGCGTCCAGCCGCGTGTTGAGCGTAAAGAAAGTCGTAAAAGATCTTAAGCAATGCCGGCGTGGTGCCCTCGGACGGCAACTTCAATGACGCCATAATCCACCGCAGCAGTTCTTCCCTTCCTTGAGGCGTATTCGAGATCAGCCCAACATTTGTTTTCCTTGGGTCGAGCCTTCGCAAGAGATACCGGAGAAGCGTGGTTTTTCCTGAGCCAATTTCACCGGTGATCACCGTAAACTGGGCGTTGTTCATCACGCCAAACTCCAGCATGGAAAATGCTAGGCGGTGAGTCCGGCCCCAATAAATCAGATCCGGATCCGGCAATATCGAAAATGGCTTTTCCCGGAGCCCGTAAAACGCTTCGTACATTTAGTGGTCCCCGATCGACGCCAATTGCTGCTTGCGCCGGAGCGAACGCAATGAAGCAATCGCGACAGCTTGGTCGCCTTTCAGCCGTGTTCGATGTCGTGGATTGGCCGCCGCACGTTGGTGCGAACGAACCGCATCAAATACGGGCGGTGCGATGATACGTGCGCCTATTGCGCCACTGACCGCCACCGGTTCGGTTCGGATCTGCGCCGATACCCCTGCCGCCACGGCGACGCGCGCCGTAACGACGCTTCGAGACGCGATACTGGGATCACGATAACGCATGCAACTCTAAGCTCAACGTGACTGATCTGTGGACTGGTTTGCCTCAACAAAGGGGCCTGCGCCAACGCATTTTTTATATTAGGTTAACCATACGAGCTCGTTTGGTGGCGTGCCCATGGAACCATACTAGCCCATATTTAGGCCCCCCTGCTTGGCTGCCTCAGCCAGCTCGCCAAACCCATCTGAAGTAAGCGAAAATAATTGATTTATTTCAATGGCTTGCATGCATCGACCTGACGACGATGCGGAAAGCCGCCAATTCCCGGAGTATTGCCACAGTTTGGCGGTGGATTTCGGTTCCTGAGTGGCGGAAACGGGGTAAGGCGCGGAGCCCAATCCCGCGGCGGCGTAATTAACCTGAATTGGTTTCAAATTTGAGGGATGCCTTACTTGGAGCCCTCTTTTACTATAATGGATTGCTAGCTTAATCAGGCGCGTGTGGGGTTCATCGCGGACAGTCGTTGGCGCGAGCAGATCGCAATTTTATTCAGCATCTGATCTCCGCTCACTGTGAGTTTGGGTACCGATGCTCGAGAGACAACTATATCAAGAACAACGCCCGGACGAAGATAACGGCCAATCTCTGACGCCGTCGAATATCTATAAGATTTTGAAGCGTAGGGCGTTTTATTTTGCCATTCCCTTCCTGCTCATACTCGTGATCGGATCTTTGATTACAATTGCGTGGCCGGCGAGATATCTTTCCGAGGGCACAATACTTGTCTCGGCTCAGGAAATTCCTTCTGATCTTGTTCGCCCCACGGTCGCTACACTCGCTAATGAGCGCATTCAGGTTATCGAGCAGCGCATCATGACCCGGGATAACCTCCTGGCGATTGCAAAAAAGTATCAGCTGTCCATTGGTATACAAGGGCGGGTGTCAGGAACAGAAATTATTGATTTCATCCGAGACAGAACGAAAATCGCGCCGTCTGAACTCAAGCTGCAGGGTCAGCTAAAACAAGCGATTGCTTTTAAGGTCGGCTTTGAATACGAGCGCCCCCAAATCGCAATGATGGTGGCGAATGAATTGCTCACCATGATCCTCAAGGAGGACGTTCGTTCACGTACCGATTTTGCGACGGAGACAACCAGGTTTATTGAGCAAGAGGCCAAGAGACTGGAGGGTCAACTTGGTTTGATCGACACCCAAATTTCCGAGCTCAAACGTTCTGGCATTGGCGGGCTAACGGACACAACTCAATCGGATCTCGCCACCCTCAAGGCGCAGCTTCTTCTCAAGAGTGCGACCGCGTCAGAAGCACACCCCGATATTACGGCGCTTAAGCGAAAGATCGCGGCACTGGAAAAACTCTTGGGCGCGACGAATGCAAGTGCGAAGACATCGCAAAAGACCGCTGTTGCGGCGAATACGAACGCGTCAGGGCTTGATGCGCTGGCAAATACAAATTCGCCGGAGCTTGATTCACTTGAGACAAAAAGGACGGGCTTAAGAGAAGAACTGAACAAGGCCACCCAAAAACTTTCGGCCGCCCGTCTCGGCGAGAGCCTGGAAAGAGGCCAACATTCAGAACGATTGGAAGTTATCGAACAGCCAACAATGCCAACTAAACCCGTTAGTCCGAATAGGCCAAAGATCTTCGCATTTGTTTTTGTTGCGGCCCTGATGGCTGGCGGCGGCTTGGTATTTGCAGCTGAAGCGCTCAATCAGTCGATACGCCGTAGCACGGATCTCTTTTCATTAGTCGATAGTCATTTGGTCGTTTCAATTCCATATATTTCTACGCACAACGAAATGCTGCGAAGGAAAAGTACAATCTGGCTAGCGATCGGAATTTTGATGGTGGTCGTTCTCGTTGGATTGATCGTACTCATCAATGTACTGCCGCCCCTTGATGTTTTATTCGAAAAAGTGACAGCACCTCTGTTTGGATAATGAGCTGTGTGGAGCCGATGGAACACATAAGAAATGCCGTTGAGCGCGCCAAAGGACCTCTTGCTGCGGATACGTTTGCGCAGCCGGACGTGCAGCGGCCGCAATTTCAGCCACACGCGGGCGCCACAGGTGCAGCCCCATCGTGGGGCAACGAAGTTACGCTCAACAGCAAACGCCTAGAATCCAAAAGGATCATAGCGCACGATATCGTGGACCCCCGTTCAAAATCCTTCGATATTTTGCGGACGCAAGTGTTGCAGTCAATGAATATAAAACCGTGGCAGATTCTCGGCGTCACATCTCCGACAGCAGACTGCGGAAAAACGGTGATCGCAATCAATCTGGCAATCAGTATTGCTCGCCAACCGGGTCGAGCGGTTTTGTTGGTTGATATGGATCTGCAGAAGCCGCGGGTCGCCAACTATCTCGGGCTGAGGTGCGAATTGGGCTTGATGAGTGTCCTTGAAAGACGGGCAAATCTATCGAGCGCACTTACCCAAGCTCGCATTAGAAATGAACAGTTTTTAGTTCTACCCTGTGAGGCTTCGACGCTAAGCTCGTCTGAGTGGATGGTGTCACGATCAATGAGCACCGTCTTGCAAGATATAAGGCGAGATTACAGTGGCTGGACGGTGATTGTTGATCTGCCTCCGATATTGCCGAGCGACGACGTCATTTCGATCCTTCCGCAAATTGATTCAGTCCTGTTTGTCGCGGCGGCCGGCACCTCGACGGTGGCAGAAATAAAAGCCTGCAATAAACACCTTGAATCAACATCGGTCGTGCGTGTCGTTGTCAATAAAGCGGAAGACGCGGATGCCAGATATTATTCTTATTCGCCATACGGCAACCATCCAGCATCGCGGATGAGTACGAACAGGACGAATGACCGCCATCCTTATCGTTCCGGACGACGGAGGGGATCGGCATCAAAATGGATGATGCGAATGTTGGATCGTCTTACGCGTTTCTGATACGAGGACGAGGAAGAACGCTGCCGCACTCACAGCCGCCTGATCAAAACACCTGATCGGAATTAGAGAGACCGCCGCGAGGCGGTCCTTCTGTTTGCGCTCAAGGATCAAGATGTGAGACTTGATTGACGGCAGCTTGGCACAAAGCAGACGTGCCGACCCTTCAAATGATTGTCCACGCGACCTAGTTTGGTTTGTGTTTCGTACGAAACACAATCCTTGCACACACTCAGAATATATTAGCCGGTCAATTGAAAGAGAATAGCCCCGGCTTTGTGGCGTGGCCGGGGCTATCCCTCCAACTATTAGAGTGCTGCCGCGATAATCTGGAGCGTTGCCGGCAGTAGAAATCTTGTGCGTGGCTATGAGCTAAAGATTGAGATGTGCTGCAACAATCATTGATCTTAAGGTTGGTCAGCAAACTTAACCGACATAGATAATTTTAGTCGGACCACCGAGCGGCACTGGAATCGTCTCTGCATTATTTGTCGACCCATTAACGGATATTCCCCCCGATGACCGTTCGTTGGAAGGCTGGACAATTTTCTTCATCTTTGAGCACAAAAAGAAAGACCGCCTCGCGGCGGTCTCTCCGAAATCCGATCAGGTGCTTTGATCAGGCGGCTGCGATAGCAGCAGAGCGCTTCTTCGTCCCGCGATAAGCAAAGAAGCCGAGACCAACGAAGCCGCTGAGCAGCAGTAACCACGTCGATGGCAGCGGATTGGAGATCATAACACCGCCGATGACCGGTCCATATGCGCTATTTGGACCGGCAAGGTCGTGGCTGGTAAATTCTAGCATCGTCAAGCCATTTGTGTGGAATGCCAGGGTGATGAGAGTGTAATCCATACTGTTCTTGGAACTGCTGCCCGAGAAGGTAAAGGGTACGTTCAATTGGTTCCCGATGCTCACATTAACGGTCTTGGTATAATCAGCGGCGGGCAGGCCGAGACTGGCCCCATCCGGATTTGCAGAAAGGTAGAAGCTGAGTAGGTGCATTCCGGCGTTTAGATTGAAAGTCTGGATAACGCCACCTGGCTTGTTTCCGTCCAAATCCACGCTTTGGCCACCGCTGGGAGGCGCCTGCCAATACGTGCCGATAAGATCCACGCTGTCGCCTAGCACGGTCCATGGCCCGATCGCAGAC
>Ga0209422_1000080_pt1 | contig 21660 bp, 23 predicted proteins | sample BlaSpr_A8_OM2_M3_FD_187983 | JGI IMG/M metagenome (GOLD analysis project Ga0209422, IMG submission 187983) | Forest soil microbial communities from Thunder Bay, Ontario, Canada - Black Spruce, Ontario site 2_A8_OM2_M3 (SPAdes) (version 2) | ecosystem: Environmental > Terrestrial > Soil > Boreal... | reverse complement strand
CGCCTGATGAAGGACACCTACGGACTCGAAGATTTTGCTGATGACGTGGCGCACGGCGATGCCGAAGCCTGACTCGCGCCGCGTCATTGCGATCGTCAACCAGAAAGGCGGCGTCGGAAAAAGCACCACCGCCGTCAATCTCGGCGCGGCGCTCGCGCTGATGGGCCGGCGCGTTCTGCTGGTCGACATCGACCCGCAAGGCAATACGACGAGTGGACTCGGCATCGATAAACGCCAGATCGCCGACGACGTTTACAGCGTGCTGTTGTCGGACGTTCCGGCGGACCGCGCCGTTTTGCAGACCGCGATTCCCGGACTCGAATTGATCCCGGCGACGATCAATCTCGCCGGCGCAGAAATCGAGTTGGTCTCGACGCTGTCGCGCGAAACCAAATTGAAACGCGCGCTCGAATCGACCATCACGCGATACGACTACGTGTTCATCGATTGCCCGCCGTCATTGGGTTTGCTGACGCTCAACGCCCTGACCGCCGCCGACGAGGTGCTGATCCCGGTTCAGGCCGAGTATTACGCGCTCGAAGGGCTTTCGCAGTTGACGACGGTCGTCCGGCGGATTCGCGAAGCGCTCAATCCGCGCTTGACGATCGCCGGCGTTCTGGTCACGATGTTCGATGCACGCACTCGACTGGCGAGCGAGGTCTTGAAGGAAGTGAACGCCTATTTTCCATCGCAGGTTTTTCGCACGCAGATCCCGCGCAACATCCGGCTCTCTGAGGCGCCGTCGTTCGGGAAGCCGGCGGTGCTCTTCGACGTGAAGAGTCGCGGAGCGCAAGCCTATCTGGCGCTGGCGCGTGAAGTGGCCGGCGTATGAGCGCGGCGCGGCGCGGTCTCGGGCGCGGCCTCGGTGCGCTGCTGGGCGACGAGCGCAGCAGCTTGGGCGAGGGCGGCGGTCTGCGCCAACTGCGCGTCGACGCGATCCGGCCCAATCCGCAGCAGCCCCGGCAGAGCTTCGATCCCTCGGCGCTGGCGGAATTGGAGCAGTCGATCCGCGAGCTGGGCGTCCTCGTGCCCGTGCTCGTGCGCCCGCTCTCGGGCGATCTCTTCGAACTGATCGCGGGCGAGCGGCGCTGGCGCGCCGCCGCGGCCGCAATGCTCGAAACGATTCCGGCGATCGTCCGCGACCACGACGACCGCTCCAGCCTCGAACTCGCGCTGGTCGAGAATCTCCAACGCGAAAATCTCGATCCGCTCGAAGAAGCGATGGGTTTGCAGCATCTCATCGACAAATACGGCCTCACGCAAGAACAGCTCGCGCAGCGCATCGGCAAAGGCCGTCCGACCATCGCCAACGCATTGCGGCTGCTCGCGCTCTCCGATCCCATCAAGGCGCAAGTGCGCGCCGGCGCGATCAGCGCCGGTCACGCGCGCGCTCTGCTCGCCCTCGATCCGGCGGAGCGCGAAGCGGTCGCACAGCGCATCGCTCGCGACGGCCTCTCGGTGCGTGTCGTCGAACGGCTCGGCACCAAGAAGATCGCGCCTGCCAAGGGCACGCGCTCGGCGGCGCGCAAAGCGCCCGACGTCGAAGCGGTCGAGAGCCGCATGCGCTACCGGCTCGGCGCGCCGGTCGCCATCGTCAGCGGCCCGTCAGGCGGCGGACGCATCGAAATCCGTTTCTCCGACGACGCCGACCTAACGCGCATCGTCGACGTTATCCTCGAAGAGGGCACATGATCCAGCGATTGTTGTTTTTTCTCCCGATCCTCGCACTAATCGGCGCCGCTCCGGCGCCTCCCGGGCCGCCCCTCGGCAAAGTGCAACGCGATGTCCTCGACCGCTACATCACGGCATTGGGAAGGGGCAACTATCCAGCGGCATTCGCGCTCTTGAGCAGCGACGAGCGGCGTTACTTCGCGTCCGCCGACAATTATGCGTCGGTCTTTAAGGCCGACCACTTCAAGATCGGTCGCTACAAAGTGCTGCGCACGTCCAGCGCCGGCGCACGCGGCCTTCTCGTGGTCGTCTCGGAGAACATCGAGTTTTTCGATTACGCGCACCAATCGCCGGCGACGGCGACGGCCCGCGTCGACTACGGCCTGTTGAACGAAGGCGGTTCGGTGAAGATCAAGGATCCGTATCACCCGTGGCGGGTCGTCGTCCCGAACGGCGCGAGCGCCGACGTCGACAAGCTTCGGGTGACCGTCCGCAAGGTCTCATTCTTTACCGGCCGCATCGAGTTCATCGTGAACTTCGCAAACTACGGCGACGAAACGGTAACGCTCTTGCCGTATGGGCGGTCGGTCCTGAAAGACCAATCGAGCGCGCCCTACCATTTGATCGCGACCAAGCTCGAGTCGCTCACCGACAAGAACCTCTACCTCGGGCTCCGCCTCGCGGGAAGCGGCCAGTATACCGGAGCCTTGACGTTCTTCACCCCCGACCGGTTCAGGCCGAAAAGCCTCAGCCTGACCGTCGCTCCCGAGCTGCGCGATGGTGCCGACGCACCCTTCAGCGTCGACCTCCCGGCGATCCCCGTCGGTCCCTAGCGGCGAGGGCGGTCGCCTCTTGAAGCCCCCCGTGGCGAGCAGCCGCTTCGGGGTTTCATCCCAAGAGGAGACCGAGTGCGCCGAGGCTAACTCGCGCCACGTACTCGGCGGCGGAACTTTCAGAAGGCCGTCGGCTCTTTTTACGTGTCAACCGGGAGTTTTATATGCGTCGTCTCGCCCCATCGTTGATCGCCGCATTCGGTATCGCGCTGTTGGCCGCGTGCTCGGGTGGCGGCTACGGATTTAACAGCGGCGGCACCAGCAATCCGCAAACACCGACTTCGATCCTCTTCGAAAACGGCTCCGCGTCGGTCAACGACTTCTTCCTCGATCCGACGGGGAACGCGCCGGTCCTCGTGTCGGCAGTCGCCATCAAGGGATCCGGTTCCGGCTCGGTCGTGGTCCCCGACGCGACGTTCACGTGGGCAGCCGTCTACGCGCCGGCCGGCACGGCGTATCTGAAGGGCGCTTCGCCGAACGGAAGCGGTACGTGCGGCGCTCCGCCGTCGCCTGCGTTCCCGATCAACTCGCTGCTGCAACAGGGCCCCGGCGGCGCCGGGTACCCCCTGTACAGCGGTGTCTTCACTCAGTTGCTCGCGCAGCCGCCACCGGGAAGCGGACCGGTCGGGACGTACCCGACGTACACCGGACAGGCCCAGGCCATCTTCGTCGGCGTGCCGATGACGCCGGCCGCCGCAACGCCGTTCGCGCCGACCGCGATCATCGCGCCGGCCGTCGGTGCGAACTACTGCATCCGCGTCGTGGCAACGCATACGGTCAGCGGCGTCATCGGCTCGACGGTGGTCGTCGTTTCGCAGGCGCCATAGCAGCTCGATTCTAACGGTCTCGGCGAGGAGGGTCGCGAAAGCGCCCTCCTCGTTGCTTTGTATGCAGCTCACGGGGATCTACGCGATCGTCGACGCCGACGCGGTCGAGTCGCCGCTCGTACTCGCCGACGGTATCTTGGGCGCCGGCGTTCGGCTCGTTCAGTACCGCGCGAAACGCGGCGTCGATCGCGCGCTCGTCCGCGCGTTGCACGAACGAACGCGGCGCTGCGGCGCGTTGTTGTTGGTCAACGACGATCTCGAAGCTGCGCTCGACGCCGACGGCTTGCACGCGGGTCAAGAAGATCTCTCTCGGCTTGGAGCGCCCGCCGTTCGCGCGCGGCTCGGGGGAAGATTGCTCGGTATCTCGTGCGCGACGCCGCATGAAGCTCGAGCGGCGGCGGCGTTCGGCGCCGATTATCTCGGCGTCGGTCCGTATCACGCAACCGCGAGCAAGCTCGACGCGGGCCTCGCCATCGGCGCTGAAGGTGTCCGCGCCGTAGTGGAAGCGACAGCCTTGCCCGTTGCCGCGATCGGCGGAATCGAACTCTCCGATCTCGACGCGGTGGTTCGCAGCGGCGCGAAGATGGCGGCGGTGATCTCGGCGATCGCGCGTGGCCCCGATCCTGCGGCGAATGCACGCGCGCTCGTCGCGCGCTGGGCGTCGCTCGGGCAATGACTAGACGCGAAAACGCTCCGCTCGTGTGCGCGATCGGAACGACCGATCCGTGGAACGCGGCCGGACTGGGCCTCGACGTCCGCGCGCTGGCCGAGTGCGGCGCGCGCGCGGCGCTCGTCGTCGCCGGCGTCTCCGCGCAAGATGCGCGTGGCCTCCACGCGCTGCACGAGATTCCGGCCGAGACGATCGACGCGCAGTTCGACGCGCTGGCCGATGCGCCGATCGCCGCGTACCGGATCGGTGCGCTGCCGGGCGTCGCGGCGATCGTAACCGTCGCCGCGCGCTTGCGCGACGTCGGCGTGCCCGTGGTCTACGATCCGGTCTTCGGCCCGAGCGGCGGCGGCGCGTTCGTCGACCACGCCGGCGTGGCCGCCATCGTGCGTGAATTGATTCCGCGCGTTACGATCGTTACGCCGAATCTGGAAGAGGCGCGGCGCCTCTCAGGCCTCGAACGCTGCGACGACGTCGAAACCATGGCCCTCGCTGCGCGGACCATCGTCTCCGACGGCGCCGGGGCGGCGCTGGTCAAAGGCGGCCACCTCGCCGAGCGCGCGCTCGACGTCCTCTTCGACGGCGAGTTGCGCGTGTTCGAAGATGGCCGCATCGATACGACGATGCGTGGGACCGGTTGTCTCTTGGCCGACGCGCTGGCTGCGGCGCTCGCGAACGGTCAGTCGCTGCGCGAGGCCGTAGTGAAAGCGCGCGCCTACGTTCGAGAAAAAATCGAACGCGCGCGTAAGCTAGGCTCGATGCGCGTCCCCGACTAGCGCAACGATGGGCGTTGCGGTTGGCGCTGCGCGAAGCAATCGCGGCAGTACACCGGCTTGTCTCCGCGTGGCTGGAACGGAACCTCTGCGGGTTGTCCGCAGCCGGTGCACGTTACCGTATACATCTCGCGGGTGCCGCCGCCGTAGCCGCGTCCGCCGCCGCCGCCACCTTGGCCGCGCGCAGCTTTGCGCACGGCGCGGCAGTCGGGACAGCGGTTGGGCTTATTCTGAAAGCCCTTGCTGGCGAAGAACTCTTGTTCCCCACTCGTGAAGACGAACTCCGCGCCACAGTCGGTGCAGGTCAGCCGTTCGTCAGTATACAAAGCGAGCCACCTCGTTTTTGGTTCAGGATCGGTTTCGACTCGCTACGTTCGTGACCAACGGATTGGTAATGCGCCTAGCCAGCGAAGCCCTGGTATGCGTGGATACTAGCATAGGGTTAGGGGTGGTGCAAGAGACGCAAACCGCGCGGCGGATCATGTCGGGCAATCGGCCCACAGGCCGGTTGCACATCGGCCATCTGTTCGGCGTCCTGACGCAATGGGTCGAGTTCTGCCGGACGAGTGAGGCATTCTTCGAGGTCGCCGACCTGCATGCGTTGACGACGTCGTTCGAGCGCACCGAGGCGATTCGGCGCAACACCACGGAATTGGTCCTCGACTGGCTGGCGGCCGGCGTTGACCCGCAAAAGTGCGCCATATACGTGCAGTCGCACATCCCCGAGATCAGCGAATTGCACTTGCTGCTGTCGATGATCGTCCCGGTCGCGTGGCTGCAGCGCGTCCCCACCTACAAGGAACAGATCGCAGAGCTCGGCAGCGAGATCGCGACCTATGGTTTCTTGGGTTACCCCTTGATGCAGTTGTGCGACATCGCGATCGTCCGCGCGAATACGGTCCCGGTCGGGAAAGATCAACTCTCGCATCTCGAATTCGGGCGCGAGGTCGTGCGGCGCTTCAATCATCTCTACGGGGCGACGCTGATCGAGCCGCAATCGACGCTGAGCGAATTCCCCGACGTCCCCGGCACCGACGGCCGCAAGATGTCGAAATCGTACGACAATCAGATCGAAATCGCCGACGACGAACCGACCACCAGCAAGAAAGTTCGCTCGATGGTCACCGATCCGCTCAAAATTCGCCGGCACGATCCGGGCCGGCCCGAGATCTGCCCGGTGTTCTCGTTGCACAAGATCGTCAACGAATCGCGCGTCCCGTGGATCGAAGAGAACTGCCGCAGCGGCGCGCTCGGCTGCGTCGATTGCAAAGCGGAGCTCGCCGAGAAGCTCAATGGCTACATGCGACCGATGCGCGAACGCCGCGCAAACCTCGACGAGAATGCCGTCGGCATGATCCTGGAGGACGGCGCGCAGAAAGTGCGGGTCATCGCGAAAGAGACGCTCGCCGACGTCAAGTCGGCGATGAAGTTACCCTAACGCCAGCTAGTCCCGAGCGCGAGATTGCGCGACGTTGCCGACGCGCCGACGCGTGCGGCTGGCGCTCGGTTGGCATCCCCGGCCAATGGATTTGGGAACAAGCTCGTTACTATGAATACGATTGCTTGCAAGCTCGTCTCCGGCGCGCTCGCGCTGGGCGCGCTCATACTCCTCGCCGCTCCGCAGAGTGCGCGCGCCGAATACGTCACCAATACGGCCTGCTCGGTGGCGCCGGCCACTGCGCCGATACTGCTTTTCCCGACCGATGGCGCGCTCGGCGTCGCACTCAAGGGCACCTGGGTTGAGATCGCCGTTCCGGTTCCGCGTGGCGGGCCCGCGATCGAGGAGCAGCGCGTCGTACTGACCGACGGCACGCCGTACGCCAATGACGGCGGGATGCTGCAACTCGACACGAGCGGATATCTCGCGCCGCCGAACATCAGCCTCGACTCGATGGAGATCGCGAAGACCTGGCTGCCGCCGCTGCGTCCGAACACGCGCTACACGGTTCGCATCCAACTCCCGGGTCAGGCGAACTGCCTCTACGCGACGCTCGGTTCGTTCACAACCCTCGCGCCTGGCTAATCAGCTACACGAGGTCGCGCAGGTACGAATAAAACGCGTCGTCGCGGCGCCAGCCGGCGGCTTCGTAGACGCGTTGCGCCGTCCGGTTGTTGACGTGAGTCGAGAGCATGAGGCCGGACGCGCCGGTCTCGCGCGCGAGGTCCTCGCTGCCGCGGATCAGCGCACGCGCGACCCCGCGGCGGCGCGCCGCGGGAACGACAAACAAATCGTTGAGCAGCCAAAGCCGCGCCATCCGCTCCGAACTGAACAGCGGGTAGAGTTGTGCGAAACCGAGCGGTTCGCCGCCGGCCGGATCACGCGCGATGAGGACCACCGAATCGCTCTTCTCGAGCCGCTCGCGTAAGAACGCGGCGGCGGCATCACCGCCCGGCGGCCACCGGTAGAATGCGCGGTACGCCTCGAACATCGGGATGAGCGTCGCGACGTCGTTCGTTCCGGCACGCTGGATCGATATCGGTGCGGCGGGTTGTGCGGCGGCTTCCTTAGGCAGAAAAATTCGCCAACGCCGCGCGCATGCGGTCGAGCGCGGTGCGAATCTGGTCGAGCGAGGTGGCGTACGACATCCGCAGATAACCGCGGCCCGCCGAGCCGAAATACGTCCCCGCGAGCGTGGCGACGTTGGCCTCTTCGAGGAGATACGAACCCAAGCGACGATCGTCGGGCGTGATGCCCCCGACGTTGGGGAAGACGTAGAACGCGCCGTCGGGTGTCGCGCAGCGAATCCCCGGGATCGCGTTGAGTCCAGCCACAATCGTGTCGCGCCGGCGGCGGAATTCTTCGACCATCGCCTGCACGGGTGCGTCGGGCCCGTCCAGCGCGGTGATCCCAGCCTGCTGAACGAACGACGCCGTACACGAGTACGTGTTCTGCCCCATCAACGCCACCGCGCGCGCGATGTGCGCCGGCATGATGCCGTAGCCGAGCCGCCAGCCCGTCATCGCGTAAGCTTTCGAGAAGCCGTCGAGGACGACGGTTCGCTCGCGCATCCCGGGCAGCGCCGCGATCGAGAAGAACTCCGAACCGTAGACGTTTCGGCTGTAGATTTCGTCGGAAACGATGGTGACGTCGTGGCGTTGCGCGAGTTCGGCGATCGTCTCGAGATCGGCGCGCGTCAACACGCCGCCGGTCGGATTGTGCGGCGAATTCAAAATGAGCACGCGCGTCCGGTCCGTCATCTTCGCCGCAAGCTCGTCGAGGTCGAGCCGGAAGCCGGTGCGTTCGAGCAAGGGCACCGGGACGGCTTTGGCCTGCAAGTACGAGGTGCACGACGCATACGCCGGGTACGCCGGATCGGCGAAGACGACTTCGTCGCCCGGATCGACAAGTGCGGACAACACGTTCCAGATCAGCGGTTTGAGTCCGGGGCTGACGACGACGTCGGCGGCGCCGAACGGCGGCGAGATTCCGCGAAAGCGCGATGCGTACGCGGCGATCGTTTCGCGCAGCGGCGCGATGCCCGCCGAGGGCGTATAGTGCGTGTGGTTGGTCTCGATCGCCCTCATCCCGGCGCGCTTGACGTGTTCGGGCGTGTCGAAATCGGGCTCGCCGATCTCGAGGTGGATGATGTGGCGGCCCTGCGCCTCGAGCTCGCGTGCGCGTGCCAAGACCTCGAAGGCGCCTTCGCTCGAAAGCCGGGACATCGCCGCCGACGGGCGGATCGCACTAACCAGCATGACCCGGCATCCTTCGGCTCTAGGGCGCGAGGTTCTTGTGGAAGTACTCCGCGAGGACGCGGCGCGCGACGGGCGCGGCGACCTCGGCGCCGTAGCCGCCGGTCCGCTCCATGTAGACGGCGAGCGCGATCGTCGGATGATCGCTCGGCGCGTACGCGATGAACCAGGTCGTGTTGGGTCCGCGGCCGCCGTCGGTCTCGACGGTCCCGGTTTTTCCGCCGAACGCTAACCCGGGGATCGCCAGGCCGTAGGCCGTGCCGCCGGCGTCGGTGACCTTGTCCATCCCGGCACGCACTTCGCGCAACGCTTCGGCGGTGACTGGGACGCGGCGGATCACCGGCGCGTCGAAGCGCTTGACGATTCTTCCCGTCGCATCGCGTACCGCCGCGACCAGGTGCGGTTTGTAGAGCGTTCCGCCGTTGACCACCGTCGCCGCGACCTCGGCGATTTGCAGCGGCGTCGCCTGCATCGCACCTTGACCGATCGCGAGTTGACACACGTCGCTCGGCTCGAGCGGGAGGCCGTAGGTCTTCATCGACCACGCGTTGGTCGGCCAGTTGCCGGGATATTCGCCGGGGATGTCGATGCCGAGCAGCGAGCCGATGCCGTACTGCGTCGCGTAATAGCGCAACCGGTCGTGACCGAGCCGGTCGCCGAGTTGATAGAAGTAACCGTCCGACGACGCGGCCAGCGCGCGAATGAAATCGGTCGAGCCGAGTCCGCCGGCGGCGACGTCGGTGAACATCTGGCCATGACAGTACCACGAGCCCGAATCGTAAAGGACTTGATCTTTCCCGATGACGCCGCTCGACAGGGCCGCGCTGCCGGTGACCATCTTGAAGGTCGAGCCGGTCGCGGTCGCGGCGCCGATCGCGCGGTCGTATAAGGGCCGCAGCGGATCATCGAGGTAGCGGCGATAGTTCTTTTCAGTGATACCGTTGGTAAAATCGTTCGGATTGAAGTTCGGGTAAGAGACCAGCGCCAGGATGCCGCCGTCGCGCGGATCGATGGCGATCATCGCACCGGCCATCCGACGCGCGTGGGAGCCGCCCCACGCGCTCAAGCCGTCGCTGACCGCTCGCTCGGCGATCGTTTGCAAGCGCCAATCGAGCGTGAGCACGAGGCTGTGGCCCGGTACCGGATCGACCGGGCCGAGCCGGCGCACGAGCCGGCCTTGGGCGTCGACTTCGATTTGCTCGCCGCCCGGCGTTCCGCGCAAGAGCTCGTCGTAGTGTTCTTCGAGCCCCTCTTTCCCGACGACGTCGTTGGGCGTGTAGCCAAGATTCTTCCGTTGGCGATACTCGTCTTCGGTGATCGCTCCGACGTAGCCCAGGACGTGCGCGCCCATCTTCGCGTAGGGATAATCGCGCACTGGTTGGGCCTCGAGGTCGACGCCCGTCAGTTCTGCCTGTGCTTCGGCGAGCCGTGCCATCTGCGCCGTCGTCAAGTTCGGCGCGAGGATGACCGGCCCGTACGGTTCGTACGCGGCGACCTCGTCGAAATTCTTATAGTTGATGCCGTGATGGTGGAGCAAGCGCTGCCACAGCCGGCTTTCCGGGATGCCGAGCGTTTTCGAAAGCAGGCTCATCACCGTCGCCGGATCGCGCACTTCGGAGGGTACGATCGCGCAAACGAAGGACGGTCGGCTGCGCACGATCAGCGTGCCGTTGCGATCGTAGATGCGTCCGCGCGGTGCGGCGACGGGGATGCGCCGAATTTGGTTGGCGCGCGCGGCCAGCGCGAACTTCGGCCCGTCGACCAGTTGAATCTGCGTCAACCGAAAGACCAGCCCGACGAGCGCGAACGCTACCACGCCGATGAAGCAGTAAAGTTTCCACGGCTTTTGGAGGTGAAGAGCGATGTTGCGTGGTTCAGCGGAGGCCGACACGCGAGACCACCGATTTCGGGACAAAGGTGAGGACCAGGTACGCGATCGTGCCGTTGAGGAGCGCTTGCCAGAACAGCGCGTGCGCGTGCGCCGCGGGCAGCGCGACCACGTGTCCTTCGGCGCGTAACACGACCGCGTAGATGCCGTAGCGCACCACGGTCGCGAGCGCAACGTACGGCACGAGCCACAGACGCGATTCGGTCAGAACCGTTCCCGCGGTTCGTCCCGCGAGCGCGCCGACGATCGCGCTCGAGATCGTCCAGGCGGCGCCCGTCCAGCCCGCGAGCGCGTCTTCCAGCGCGCCGGCGATCGTGCCGAACAAGAGTCCGGCCGGGAAATTGGTGCGCAGGCCGTACCAGAGCACCAAGAGCAAGACGAGGCTCGGCGTCGCGCCGCGGATCGCGAGATGCGGTGCGATCGTCGTCTGAACGAGCAGCGCGATGACGAGCGCCAGCGCGACCTTCCACCATACAGGGGGGTCCAAAATGAGCGCCGGCGGCGCGCCGCCGAAGGGCCCGAGTGCTCGAACGCCCCGGCTCATCGGTGCGCGAGCACGAGGACGCGGCCCAAGCGGCCGAACGCGACGACCGGTTCCACGAGTGCGGTCTGGTAGAGCGCGCCTTCCGAATGGAATATCTGGACGACGCGGCCGATCGGCAAACCGGCATGAAACGAGCGGCCTTCGCCGGTGACGATCAGGTCGCCGCGCTGCAATTTTGCGTCTTGCGAGACGTACTGGAGTTGGACGCGCGTGTTGGTGCCGGTGGCGATTCCCCACCAGCGCCCGCGCTGCACGACCGCCGGAACTTTGCTCGTCGCGTCGGTCAGCAACAGGATTTTGCTCGTGAACGGCTCGACGACGACGACCCGCCCGACGACGCCCGCTTCGTCGATCACGCCGGCGTCGAGCCGAACGCCGGCCTGGGAACCCTTGTCGATCGTCACGATGCGCGATTGATTTTCCGGATCGAAGCCGATCGTCGCGGCGACGATTCCTCCGGGCTCGTGCGCCGAGGCACGCTCGATCGAGGCCGCGTCGGGTTGCGTCGACAACGCTTCGCGCAGGCGAGCGTTCTCCGCTTTGAGCGCGCGGTTGCGGTCGGCGAGTGCGGCGTTCTCGCCGCTCAGACGCGGCGCGTCCAAGAATGCGCCGACGGTGTTGCGCGTCGCGTCGGCGCTGGCTGAGATCCCGCTTTGGAAGAATCCGAACACCGAAGCGGCTCCCGAACTCAGAAAGCTCGGTCTACCGGAGCGGGCCGCGTCGATTTGGACGAGAACGATGAGCGCCGCGACGACGATCGCGCCGATTACGGCGAATAACCTTCCCTCATCCCGATACGTAAAGATTGGTACCACCTGGTGATCTTGTCCGCGTGCGGACGTAACCGTTCGAGTAGCGGCGGCGAGCCGAGAATTTCACCGGCGCCGCGAGCGACGCAGAGAAGCGGTTCGGGCGCAACCGTCGTCGGCACGCTGGTGCGGCTGCCGATTTCGTGTGCGATCCCCGTAATGCACGCCCCGCCGCCGGTCAGGGTGATTCCGGTTTCGATCAGGTCCGCCGCAACGTCCGGGGCGGTTCGCTCGATCACCGAGATGATGCCGCGCACGATACGGTCGATTCCGTCGCGCATCCCTTCGCCGATGAGCTCCTCCGGCACTTCACGCGCGCGCGGCGCGCGGGCGTCGAGATCGAGCCCCTTGACCAGCGCGGGCGCCCGGCCGGGGGGCCGACCGACGTAACCGAGTTCGATCTTGAGTCGCTCGGCCGTCAGCGGTCCAACGAGGAACCGTTCCGCGCGCAGTTTTTGGCGGATGGCCTCGTCGAGGTCGTCCCCGCCGGTCTGCAACGAGAGCATGCGGATGATGCCCATTTGCGCGATGATCGCGATCTCCGTCGTGCCGCCCCCGATGTCGACGATCAGTTGCGCGGGGATCCGCGTGATGTCCATGCCGGCGCCGACGGCGGCGGCGATCGCTTGCGGGACGTAGGTGCATGAACGCGCCCCCGCCGCGCGCACGGCGGTCTCGACCGCCTTGCACTCGATGTCGGTTGCACAGCCCGGGATCGACGCGACCAGACGCGGCGCGACGCGCAGGCGCGCCGTCAGCGCACGCTCCACGATTCGACCGACCAAGGCGTGCGCACCACGAAAATCCGAGATCGTGCCGCGCCGCAGCGGACGAACGATCTTGATGCGGCCGGTCGCGCGGCCTTCCATCTCTTTCGCCGAGTTGCCGATCGCGATGACCGTGTCGGTTCTGGTATCGTAGGCCACCACCGACGGCTCGCAGACGATGACGCCGGCGCCGCGTTCGTAGGCGACCGTGTTCGCGGTGCCGAGATCGAGTCCGATATCGGGTCCCGCAAGCGTCTCGCGAATCGAACCCACAAAAGGTTTCATCGTTCGATCGCTCGCGTTCCCGGAAGGGCGTACCCGAGGCTTTCCAAACTGCGGACGACCCGGCCCAGCGGCAACCCCATGACGGTATAGAAATCGCCGTCGATCCGCTCGACGAGCGCAGCGCCGCGTCCTTGAATCCCGTAGGCGCCGGCCTTGTCGAGCGGGTCTCCGGTCGCGACGTACGCGTCGATCTCGTCTTGGCCGAGCGGGTAGAAGCGGACGCGGGTGGTGACCGTCTCGGCAAGCCGCCGCCCGCCGGGCAGGTCGACGAGCGAGTAGGCGGTGTGAACGAGGTGCTCGCGGCCGGCCAGGCGGCCGAGCATGGCGCTGGCCTCGTCGCGATCGCGGGGCTTCCCGAGCGAGACGCCGTCGACGTCGACGACGGTGTCGGCAGCGAGGATCACGTGGGCGAGCTCGCGCGCGGCGACGGCCTGCGCCTTCGCGTCGGCATGGAGCTGCGCCAATTCGAGGGGACGAAATCCTTGCCGGTTGCCTTCATTGATCTCACTGGGGACGACGATAACGCGCAAACCCAGCGACTCGAGCAGTTCGCGTCGCCGGGGTGAGACGCTCGCAAGCACGATCTCGTGAAGTTCACGCATCTATGAGTATAGAGATTTCAAGGATGCCTTGTATAGGTAGCCGCGTCGCGAATCGTGGCGTGCCGTGGCTTCTTTATCGGCGGTTTTTCAGCTATAAACGAGGCTGCCGACACGGACATAGCCCCCCGGATGCGTCCCACGCGGGTCGTGATGCGTGAAGTGGATCATGCCGCCACGCTCGTCGTAGATGTATTCGCCGCGCACTTCGACTTCGTTCCCCGCCGACAACGGAATGGGTCCGGTGATATCGACGTTGGCCTCGACGCGGACGGTCAAGCCGTGGCCGGCCGCGCCGCGCAAGTGGACGAGGAAGCCCTCGTGGCGGCCGCTCGGGCCCAAACGCGTCCCGAGGACCCGGGCGACGCTGCCGGTCGCCGTCACCTCGACCCGCGAGCGGTGCACCGCCCAGGCTTGGTAGACCGCGCCGTTGGCCGAGTCGCCGCCGACCGGCGCGCAGGCGCCCAGCGCCGCGAGCGCGGCAAGCGTCAGGCTACTCGCCCGCGACATCGTTCCGCACGAGATCGTCCAGCGACTCGCGTCGGACGACGGCGCGGTGCCGGCCGCCGCCCGCGAACACGACCGGCGGCCGCGGAAAGCGATTGTAGTTGCTCGCCATGCTGAAGGTGTACGCTCCGGTGCCCTGCAGCGCGAGCAAGTCGCCCGCGCGTAGATCGAGCGGCAACGGCGCCACGACCAACTCGTCGTTTTCGCACGAGCGTCCGCACACTGTCGTCTCCTCGAATTCGGCTGCGAAGGCGCGACCGACCGCAAGCGGATGATGGTACGCGCCGTAGATCGCGGGGCGCGGGTTGTCGGCGAGGCTTCCGTCGACGATCGCGAAGCGGCGCATCCCCTGACGCTTGACCGTGATGACGCGATAGAGGCTCGTTCCGGCTGCGGCGACGATGGCGCGGCCGGGTTCGATGCCGAGACGCGGTGCGGCGAGGTCGAGCCGTCGCGCTTCCTTATGAAGGTGCGCGACGAGCGCGTTCAACGTCGCGGCGAGATCCAGACGTTCGCCATTCGGATGTGAGTCGACGCCGAAGCCGCCACCGACGATAACTTCCCGAATCGGCGCTCCGCGCGCGGCGGCGCGCGCGAAGACCTCGAGCGCGATGCTCAGGCTGGCCTCATACGGCGTCGCTTCGAAGATGTTCGAGCCGAGATGACTGTGCACGCCGACGAGTCGCAGGGCCGGTGCGCGAAGCGCACGTTCGATCGCGGCGTCGACGTCGCCGAGCGCGAAGCCGAACTTAGAATCTTCGCCGCCGGTGCGAACGTAGGCGTGCGTGTGCGCTTCGATCCCGGGATTGAGGCGCAACAGAATCTCGACCGGCGCCGCTGGCCGGGCGATCTCGGCGAGCCGCTCCAACTCTTCGTGGTGATCCACGACGACCCGCGCGACGCGGCCGCCCGCGGCGGCGGCCAGTTCTTCAGCGCTCTTTCCGCAGCCGTGCAGCACCATCCGAGCCGCCGGAAAAGCGGCTCGTTCGGCCGTGTGCAATTCGCCGAGCGAGCAGACGTCCAGCCGCAAGGACGTTTTCTTCAAACGCTCGGCCAGGGCGACTACGAGCAAGGCCTTTCCGGCGTAGGCGACGTCGATCTCGAGGGCCGCGCCGAGCTCTGAGAAGCGCGCGACGGCCGCGTCGAAGACGTCGGTGTCGAGCGCCAATAACGGCGTCGCGTAAGCGCTCGCGAGCGCCGCGACGTCGACTCCGCCGATCGCGTACGCGGCGTCAGGGCTAGCTTGCATAGAGTCCGTGCTCGGCGATGTAGCGATCGACGGACTCGGGGACCAGATAGCGAATGCTTCCGCCGCGCGCGAGTTGGGCGCGAACGAGCGTCGCGGATCCATTCAGCGCCGGCAGATCGAGCAGAACCATCTTCTCGCGCTGGTTTGGCGTCAACGCTTCGAGCAAGAGGTCGAGCCGTTCGGGCGCGCGTTCGGCGCGCGGCGCGATGGCGAAGCGTTCGAGGTTGTCGAGGACGATGTCGAAGCGCTGCCACGGCGCTTCGAGCAGCGAATCGCCGCCGACGATGAAGGTCAGTTCGTCGCCGGAATATTTCGCGCGCAGGCGCGGAACGAGATCGGCCGTGTAGCCGGTCGCCGCCGCGTCGAGATCGCTTTCGTCGATGGCAAAATGCACGTTCGACGCGAGCGCGCTGCGCAACATCGCGATCCGATGTTCGGACGATGCGAGGGGCGTCGCGCGGTAGTGCGAGGTGCGCGTCGGAAGGAAGATGATTCGTTCTAATGCGAGTTCGGTGCGCGCCGCTTCGGCGACGAACAGATGCGCGTTGTGGACGGGATCGAAGGTTCCGCCGAAGAGTCCGAGCTTCACGAGTAGTCGAACTCGTGACCGACGATGCGCACGGTGTCGCCGTCCTTCGCGCCCAGCTCGCGCAGGCGTTTGTCGACGCCCATCTTGGCGAGGATCGCCTCGAATCTGACCAAGCCCTCGTCGCTCTCGAAATCGGTCATCGCGGCGAGCCGCTCGATTCGCTCGCCGCTGACCACGAAGGCACCGTCCGCGGCGACGGCGATCTCGAACGCGTCGGGCGGCGTCAAGACGAAGCGCGGAACGTCGGGCTTGGCGACCACGGGCGGCGACGTCGCTTGGATCGTTTGGTATGCGGCGAAGAGCAAGTCGCGCACGCCTTCACCCGTCGCCGCCGAGATTCCGCGCAGATCGGGGATCGTTGCGCGCAATTCCTCGAAGCGGTCGCGCGCTTCGGGGAGATCGAGCTTCGAGATGACCGGGAGCGCCGGGCGCTCGGCCAACGCCGGATTCCACAAGCGCAGCTCGTTCTCGATCACGGCTTTGTCGCGCAGAATTTCCTCGGCCGGGCGTGCGCCATCCATCAGGTGCACGAGGACCCGCGTCCGTTCGACGTGGCGCAAGAATCGGTCGCCCAGACCCGACCCCGCGTGCGCGCCTTCGATCAGGCCCGGGATGTCGACCATCACGAACGATTCCTCCGGGCCGAGACGCACGACGCCGAGTTGCGGTTCGAGCGTGGTGAACGGATAGTCGGCGATCTTCGGGCGCGCCGCGGAGACCGCGGCGAGCAGCGTCGACTTCCCGGCGTTGGGCAGGCCTGTGATCCCGCAGTCGGCCAGCAACTTGAGTTCGAGCCGCAGGCTCGCCGTTTCGGGCGGCTCGCCTTTTTCGGCGAAGCGCGGCGCTTGCCGGCTGCTCGTCGCGAAGTGCTGATTCCCCAAGCCGCCGCGGCCGCCGCGTGCGACCCGGATGCGCTGCTGCGGGTCGCCCAGATCGGCGATCAAAGCTTCGCGGCCGTCGGGTTCCAGCCGATAGACGAGCGTCCCGAGCGGGACGCGGACGACCAGATCGTCGGCGCTCTTCCCCGACTTGTTTGAACTCCCGCCCGCCTTGCCGGCCTCGGCCGCGAAATGCTTCTTGAAGCGAAAATCGATCAACGTGCCGAGCTCGGCGTCGGCTTCGAGGATCACGTCGCCGCCGCTGCCGCCGTCGCCACCGGCGGGGCCCCCTTTCGGGACGTACTTCTCGCGCCGCCACGCGATGATGCCGTCGCCGCCGCGTCCGCCGGCCACGGTGATGGTCGCTTCATCGATGAATTGCATGTCGCCCTAAAACAAAAAGAGCCCGAAGGCTCCTTGGGCGGTCATCGTTTCCGCTGAACCGTCAGGCCTCCGCAAGTACGTGGACGTGCTTGCGGTTGCGTTTTTCGATGAAGCGGACGGTGCCGGCGACCAGGGCGAACAGGGTGTTGTCCCTCCCCATTCCGACGCCGTCGCCGGGATAGAACTTCGTGCCGCGCTGGCGCACGAGGATGTTTCCGGCCAAAACCGACTCACCGCCGAAGCGCTTGATCCCCAGGCGCTGGGCGTTGGAATCGCGGCCGTTCCGGGTCGAGCCTGCGCCCTTCTTCGAGGCGAGGAGCTGGAGGTCAAACCTAAACATGACGGGCCTCAGTATACAGGGGCCGTTGCGGGCGCGCAACCCGCGGGGCGGGGTCGACCGTCGAGGCGAGCGGCAGGTGACTGGGCAGGCCCCTCACCGGCGCGGGTGGCAACAGCGGCGGGGAGAATCAGTCGGAGATTTTGGCTAAGAAACGGGTCGTCATCACCGGGCTCGGCGCCGTCACGCCCCTGGGGAATACCAAAGACGAATTCTGGCGGCGCCTGGTCGCGGGTGAGAGCGGCGTCGCTCGGGTTACCGCCTTCGACCCCGTGGCCGCCGGGTTGCGCTGCCACATCGCCGCCGAAGTCAAGGGCTTCGAACCCGACGTGCTGCTCGGTCGGCGCGACGCGCGCCGGATGGATCGCTTCGCGCAGTTCGCGATGGTCGCGTCGCGCGAGGCGCTCGCCGACGCGAGTTTTCCCGAGGACGACGAGGTGCGCAGGGACACGGGCGCCATCGTCGCGAGCGGCATCGGCGGAATGATCACCATTCAAGAGACCGTTACCAAAGCGCGCGAACTAAAGACCGCCGGCCGCATCAGCCCGTTCTTCGTCCCGATGCTGATGAGCAACGCCGCGCCCGCGCAGATCTCGATGCGGGAACGGCTGCGCGGGCCGATGTTCGCGGTTTCAAGCGCCTGCGCGAGTGCGAACGATGCGCTTGCGATCGCCTATAATGCGATAACGCACGGCAACGCGATCGCGATGGTCAGCGGCGGTTCTGAGGCCGCGATCGCCGACATCGCGATGGGCGGCTTCGATTCGATGAAGGCCTTCTCGACGCGCAACGACGAGCCGACCAAAGCCAGCCGTCCGTTCGACAAAGAACGCGACGGCTTCGTCCTCGCCGAAGGCGGCGCGATCTTGATCCTCGAGGAGCTCGAGTTCGCGCGCAAACGCGGTGCTCGCATCTATGCCGAGTTTCTCGGCTACGGCCAATCGGCCGACGCCTACGATCTCGTCGCGATCGATCCGACCGGCTACGGCGTCGAACTCGCGTTGTCGCGTGCATTCGAAAGCATCGGGATTCGTCCCGACCAGGTCGATTACGTGAACGCGCACGGAACCTCGACGCCGATGGGCGACCCGGCCGAGTCGCAAGCGCTCGATCGCGTCATCGGTGCGGGCGGCCACAAATTCGCGGTCAGTTCGACCAAGAGCATGCACGGACACGCACTCGGCGCGGCCGGAGCGCTGGAAGGTGTGGTAACTGCGCTGGCAGTCCACCACGACATCATGCCGCCGACGATCAACTACGAGTTTCCGGATCCCGAGTGCACGCTCGACTACGTTCCGAACGTCGCGCGCAAAGCGAAGGTCGACATCGCGCTTTCCAACTCGTTCGGCTTCGGCGGTCACAACAGCGTCTTAGTGTTCGGAAAGTACAAAGAGTAACTTGGCGGGCGAGAGTCGGCGGAAACGGATGCGCGCGCTGCTCAAGCGCGTCGCGCTGCGCGGAGTAGATCCCGCGGCTCTCGAGCCGGCGTTCGTGCATCCGAGCGCCGTTCACGAAGGGCGCGCGACGTCGTCGTACGAGCGGCTCGAATTCCTCGGCGACGCGATCCTCGGCCTGGTCGTTGCACGTTGGCTCTACCAACGTTACCCCAACGCGAGCGAAGGCGAGTTGTCGCTGCGCAAGGCGTCGCTCTGCAGCGACCTGGCGCTGGCGGAGACGGCCGAGCGGCTGGACTTCGGCGAGCTCGTCGTCTCCGGAGGCGGCTTGAGTTTGGTGCGCCGCCGCGTCTCAGTCTTCGCCGACGCGCTCGAAGCTTTTATCGCGGCGCTCTACTTCGAAGCGGGATTCGAAAAGGTCGCGAAGTTCGTGGTGCGCGAGCATCTCACCGAGCGCGAGAAGAGGCTCACGACGCTCGACGATCCGAAGACGATCTTGCAAGAATGGAGTCAGCGGCGCTACGCCGTCGTCCCGGCGTATCGCGAGCGATTTGACGGCCCCGCGCACGACCGTACGTTCCATGCCGAGGTCGCCGTGCACGAAGAAATCCTCGCGAGCGGCAGCGGCGCGAGCAAGAAGGCGGCGCAACGCGCGGCCGCCGCCGGTGCGCTCGACGTCCTCCGCGCGCGCGACGAAGACTTGGCTCCGCGCGAGCTCTCGGCGCCGGTTACGCGAGTCGCTCGGACTCGGAAACGTACCGCGTGAAACTCAGAGAGCTGCGCCTCTTCGGTTTCAAGACGTTCGCCGAGCAGACGATGCTTTCGTTCGAACAAGGCATCACCGCGGTCGTCGGACCTAATGGGTCGGGGAAGTCGAATCTGGTCGACGCGATTCGTTGGGTGCTCGGCGAGCAGAGCCCCAAGAGCCTGCGCACCGGCAAGACGGAGGACGTAATCTTCATCGGCAACGAGCGGCGTAAGCCGCTCGGGATGGCTGAGGTCGCGCTGACGTTCGACAACGCCGACGGGGCACTGAAGATCGACGCCCTCGAAGTGCAGATCACGCGTCGCGCCTACCGGGCCGGCGAGAGCGAGTTCTTCATCAATCGGCAAGCGGTCCGCTTGCGCGACATCATCGATCTCTTGATGGGTACGGGCCTTGGACCGGGTTCGTATTCGATGGTTTCGCAAGGTCAGATCGACGCGATCCTCTCCTCGAAGCCGACGGAGCGGCGCAGCCTCTTCGAGGAAACCTCCGGAATCAGCAAATTCTTGGCGCGCAAGGCCGAATCGCTGCGTCGTCTGGAGCAAACCGAAATCAACGGCATCCGCATCAACGATCTCTTGACCGAGATTCGCGCTCGGGTTCCCGAACTCGAGACGCAAGCGCGCCGCGCGCGCCGCTACCGTCGGGCGTCGGCGCGGCTGCGCGATCTCGAGATCCTTTCGTATCTTCGGGCTAGTGCGTCACGACGGGCCGAGCGCGAGCATCTGCAAACCAATCTCGAACGCCTCGAAGCCGAACGTGCCGGAGCCGCCGGAAAGGCCGCCACGATCGAGGCCGATCTCGCTGCATTGCGCGGGCGCTTGCTCGAGCTCGAACGGCGGCTCGACGCGCTGCACGCCGAGTCGCAGCAGACTCGTGCCGAACTCGCCGAACTCGAGGCGCAACGCGCCGCACTCGGCGCGCGGCGCGAAGCGCTCGAAGGTCAGTCGTCACAGATCACCGACGATCGCGCGCGAGCCGAGACCGAGCAAGCCGAATTGCGTGGGACGCTCGAACGGCTCGAAACGGAGATCGAGCCGCGCAACGTGGAGCTCGAAGCGCAGCGCGAGCGCGAACGGCACGCTCAGGAAGCGCTTGCGACCGCGCGCGCCGCGCTCGACCGCATCTTCGCCGCGCTGCGCGCAGTCGAAGCGTCGGCGGCGTCGCACGCCGCGAGCGAGGCCGAGCGGCGTGCCCAATTCCAAGCGACGCAAACCGAATACGAGCGGCTCGAACGCGAGGCGTTCGAACTTCGCGAGGAAGCGGAACGGAAGAGCGAGGACGCGGCGGCGCGGATGCACGAACTCGAAACCGCGCAAGCCGAACTCGACGATCTCGAGCGGCGGCTGGTGGCCGCGACCAGCCAAGCGCTCGAAGCCGACGCGCGCGCCGGCGCGGCGACGGAGGCGCTCGCCGACGCGCAAGCCGATTTTCGCGACGCGACGAGCGAACTCGCCGGAGCCGAAGCGCGGCTCCACACGATCGAAGAACTCGAAGCGAATCTGGAAGGCCACGCGGCCGGGACGCGTGCGGTCCTTGAAGCGCACGCCCGCGGCGAGTTCCGCGGCGTCCACGGCGTCGTCTCGAATCTGATTCGCGTCGACGAGCAATACACGCGCGCGCTCGACGCGGCGTTTGGGTCGGCGCTCTCGCACATCGTCACCGAAACTTCGGGCGACGCGGAAAACGCGATCGCGTTCTTGCGCGAGAACGAACTCGGCCGCGCGACCTTCTTGCCGCTCGACGCCCTCGGCGCGCGTCGCGGCCGCGAGCCGGCGGCGCTGCCGCGTGTCCCCGGCGTGATCGGGTTCGCGCACACGCTGGTCCAAACGCAACCGCGCTACGCCGGAATCGTCGCCTTCTTGGTCGGTCACACGCTGGTGGTCGAAACGCTGGACGTCGGGACGCGGCTCGTCCGAAGCGAGGGTTTCCGCGACACGATCGTCACGCTCGACGGCGACCAGGTCTCGGGCGGCGGCGCGATGACCGGAGGTCGCGTCCAGCGCGAGCGCGCGATTCTCTCGCGCCGCGCGCAAGCGCTGAGCCTCGCCGAAAAACTTCCGTCACTGCGTCAGGCTCTCGTCTTTACCGAAGCGGCTACCGCCGCGGCGACGGAAGAGAACGCGGCTGCGACACGGATGCGCGACGAGGCGCGTTCGGTCGAAGCCGAATTGGCGATCGCGTCGCGCGTTTCGCGCTC
>Ga0209422_1000079_pt1 | contig 21878 bp, 17 predicted proteins | sample BlaSpr_A8_OM2_M3_FD_187983 | JGI IMG/M metagenome (GOLD analysis project Ga0209422, IMG submission 187983) | Forest soil microbial communities from Thunder Bay, Ontario, Canada - Black Spruce, Ontario site 2_A8_OM2_M3 (SPAdes) (version 2) | ecosystem: Environmental > Terrestrial > Soil > Boreal... | reverse complement strand
CGCGCATCCTGGGCCACACTACGACTGCCGTCGATATGCCGAAGCTGATGATTGAGATGTTTCACATCAGTAGCAAATGACTGTGTGCTCGCTGGTGGTGAATACCCTTTGGGAGTCGGCATGCAAGTAGTTGCCGAAGCGTCGCGCTAATTCAGAGGACATGACATAGGTCCACGACAGGGTCAGTCTTTCGACGGCATTGTTGTGTGCGGACGCTCGGGAAGGAGGCCCGTTGAACTCCGAAGACCGTCGATATGCAGACAGTGCATCAGCCGGCAGGACATCTGATCCGAGTTTCTCGAGGCGATTCCCAATTACTAGCCAAACTCATGCCGCTGAAATGTGAAGCTACCTTAACGGGCTGAAGTATACACAGAGAGATACAAAGTCAATTACTGTTGCTGTCATTCGAGGCGACTGGTTCCGCACTCCCGCTCTTTCCTGGCTCGATAAGCGGATCTTTGATCCCCTCCTTCAGCGCACGAATACCTGCACCGATGCCTTTCCCGAGCTCGGGAAGCTTTTTGGGGCCGAATACAAGTAGAGCAATTCCAAAGATCAACAACAGATGTGTAGGCTGAAAGATTCCTTCAAACATAGAACACCTCCTAAGTGTTAGAAGAGCTGCGTGCATGATCCATGCACGCAGCCTGATATTTTCAGTAAATGAACACCAAGCAAGTTCGCGGAGCACTCGAAGAGCTCTTTTTGCGATGAGCCGTGCTAAACGAGAAACAGCTTCTCCGCCGGGATCTTCGCGGCCGTTTGCTTATCGATATTCAAGTGTGCCTTCAGCATTTCGCTGGGTACGCGCCTGAGCCACTCGTTCAAGGAAACGTCCTGGAACTCGTCAGCTGCGAAAAGCTCCAGGATTACTAGGTCAGTATCACCCGTGTTTTCGATGTAGTGAGGTGCGTTGTTGGGAACATACCCGACATCGTTGGTGTGGAAGTCCATGGTGCGGGCATTATCGACCGGAAAGAATACGGTCATGCGACCCCTGCCGGAGATCCAGTACTGCCACTCGGAAGCGTTCGGGTGCCAGTGCATCTCACGCATGTGTCCAGGCTTGATGATGAGCAAGCCAGCGGCAATATGCTTGGAAACCGGAAAGTTGCGGGAATCGACGATGCGAGCTTCACCTGCTTCGCTGGCTTTCGTCGGCGTCATCGACCGGAGGCGGAAAGTGTACTGATGCTTCGCTGCTACTGATTCGCCGCCGATCTCCGCCTTGTCTTGTTCGAGAGAGTTAGGCAGGTTACCGGGGAAGATGTAGAGTGGCGCTCCGGGCGTTTGAGCGAAGACACTCTTATCCAGGCCTGTATTCTTGGCCAATACCTCGGGAGGCGTGTGCGCCACCCACTCCGAGACTAGCATGGTTCCATCCTCAGAAAAGTCCCCCTGATTGAAGACCAGAAGAAACTCGGTTCCGTCGGGACCAAGTCCTTGAATGGAATGCGGGTGGCCGGCGGGAAAGATCCAAAGATCGCCTTCACCCACGTCACCGATGAACATGTTGCCATCGGGCTGCATCACTGTGACACGTGCATTGCCATAGAGTACATAAGCCCATTCATCAGCAGTGTGCCAGTGCATTTCGCGATAGCTGCCTGCCGTAAGACGCATTTGGACGCCGGCAATATCCTTGGAAGAAGGAAGTACGCGCTGGGTCACCTCGTGAGTCCAGCCACCCTCTTCGACACGCTTTTTCACCAGATCGAAGGAGTACCAGATAGGCACTAGGTCACCGTGGTCGGTCGGAGGCGGAGTGTTGGAATTCGGGTTCAGGTCCAGAAGAGGCTTGTTCTCCGGCCCGGGGTCACTCGATGAATGGTCGTGCTCCGCTTTCTGCGTGCTCGCCCTCTCTTGAGCATTGGCAGTCAGGCCTGCAAAAGCAGCGGTCGCCAGAGCCACCGAACTCATGCCGAGGAAGCTTCTCCGCGAGGGGTGCTCACTCATGGGTCTTTCTTTTGAATGATCGGTCATCTTTATAACCTTTTTTATAACCTTTCGTTTTTCAACGCTGGATCGGTCGGTCGATGACCGAAATGATCAGACGCTTAAAGCTGTCCGACCTTTCTGAATGCAAGGCCCATGCCAAACACGAGAGGATCCGAAATGACAAACGTGTCGACACTTTTCTGAAATTGGCGATTCCTCTGGGTCCGACGATGTCAGTGCGTTGGACACACTGTCGAGACATTGCTCGTTTGCGCCGACTCACGACCCGACAACAACAGGGGGAACTTGTGGTGAGATAGCGTCAGCGGCTTCAGTCTTTGTTAACGCCCTAAGTAGTTCGAAGCGCCTTCCCCAGCTAAATGTTCGCGTGCCCAGACCTGATAACGCGCTGCTTCGGAAACTACAATCGCGCAATATCCACTGGCTTAAAATCCCACCGCCAGGAAAAAGTGGGCTCGTCGTGCTGTCATTAGATCTCGCATGCGTAGGGCATAACGTTGAATCCGTCGCAGAAAACCTCTGACGCCGCAAGGCGGGCGCCAGAGGAAGCAATTCGAAACTCAGAGTCACGCCCGCCTTCGCGCTGCCACACGGATGCTAGAACTTGGCACGGCACCTCTTGAATTTCGTTTACGCCGCGGCCCGCATTTAATGCTCAGGTCAGCCTGTTTCAACCGGCTAGCTCGTCCGATGTTGTGCTGGCACATGTTCTTGTGCTTCTGCGGCCGCTTCAGCGATCCTTTTTTCGTAGCCGGATTTGACCACAGCGCTGCCGTTTGGGTTGGATTCGTCGAACAATCGCGCAAGGAAATAGCGCTGCCCGTATTTATTGAAAATCAGCTCGCTTTTACCTGGTGTGGATTTGGCCTGTGCGTCGCGAACCTCGAAGAGAGCAGAAACAGAGCCGTCGGCGCTACTGATTTCCATGAGGGTCAGGTCCGAGTTGTCCACTACGCGGATCGTGTACTTACCCGCTGGAAGTCTGGTGCTTCCCACATGGAACTGAAATGGGATGTCGGCTTCCAGGCTTCCAATGATCTGCGCCTGTGCCTTGATGGGATTCAGCGTCAGGGTGATAACCAAGGCGATGAACAGCGATAACAATTGGTATCTTCTAGTCTCCTGCAATTTCATAGTTTCTCCTTTTTTAATTTTCTGAAAACTCCTCGCTCGTGTTAACCCTTTGCTGAGTCTGGAGGGAACTTCTTGAACATCTTCGCGACACCTTTATCCAGATTCTTTTCATTTTTCTCGGCCTTGCTGGACAAGGTGTCTTCGGCGCTGCTGCGCCAAATCAACTGCTTAGTTTTCGCATCGTACAAGTCAACAACGAGAGTTCCTTCTTTGTAGTCCTGTTCGGTCGTTTCAGATTCGCCGAAACCTCCTCCCCCGAACCTGCGCCAGCCCCAGCCCCCACCCATGCCGTCATAAAACGTCTGGAGTGATCTCTGAGTCTGGGTCGTCTTAATTGCTACGATGGCCACATCGCCGCCATTGTCCACTTGTGTCCAGCCCTTGGCTGCTAGTTGGGCATCTACCGCCCTCTTAATCCGGGCGTCCCAAAGAGAATTTGCAGGCTTGATTTCCTGCCATGAGTAGGTTTTGTATTGAGAGAAATTCGCCTGGTGATCAAAATCGGTTCGGACGTTCTGCGCAAGAACTGTTGAAAGCGCAACTAAGGAAAACGCAACGTAAACTGCCGCGAAACGTACGGACTTCATATGTGAATCTCCTTTACTTGCCTGCAAGAGCACTTGCGCTTCCAAAGTCTCTCCGTGCTCAAAAACCCCAAAGGTCTAGCGGGCTCGGAATTTCATATTGGTCCAGTTAAGGCTCGATCAGAGCACCGCGACCAAAAACGTCCAACATGCCGACAGAGGTCCGATTGATTGGACACTCCGACAAGCTCTGACTCCTGCACAACTCATCCAGACTGCGAACACAGGCTGTCCTGAGCACTCGCGGATTTGGAGACCCGCATGCAATAAGGGAGGTGCGTCCCAATTCAGTGATCAGAGTTCGCAAGTGATCTTGAGAGCAGACTTCAGGTGGTCAATCAGAAGACAACGAAATGTGCGCACATCCCACGTCTTTGCGATGTTCCCCCCGGCGAGAAGCACTTCGGAGATGTCTGTCGGGACGCGGGAAGTGAGGAAGTGGAAATCGTGTGTGAATGCGATCATCCCGCCTGTCCGCTTACGGCTTAGGCGCTCGCGCCTCGAAGTGCCACTGCCCATGCTGGATAACACCGGACAGTTTGAGGCGGCGTCCGTTACGCAACTGGTGTTCGCTCATGCGGTCCTGTAGAAGGAGAATCGATTGTGAAGTTCCTAAAACAGAGTTTGTCGCTTTTTCTTTCATGTTGTCTTGTATTAGTTACTGCGCCGGGAGGGCTCGCCGAGTCGGACGAGTCAGCGGCGCAAACTTCAGTTCAAACCGCTAAACAGTCACCAGAACAGCTCCAGCAACTCGTCGCGCCGATCGCATTGTATCCGGACGCGCTGGTGGCGCAGATCCTTGCGTCGGCTACTTATCCCGACCAGGTTGTAGAAGCGGACCGATGGATGGAGAAACATAAGCATCTCACGGGCGAGAAACTCGGGGAAGAAGTCGATAAGCAGCCTTGGGATCCCAGCGTGAAGGCCTTGGCCGAGTTTCCCTCGGTGCTCGCCAACATGGACAAGAATCTCGCCTGGGCTTCCTCGCTGGGCGATGCTTACGTCAATCAACAGAAGGACGTGATGAACGCTGTACAGGTACTGCGTCAGCGGGCGGAGAAATCGGGCAACCTAAAGAGCAACTCGCAGGAAAAGGTGAACACGCAGGGGCAAGAGATTGTGATCGAGCCCGCGGAACCTGACACTGTTTACGTACCTGAATATGATCCTTGGCTCGTCTATGGCGCGCCCATCGGCATCTGGCCGGGCTGGTATGCCGATCCAGGACTTTATCTTGGGGTTCCGGGAATTGAGTTTGGCCTCGGCTTCGGAATTGGTTTTTTTGGCGGGTTCGGCTGGGGCTGGGGACACTGGGGATACGATTGGCATAACCACGGGATCATGTTCAATCACGGCGCCTATTCCTCCCATAGCAGAGTTTTCGTCAATCGCAGCCACTTCAATCGCGCCGGTGGATTTCATGGCGGAGCCGGATCGCACGGCGGCAGCCCTGGTTTCCACGGCTCTGCGGCTTCGCATGCCCAGTCCGGTACTCACTCGGGTGCGTTCAGTGGCTTTAATCATGGAGGAGCGACCCGGGGCTTTTCCTCACGCGGGCAGTCCAGCTTCGGTGGAGGTTTCCATGGTGGCGGAGGGTTCCACGGAGGCGGGGGCGGTCGCCGCTAATTCGGTTCAACTACCACAAACGAGACTGATGAGATGGAGAAACCAGTCATGCGCACGAACAATATGAAGCTTGAAGCACTTGAAACATCTTTTGTGAGACTTGCCTTTGGGTTCGCTTCCACGGTCCTTCTTCTTCTGTTCCTGCTTGTCACAGGTTTCGCCATATCGAGCTTTGCCCAGGGGGCGCAACCAGGGCAACCAAGAACGTTCTCGTCTCCTGGCGAAGCTAGTCACGCTCTCTTTCAGGCTGTGCAGAACCGGGACGAGCCGGCTCTGGAAGCCATCCTCGGAGCAGGCAAAGAAGTTTCTTCCTCGAGCGACGAAGAGCAAGATAAGCTCGAACGCGAGCAGTTCAGCCAAAAATACCAGGAGATGCACCGCCTAGTCCGAGAACCAGACGGAAACACGGTCCTTTACATCGGCGCAGAAAACTGGCCCTTCCCCATCCCATTGGTCTCGAAGAATGGTGAATGGCATTTCGATTCTGATCGCGGCAAGCGGGAGATACGGTACCGCAGAGTCGGAGAAAACGAGACCACCGCAATTGAAGTATGTCAGGAATTCGCAATGGCAGCGAATGCGAGCGCCGCAAAGGCAGCTAGCGCAGATCCGATCACCCAATTCGCCGAAAACCTGGCCTCTGCCGGGGCAGCAAATGCCGACGACAAAGAGTCCAATCCTTTCAGCGGGTACTATTTTCGAATTGTAGGAAAGAGGCCCGCATCCATGGTGCGTGACCGCGGGAAGAAGAAGAGAGGCTTGACTTTGGTCGCGTATCCCAAAGAATACCAGTCCTCCGGGGTTATGACCTTCGTAGTCACTCTGGACGGGATCGTGTACGAGAGGAACCTCGGACCTGGCACGGCAAAACTGGCCAAGACCATAGCCGCTACGACTCTTTCGAGCTGGCACCCGGCGGAATAACACTTACGGCGCGTTCGCTGTAGCCGAGCTCTTTGCAGGTGCTAGCGCGAAGGCCAAAACAGCAGCGCTCAGAGCATGAAGCGCTCTAAACCTAAACAAGGAGAAACTCTATGAAGAAATCAAGTATGTACCTGATGAGCCTGTTGTTCGTAATTTTGCCCATTCTCTCCTCGTCAGCTTCTGCAGCTGACCCGGAAAAAGACGAAGATCGCTTAAGGAACAGCGGCAATGTGCTGAAGGAGGTTCTCGATGTTCCCGACGACATCCCACAGGACTTGCTCGACAAAGCCGATTGTGTGGTTGTTTTTCCATCCGTTTTGAAAGCTGCGTTTATTGTTGGCGGGAGCTATGGGCGAGGCGCAATGTCGTGTCGCAGAGGGGAAGACTTCAGAGGATCGTGGGGGGCGCCCACCATGATGGCTCTCGAGGGCGGAAGCTTTGGCTTCCAAATAGGTGGCGAGGCAACGGACTTTGTACTTCTGATAATGAACGAGCGCGGTGCGAGTGGAATTCTTACCAGTAAAGTCAAGCTTGGGGCAGATGCGTCGGTTGCGGCAGGCCCTGTTGGCCGCACTGCTTCGGCAGAAACGGACGCCACCCTGCGTGCGGACATCTTGAGCTATTCTCGCGCCCGCGGCGCGTTTGTAGGAGTCGCACTCGAAGGATCAACCATCCGTCCCGATAATGGCGCCAATAAGCAGATTTACGGACAGGATATTGCCGCAAGGGAGGTCGTGCTCTCTGGACATGTGGCCATCCCGTTAGCGGCTCAGAGAATGGTTTCGACACTGGATTCTAGGACTCCGAGGCATAAGTCCTGAGCCGCGGAGGGAAACTGGGTTGGCAGCGTCAGGGGGTCTACACCGGCTCCGTGTGCACTCCGGCCGCGGGCAACCAGACGACAATTGTTCTGGACCTGAAGCTACTTCAAACAGGCGCTGAACCGCCGGCGGAAACGCTTTCGGATGTCCGCACAAATCGATAACCGTTAGGCGTCAGAGGGGGACGAACTCTTCACTGTGAGGGCGCAAGAAACATCAGATGAAACGTCTTTCGATCAAGTTACGGATCTTCGCTTGTTACGTATTCCTAGTTGGATTGCTGTCGCCAGGCGTACTCTCGGCCGATAGTCAGATCCCCGAGTCCTATAGCTTGCCTTCGAAACAACAGCTGATCACTTTTTTGACGGAAACCATCGAGTGGTATCGCTATTTTTCGGTGGAACGACAGATTGCGGCCGAGCCATTCGATGTCTTGTTTTTCAACGACAATGAACCGGTTGGCACACAGGTCGTTCAGCTTTCGTTCGACTTTGCCAGAACGGACGCTTCGCTCGCAGCGACGCCCCAATCTTCACTGCAAGGTGCTGCGATTCCCAACGTTGTAACCTCGGACTCTCAACACATTGCTCAGATGGAAGTGAAGACTGATGCTGAAAGCGAGCAGGCAAGCAAAGAACTAGAATCCATCAAGACGAGACTCCTCAAAACTCGCGGCGCGGACCGCAGGAAATTGGAGGCTACTTTAGCGGATGCACAAAGCCGCCTGGGAGCCCTTCAGGAGCACGCCAAAAGTCTCCGGAACTTGGCCGAGATCCTCCAGGTCAATGGCGTGAGTAAGCCTCAGACCGCAGACTTGGGATCACTTGTCGAGGATCTCGCACGAACTGTTCCTGAGGTGTCCAGTTCCAGTCTTCCTGGGCCGCCGAGAATTATTTCAGATCCCAAACCACAGGGCGGTGGCATCCTCGGGCTCGCGTCAGAGGTGTCAACGCTGCAAGCGAAGCTTCGCACTCTTGATGAAGGAATGCAGCTGACCGACAAATTGGCCCACTCCTCAGAAAGCCTCAGGACGCCCCTCAGAAACTTCGTTAATCAAGCTGTACAAAACGATGATCTCGGAGACGGCCTGCAGTCAAACAACCTTGGACTATTGCGGCAACAGACGGCGCGCCTTGATGCCCTCACAAGTCGGATCACAAGCCTAGCTCCAGCGGTGTCTGCGTTGGACAAGCAGAGAGTGTTAATTACGATTTATAGATCGCGCTTGACCAATTGGCGTAAGGCGCTAATCAACGAGTACACGCGAGCGTGGAAGAATTTGATTCTGCATCTGGTCCTTCTGGGTCTAGTGATGGTCGCGCTGACCGGAGTTTCGGTGGTATTGCGCAGAGCGAGCATTCATTATGTGCACGACGCAAATCGCCGTCGCATGATTCTAATCGTCGAGCGAATTCTGACCTGGCTGTCGATTGTTCTAGTTGTCGCATTCGCTTTTGCTTCCGATCTGAGATCCCTCGCGACATTTCTCGGGCTTCTAACAGCGGGCATGGCGGTTGCACTCCAAAACGTGATTCTTGCCGTTCTCGGGTACTTCTTGCTGGTTGGGAAGCTGGGAATCAGCGTTGGAGACAGGGTGCAAATCTCAGGTGTGACGGGAGACGTAATCAGTATCGGCCTACTTCAGTTCCAACTCAGAGAGATTGATACGCGCCAGCAACTCACCGGTCATATCGCGACCTTTTCAAATTCCTTTGTTTTTGTGTCACCAGCCACAGGTCTGTTCAAGTTTATTCCGGGCCATGCGATCACTGACCAGCCGGGAGTGGTCAAACCGATCTCGCAGGTCTAGCATACGGCTCCGACGGCAACAGGATCGCCGTTCCTTTAGCCCATCGCTTGGCCACGACTAGATATGCCGGATTGCCCGTCTTCGCCACAAGTACTCCGGGATCATCATTATCAAGGGCAAACCGATGCCGACAGCCGCGAAGATAATCTGGTAGGCGAGTGTCATCCCCATTTGCGAGCGCGCTGCCAGAAAGTCGATCATTTACCTTCCTTCCTTGATTGGTTTAGGTTTCGCGGCTTCCTCGAAGCAGAATTCAAGTTGTTCACCGGCCGTTTCGCAGGTGGCATCAGGCGCTCTCCTGTTCGCGCAGGGCCGCCCCGAATACGCTGAGTAACCCTACTGCGGCAGCCATTGCGCGACGTGCATCTGGGCTCATCGCCTCTTTCGCGATCGTCCAGAGCGATGGAGCCTTGCTCTCCGAGGGCGAGAGGAGGGCATGCAGGCGGTTCGGGTCGAGCGAGTTAATGAGATTGCTCATCATCAGCACTACGCGGAGCGCGGTGACTGCTTGCTTCGAACTGACCACGTCAACTACCCGGTCAACAACCGTCTCGCTTGCGCTCAGAAGACCATTGGCGATATCGATCAAGCCTTTCTCATGCATTCGTCGCAACAGATCGTAGGCGGAGAGCAGAGCTTCCGCGTGTTCCTCGGGAGCCTGCTCCAGTCTCCGAATCAAATCGTCGCGAGAATTTCTTGGTGTAAACTTGCGGAACTCGACTGGCGTCGCCATAACATCCTACCTTCCTCGCTATTTGTTGATTTGGATCTGTACCAGCGCTTCTGTGCCTGGCATTCGATAATCCCTACGTTTCCATTTCCGCTCGACTTCCACGCCGGCCTGAGGAGTGGGCTTTCCTGAAAAGCGGAAATTGATCGGACGTAGAGGATTTGACCCTTGCTCGGGTAGTACATTCATGCGTACCTTGGTCTCCTTGTATGCAGGCGTATCTGTCACCGGGTCGACATGCGGGCCACTCAAAATATTGACGGGCCCCTCCTGCGAGGTAAGCGGAAGAAAGACTTGTTTGCCTCTGACACGATCCGTGACCAGCACTTTGACCTCGAGCGATCCATGCGGGCTTATTAGCTTCACCCATCGGCCGGACTCGACGCCGCGCTCCTGCGCCAGTTCTGACGATATCTCGACATATCGTTCAGGATTCTCCTCATGGATCCCGGGAACACGGAGGGTCATATTGCCTTCATGGAAATGTTCCAGCTCTCGACCGGTGTTGAGAAATAGATCAAACTGGGCGTCCGGCTGATCCGTTGGTTCATGAAACTCTACTGGGTAAAGACGAGCTTTCTTATCTGGAAAGGCAAATCCGTCAAGATACAGAATTGGCTCATCTTTGCCGTCACTATGTACCGGCCATTGCAAGGTGTTGTAGCCTTCCAGCCTGTCGTAGCTAACGCCCGCGTAGAGCGGAGTTAATGAGGCGAGCTCAGCCATGATCTCGGAGGGGTGATCGTACTTCCACTGAGCGCCCATCTTCCGGGCCAGCTCTTGGGTGATCTTCCAATCTGCCTTACTATCGCCGAGTTCCGGGAGAGCCTGGTGGAAGCGTTGAATGCGACGCTCAGTGTTTGTGAACGTCCCGTCTTTTTCAAGAGCCGGCGCGCCCGGAAGTACAACATCGGCGTAGCGGCAAGTCTCGCTGAAAAAGATATCCTGGACCACCAAAAGATCGAGTTTTGCGAAAGCGCCGGCCACGTGACTCGCATGCGAGTCCGCCGAGATCATGTCTTCCCCGGCTAGATAGAGAGCGTGGAGTTTGCCAGCGTGCATTGCGTTGACCATTTCGTAGTTGTCGAGACCCCGCTCCTTCGGCAGTTGGACCTTCCAGGCGTCTTCGAACCGCTTGCGAATCGCGTCGTCAGTCACACTCTGATATCCCGGGAAGTTATTCGGCATGGCTCCGACGTCACTCGCCCCCTGCACGTTGTTATGGCCGCGCAGCGGATAGGCTCCGCAACCTGGCTTCATGTAGTTCCCAGTGATGAGGAGTAGGTTCGAAATAGCAGTGGACGCATCCGAGCCATCGACATGCTGTGTGATTCCCATGGCCCAAAGAATGCAGAGGGTCTCGGCGGCGGCGATTTCCTTGGCCACACGTTCGAGCGTCTCGATGGGCAACTCGCAGACCTTGGCGGCGTAGTCTAAGGTGAAGGGGTCCAGACTTTTTCGATACTCGTCGAGTCCGTTGACCCATCTACTCAGAAACTCCGTCTTCGCGAACCCGTTATCCAGCATGTAGCGGCTCATGGCAGACAGCCATGCCAGGTCTGTGCCGGGGCGCGGACGAAAGAAGATATCCGCTCGTTCCGCCATTTCGTGTTGCCGCAAGTCGGCGACAATGAGCTTTTGGCCGAAAAGCTTGTGGGCTCGCTTGATACGGGTCGCCAAGACCGGATGTGCCTCCGCAGGGTTGGCTCCCACAATGATTACCAGTGCGGACTTTCCAATGTCCTCAATCGAGCCTGAATCACCCCCGTACCCAACCGTACGAAAAAGCCCGGCGGTTGCCGGAGCCTGACAATAGCGGGAGCAGTTGTCGATATTATTTGTCCCGATCACCGCGCGGCCGAACTTCTGCATGACGTAGCCGTCTTCGTTACTAGTCTTGGAGGAGATCACGACGCCAATTGCGTCGGGACCGTCTTGTCGCTTTATCTCACTGAGCTTGCGCGCGACCAGTTCCAGCGCTTCATCCCAAGAGGCTTCGCGGAAGTCGTTTCCTTCTCGAATCAATGGCCGTTGCAGTCGGTCCTTATGGTTAACAAAGTCCCAGCCAAATTTACCTTTGACGCAGGTCGAGATCTGATTGACTGCTCCGTGCAGCGGCTCGACCTTGAGCAACTTTCTACCCTTCGTCCAGACATCGTAGCTGCAGCCCACCCCACAATAAGTGCAAACGGTCTTCGTTCGCCGGATGCGCTCTTCGCGCATCTTGGCTTCCGTCTGCGATACCTGCATGATCGGGCCATATCCCATCTCAGGCTCAATCGCCTTGATGACGCCGATCATCTTGTTTAGAGCGTCGTGCGGCAGGCCGCTCATGAAGCCGGCTTCCCCGAGCATCGACCTCTCCATCAGGGCATTACACGGACACACGGTTACACAGTGCCCGCAAGAGACGCAACTCGAACCACCAATCTTCGTTCCACCATCCCACAACACCCGGGGATGATCTAGCTCCCAGCCGATGGAAAGCGTCTCGTTGACTTCTACTGTCTGACAAGCCTGCACACAACGGCCGCACAAAATGCATTGGCCCGGATCGTAGCGATAGAAAGGATTGGAGTAGTCAACCTCGTAAGGCTTCGGCTTATAGGGATGTTTCTGATGCTGCACATCGAGCGCAAGAGCCGTATTGTGAACGGTGCAGTTCTCGTTATTGTTGTCGCACACCGTGCAATACAACATGTGATTCCCAAGGATCACATCGAAAGCTTCAGATCGAGCATTCTTGGCGCGATCGGAGTCTGTTACCACTTCCATCCCCATCACTACCGGCATTCCACACGCGCGTTGAAGCTTACCGTCCACCTCGACCAGACACGTGTCACATGTCCGGATTGGCCCCATCAACGGCGAGTGATAACAGACATGCGGAATTTCCTTCTCTCTCAATATCGCTGCGAGCAGTAGCTCGCCGGGAGCAGCAGTCGCGATCTTGCCGTCGATTGAGAGGTGGATCCCCGAAGACCCAACATCCGGCTGTTCACCGACGCCCTTACCCTCGTTGCCATTCTTCAGTGGGGGCTGTGTCGTGGAAGCAATGTCGGCATTTGTAGTGTCCATCATTCAGACCATCCGCAGATGAATGCGTCGTACTTATGGAAAGCAATCACCATGCCATCTGCCCGTAAGCTAATGCATCCGTCGGCAGTCCCTTAAGAAAGCGATTAGCACACCGACCAAGCATTGGGGTTTGCGAAGGTGTCAATATTGTCGGCGTTGCTAAGGTCCAGACAAGCGAAGTCTTTTTCTACGGCGAAGGTCCAAGATGCTGACATGTCCGTTGATTAGTCGTCATTCGGCCGGAATACACCAAATTAGCTTGATCTCGTCGCCTTTCTTTGATTGCCACCGATTCCCGATGAAACGTGGCCCTCCCAGACCTGGCGCCAATCCGTCTGGCATTTTCCCTGGCACATGAATTCCTTACCGGGTCCACCCATTTTTCCGCCGCAATCAGGACACACCCAATTGAGAATTCCGGACATCACCTCTGCCATTGCTCTAACTGATTGCCGCATCATTAGCTCCATACATACCTCACGAATACAAATGGAAGTACCGCCTGCCGATGATCCCTCTTCCTGCGCGCAATGAGTACCGTGATTCCTGACAGGTTCACGCCATCACAGAAACCGGATTGCAAACTGCTGTGTGCATTTCATGTTCCAAAAACCAAGAGAGATTGTTGCGGTTGAATTCAAATTGAGTATTGCTGTTTCCGTTAAGCGTTACAGGCGCGGAGTGCACAGCCGCTGACGCAACGCACCGTGCCAGAACCTCCATTGAGTCTAAGTCCGTCCAACTGCCCGGACACTGTGTCAGCCCGCCGAACGCCCCGTGTCAATATCACAAGACGGCTCTAACCGATCGGTTGACTCATGCTGATAAAAACATACGGCTTAGGCAGTTCGCGGTTGATTGGAAAGAGGCGTGCATTTTGCAACGGGCATCAGGAGATAGAGGCAACATGCAAGCAAGGGAAGCACATACCGCAAGCGAACCAGGCCCAGGCACTGGCATCCGCAAAACCAGAGTTCGAGAGATGGACGAAGTTCTCTCGCGATGCCTGCCGTCATTTCATAGACAGGCTTATCGATATGTGGGCAATATGGCCGACGCCGAGGACGCAGTTCAGGATGCGCTCACAGCCGCTTTCAAGCATTTGGATCAATTCAAGGGGCAGGCGCAACTGTCGACGTGGTTAACCACCATTGTAGTTAATTGTGCGCGGATGCAATTGCGCCGGCGACCGCGCCAGATCCAGCTGTCGCTAGACGAGAAGTTTGCGGACGAAGAAAAATATTCTGTGTCAGGACGCTTAACAGACTGCGGACCTAGTCCGGAAGACGAGTGCCGGAGGTCAGAACTGCACGGACACATGCTTCGATTCGTAACACAGCTGTCGCCTCCGCTGCGCAAGGCATTCCAGTTGCGTGAGTTGGATGGCCTGAGCACGAGTGAAACAGCACATATTTTGGGAGTGGCAGAGGGAACGGTGAAGGCCCAGCTCGCACGAGCACGCGCGAAGCTCAGACGGCTAATGAGCCGGGCGCTCAACGTACCGCCTCGTTCGGCGCTGACCTCCATTGGTTTCCCAAGCTTGGTAAGGAAGTGAGCAGCAAGATTCGATCTCAGGTGTTGTGCGCCATCGGCCAGGGATGAGCAGAGTGGTCGGAAGATCGAGGCTCGAGACCGACGGCTAACGAGATCGCGGCGAACTGACAATCAGAAATCATCGACAGACCGGAAGGAACCTGTATGTGGATTGTTCGACTCGCATTACGGCGGCCTTACACGATCGTGGTTCTTGCCATCCTGATACTGCTGATGGGCGGGCTCGCGATATTTCGTACCCCGACGGATATCTTTCCGAATATCAATATTCCAGTGGTCAGCATCATCTGGACCTACAACGGTATGGTGCCAGAAGATCTGGATGCCCGAATCCTCAACGTCACCGAGCGGGCGCTTACCACCACGGTAGATAATATCGAGCATATCGAGTCGCAGTCGCTGTATGGAATCGGAGTCGTTAAAGTCTTCTTGCAGCCGACGGCGAACCTTCAGCAAGGGATCGCGCAGATCACAGCGGTCTCCCAGACGCAGCTTAAGCAGCTACCTGCAGGAACCACGCCACCCCTCATCATCAGTTACAGTGCATCGACCGTACCCATTTTGCAGCTGGCCCTCTCTGGCCAGGGTCTCTCGCAATCCCAGCTCAACGATTACGGTCTGAATTTCGTCCGTACTCAACTTATTACGGTGCCGGGAGCGTCTGTGCCATATCCCTATGGCGGTACACAACGGCAGGTGATGGTAGACCTGGACCTGTCGGCGTTACAGTCAAAGGGTCTCTCAGCGATCGACGTGATCAACGCGATTAGTGCCCAGAATTTGATTCTTCCGACAGGCACCGCCAAAATCGGCCCGACGGAATACGACGTCGACATCCCAAATGCAGCTCCGCCGACGATTGCAGATCTAAACCGCATCCCGATCAAGACAATTGATACCACAACCATCTACATTGAAGATGTTGCCTGGGTACGAGACGGCGCTCCCCCGCAGACCAATATGGTCCGGACGAACGGGCAGCAATCAGTATTGCTGACAATCGAAAAGTCAGGAAATGCTTCCACGTTAAGCGTGGTGGCAGGCATCAAGTCTCTTCTTCCGCAGATTGAAACGACGGTTCCGCCCCAACTACAGATGAAGCCTCTGGCCGACCAGAGCATTTTTGTCCGCGGCGCAATCAGCGGTGTGGTCAGGGAAGCCGTGATTGCCGCGTGCCTGACGGCTCTCATGGTGCTGGTTTTTCTGGGAAGCTGGCGGAGCACTCTCATCATTGCAACTTCCATCCCACTCGCGGTTCTGACGTCGTTGGTTGTGTTGAGTGCAATCGGTGAGACGATCAACATCATGACTTTGGGTGGCCTGGCTCTGGCGGTCGGCATCCTGGTGGATGATGCCACCGTCGAGGTAGAGAACATCAACCGGAACAGAGTAGCAGGGCCGGACAGGGGCATCGATGATGTGGTTCTGGAGAGTGCCTCTCAGATCGCGGTGCCTGCATTAGTGTCGACACTCTCAATTTGCATTGTGTTTGTTCCCATGTTCTTGCTTTCCGGAGTGGCGAAGTACCTCTTTTTGCCGCTTGGCGAAGCAGTTGTGTTTGCCATGCTGGCTTCGTATCTACTATCCCGGACTCTCGTTCCTACGATGGCCAAGTACTTATTGCCTGGCCAGAAAGTGGAAAGCGCGGGCGCTCCTGTGACGAGCCGCAATCCATTGGTCAGACTTCAGAAGCGTTTCGAGGTTGCCTTTGAACATCTCCGGGAGGGGTACCACAAACTGCTCGAAGCACTTTTACATCACCGGCGTGCTTTCCTGGTCGCTTTCTTCGCCGCCAGCCTGGGCTCACTGGCGATTCTGATCCCTTGGCTGGGTGAGGACTTCTTTCCCAGCGTGGACGGCGGCAGTTTCCTCCTCCATCTTCGCGGTCCTACGGGAATGCGGATCGAAGATAGTGCCTTTCTTTGCGATCTGGTTGAGAGTTCGATCCGACGACAGATTCCGGCGGACCAGATCTCAAACATCATCGACAACATAGGTTTGCCTTACAGCGGCATTAATCTTTCCTACAGTAACTCGGGCGTGGTTGGGACCATGGATTCCGACATTCTCGTCACCCTAACCCCGAAGCACCAGCCTACTGCAGACTTTGTTCACCAACTTCGCCTGACACTTCCCGCGGAGTTTCCGGGGGCAAGTTTTTATTTCCTCCCCTCGGACATGGTCGGTGAGATTCTGAACTTTGGATTGCCCGCTCCCATCGACATCCAGGTTGTGGGCAACGATCTCACCGGCAATCGGCACTACGCAGAAGGACTGCTCGACAAAATCAGGTACGTTCCAGGGATCGCGGACCTCCGGATTCAGCAGCCCTTCAACCAGCCTTATTTGCACTTCAACATCGAACGCACCAAGGCCCAGCAACTTGGCCTGACGGGGCAGAGCATCGCGCAAAATCTCCTGATTTCACTCGGCGGAAGCTTCCAAACTTCACCAACCTTCTGGATTGATCCAACGACCAGGATCAGCTACGACGTCACGACCATGACACCGCAATACCGGATGCAAACGTTGCAGGCACTTGAGACCATGCCAGTCACCGGAACAAACCCGACGGCTACCCCCGCGATCATGGCCAGCTTGATGTCGAGGCAACGCGGAACCGGAATGGCCGAAGTCTCTCGCTACAACATTGCACCCGTGATTGACATTTTTGGCACACCCGCAGGGAGGGATTTGGGCGGGGTGTCTAGCGATGTCAACAAGATCATTAATACGACGCGGAACCAATTACCCCGCGGCTCTCGAGTCGTCGTCCGCGGGCAGGTTCAGACCATGAGGTCCTCATACATTGGGCTTCTCGGCGGCTTGGCGGGTTCGATCATCCTCGTATACCTGTTGATCGTGGTGAACTTCCAGTCCTGGCTCGATCCTTTCATCATCATTTCCGCCTTGCCCGCAGCCCTTGCCGGAATCGTATGGTTTCTGTTCGTGACGCACACGCATTTGAGCGTACCTGCTCTAACGGGAGCCATCATGTGCATGGGCGTCGCAACCTCGAACAGCATTCTGGTCGTGAGCTTTGCCACGGAACAGATGACGGAAGGCAAAGACGCTGTTGCCGCTGCCCTCGAGGCCGGCTTTACACGGTTTCGTCCTGTGCTGATGACGGCACTCGCGATGATCATCGGCATGGTACCGATGGCTCTGGGATTAGGTGATGGTGGAGAACAAAATGCTCCGCTTGGAAGGGCGGTCATTGGTGGACTGCTATTCGCGACTGTGTCCACTCTGTTCTTCGTGCCTACGGTTTTCAGCACGCTTCACGGATTGCACCACCGTCCAGTCGAAGCCGGCAGTGAGCCAAAGGGTTAAATATGCGTGGAGTGACTATGCAGCGTGAAACTGAAATCCAGGAACAGTCTAAGGGGCAAGATTCGGGACCGTCGCATCCTGTCGGCGAGAGAGCAAAGAGTTCGCGTAAGCACTGGCTCGCCCCAGCGATTATTTTGTTAGTGGTCGTCGCACTTTTAATTTCCGGAATACTGTCTCGCGTCCGGCACCGTGCAATTCTACGCACGGAGGCCAGTGAGATGGCTGTAACCCCGGTCTCCGTAGTGCTACCTAAGCGAACTGCGCCCACGGACGAGATTGTCTTGCCGGCTAATGTACAGCCATTCATTACTTCGCCCATCTATGCTCAAGCCACGGGTTATCTCAAAGAGTGGAACTTCGACATTGGGGCACATGTCAAAAAGGGTCAACTACTGGCTGTGATTCAAAGTCCCGAGGTCGATCAGCAACTCCAGCAAGCCCGTAGCAACCTGTTAACCGCTCAAGCAAATCTCCAATTGGCGTCCATCACCAAAACCCGCTATCAGGGACTTCTGAAGAGCAACGCTGTATCCCAGCAGGATGTCGACAACGCGGTCGGTACCTACAATGCGAATGCGGCAATCGTCGAAGCAGACAAGGCGGCCGTGCAACAGTACTCCGCGTTAGTATCGTTTGAGAAAATTTACGCGCCCTTCGACGGAGTGATTACAGCGCGCAACACCGATATCGGAGACCTCATTAATTCCGGCAGCAGTAGCAATGTCAAGACCGATCTTTTTCACATTGCTCAGCCGGATAAGCTGCGCGTGTTCGTAAACGTCCCCGAACAGTACTCGCAAGAGGTCAAACCCGGTCAGACCGCGGAGCTCACGCTGGCCGAGTTTCCAGGCCGGCAATTCCCGGGCGTGTTAGTACGAACGGCCGAGGCAATTAATCTGGCCACGCGCACCCTCCCGATCGAGGTTGATGTCGATAATCATACGGGCACACTGCTTACCGGCTCTTACGCAGAAGTACACCTGAAGCTGCCGGGGCCAACCTCCGCCTACATCATCCCCGCCAATACTCTGATTTTCCGCTCAGAAGGTCTGCAGGTCGCGCTTGTGAGAGGCGGAAAAATCGCGCTTACGTCTGTAACTCCCGGCCACGACCTCGGCAACGCCATCGAAATTGTTGCCGGCCTGAACGCGGATGACCAAGTCGTTGTCAACCCGCCAAATTCCATTGTTTCCGGACAGGCAGTCAAAGTTGTTCAGGCAACATTGCCGGGAGATACCAAGTGAAGCTACTTCGAATACTGATTTCTAGCTGCTCAGGCAAAGCGGCCAGGTGGGTTCTGATGTCGATCGCAGCGCTCCAGTTGACAGGATGCGTGGTTGGCCCAAAGTACCACCCGCCCGTGATACAAGCTCCTCCGGCCTATAAAGAAATAGGGGACTGGAAGCCCGCCCAACCGAATGACCAGAATCTTGGCGGTAATTGGTGGACCGTTTTTCAGGATCCGCAACTGGACGCGCTGGAACTCCAGGTCAATGTATCGAATCAGAACCTGAAAGCCGCAGAGGCGCAATTTCAGCAAGCGCGAGCCACGCTGCGCTATTACTGTGCCGACTACTACCCAACCGTGACGGCTGGCCCGTCGGCGACCCGAACGCGCGTTTCTGCTAATGCTCCTACCAGCACAATCTTGCGTGGTACTACTTACAACGACTTTGTGCTCCCATTCGACGTGTCCTATCAAGCCGACGTCTGGGGGCGCGTTCGAAAGAACGTGGAGTCCTATCGAGAACAAGCCCAAGCCAGTGCGGCAGACCTGGCCACGGTCAACCTGAGCACGCATGCGGATCTGGCGGTTGATTATTTCCAGGCTCGCAGCTTGGATGCGGAGGAACAACTTCTCAACTCAACGGTGAAGCAGTACGAGCAGGCCCTGGAATTGACCGAGAGCCGTTTTCAGGGAGGGATTGCTTCAGAAGTGGAAGTCGAGCAGGCGAAGACGATACTTCAGACTACGCGGGCAGAAGCGATCGATGTGGGCGTGGCGCGGGCGCAGTACGAACATGCAGTCGCCATTCTTATCGGCAAGCCTCCTGCGGAGTTCAGCCTTCCTCCGCTGCCTCTCACCGCACCGCCTCCACACATTCCTATCGGCTTGCCTTCGGACCTGCTCGAAAGGCGTCCGGATATTGCAGCTGCGGAGAGGCTGGTTGCGTCCGCCAACGCCCAGATCGGAGTTGCAAAGTCGGCTTACTACCCGGCCATCAATTTGGGCGCCTCGGGAGGATTTGAAAGCTCCGCCATCAGCACGCTGATTAACGGGCCGAGCGGCTTGTGGTCTATTGGACTATCTGCTGTAGGTACAGTCTTTGATGTCGGAAGACGCCGCGCTCTCAATGACCAAGCGCGTGCGGCTTATGATTCTCAAGTCGCCAATTATCGTGAGAGCGTCCTCACCGCGTTCCAGCAGGTGGAAGACAATCTCGCGGCGGTTCGGATTCTAGAAAACGAGGCCCAGGTTCAAGACGAAGCGGTTACGGCAGCCCAGCACTCATTAAACCTTTCAATCACTCGCTATAGGGGTGGAGTCACAAGTTATCTGGAGGTGATCACCGCGCAGAATGCCGCACTGGTAGACGAAGTCACCGCGGTCAATATACTGGGCCGACGTATGGCAAATACAGTGTTGCTGATTCAAGCTCTGGGCGGTGGATGGGACCGATCACGTTTGCCGGAGCGACCAGAATGCTGCGGCAAGCTCGTTAGCGGCAATACCAATTGACCGGGAGCGTCATTGAGTACCAACTTAATGAAATCGTTGCGTTTTGCTGAGTTTGGACCGCCGTCGGTGTTGCGAATCGAAGAAGTTCCGATTCCAGAACCTGGCGAGGGGGAAGCACTTGTCGATGTGAAGGCAGCAGCGATCAATCTCAGCGACATCGGCAACGTTTCAGGACACTTCAAGAAAACAACTCTGCCGCGAACCCCCGGCCGCGACTTCGCGGGCATCGTTGCGAAAGGGAAGCATCACGACGGTGACGAGGTTTGGGGTAGTTCACCGACGCTCGGTATCGTCCATGACGGCTCTCACGCGGAATACGTCGTTGTCCCAGAGGAGACGCTATCGCTCAAACCAAAATCGCTGAGTATTGCGCAAGCGGCGGCGATCGGGGTTCCGTACATTACCGCCTGGGCATCGGTAGTGAGTGCCGCTCAAATCTAAGGAGGGCGAAATCATAGTAATTATCGGCATTTCATGCAGTCAGGTCGCCAGGAGGCGTAACGATGAATACGACTCGACGGGACTTTCTTAAAGTCGGTGTGGGTGCAATGGCCGGCACATCCGCCGTCTCGGCAAACTCGAACGAGGGCTTCTCCTCTATCGCATCAGGAAGATCAGCGCCGGCGGGGGGCGCGGGCAACATGATCTATCGGAGGTTTGGACGCACGGATGTGCATATTTCCGCTATCGGGGTGGGTGGTCATCATCTCGGCGATGTGCCGACGTTGGACGAGGCGGTACGACTCATCCATGAGGCACTAGACGCCGGCATTACTTTTTTCGACAACGCTTGGGAGTATTACAACGGCAAGACAGAGACCATCCTGGGCAGAGCGCTCCGGGACGGACGCCGCGAAAAGGTGTTCCTGATGACAAAGGTCTGCACCCATGGGCGAAGCGGCAAATTAGCCATGCAGATGCTCGAGGACTCGCTGCGGCGGTATCAAACCGATCATCTGGACCTCTGGCAGATCCACGGCATCGTTTACGACAACGACCCGGAGTTGGCATACGCCAAAGGCGGCGTCCTGGAAGCATTTGATCGAGCCAAGAAAGAAGGGAAGGTTAGATTCGTCGGCTTCACTGGTCACAAGGATCCTGCATTTCACCTGAAGATGCTCGAACTCGGTTATCCATTCGACTCAGTGCAAATGCCGCTTAATCCATTCGACGCCAACTTCCACAGCTTTGAGAAGCAGGTCTTACCCGAGGTCAATCGGCGAGGTATGGCTGCGCTGGGCATGAAGAGCATGGGCGGTACCGCGTGGGGGATAAAAGCAGGCGTTGTTCAGGCTGAGGAAATGTTGCGTTACGCAATGAGCCTCCCCGTCGTGACCACTATTTGCGGCATGGACTCGCTGGACGTGCTGCACCAGAACCTGCGCGTTGTGCGCGGCTTTCAGCCGATGACTGAGAGCGAGATGGATGCCTTGCGCGCTCGTTGCGCTCCGACAGCGGCTGATGGCCGCTTCGAGCCGTATAAAGTATCGCTGCGGTATGACAACCCGATGACCCGGATGCCTCATGGATTTCCCTTCGATCACACTCAAAGAGAGGTCACGGAGATGTTGGAAAAGGCGGA